>Ga0187891_1001522_pt1 | contig 19608 bp, 13 predicted proteins | sample June2016WEW_21_4_FD_132990 | JGI IMG/M metagenome (GOLD analysis project Ga0187891, IMG submission 132990) | Peatland microbial communities from SPRUCE experiment site at the Marcell Experimental Forest, Minnesota, USA - June2016WEW_21_40 | ecosystem: Environmental > Terrestrial > Soil >... | reverse complement strand
TCTTCCTGCGCCCGATCGAGCTTTTGCAGGCCCGCGAACACTTCGGTCGTGGCCACGGAGATCAACGCTGTCCCGTGTCCCAAAATAATTGTCATGAGGCTGAGTTTTGTTCCCATCACGTTAAACAGCATGAGCAGCGAAAGTCCTGTGATAATGCCCGGCAGAATCAATGGCAAGAGCACTAACCGCCGGAACACCGCCTTGCCCGGAAACTGTGCCCGCTCCAGCGCCAAGGCCGCCGGCACTCCGAATGCCAGCGAGATCACCATTGCCGCCAATGCCACCTGCAGGCTGTTGAGCACCGAATCCCAGATCGGCCCATCCGCGAAAAGCGTGCGATACCAGTCGAGCGTCAGATGATGCGGCGGGAATCCGCCCACGCCCTCCCCGTTGAACGAATAAAGAATAAGGACCGCAATCGGCAGATAGAGGAACGCGAATACGGCCACGGCATGGAGAAGCAACCAGCGGGAGCCCGCGGCAAACTTCGTTTCGCTCACGAGAAGCTCCACTTCTTCTCCAGCCGTTCAGAGAAAACAAGCAGGCTCACTACCAGAACCAGCATGCAAAGCGATATCGCCGCGCCCAGCGGCCAGTTGTAAGCCGCCCCAAACAAGCTCACCACGATGTTTGAAATCATAATGCCGCTCGGACCACCTAGCAGTAGCGGCGCAAGAAAATCACCCAGGCTGAGCACGAAAGCAAACGTCGCTCCTGCCACCACTCCCGGAATCGAGAGCGGGAAAATCACCTTCCAGAAAGTCTGCCCCGGGGTTGCGCCCAGATCATGTGACGCTTCTACGAGATTGCGCGGAATGTGCTCCAACGTCGCGTAGATGGGCAGAAACGCAAACGGAGTGTAGATGTGCGTCAGTGTCAACACCACCGCAAACGGACTGTACAGCAGAAACTCCAGCGGATGCTGCGTTAGGTGTACATACTGCAGCAATGTATTCAGCACGCCGTCCGAGCCCAGGATCGTCTTCCACGCATAGGCGCGCACCAGGTAGCTAACCCACAGCGGGATGATTACCAATTGATAGAGCAGATCCTTCTTATTCCCCGCATAAAACGAAAGAAAGTATGCCAGCGGATATCCCAGTAGCAACGAGAAGATCGTCACTCTTGCCGCGATCCACATGGAGCGCAGCAGCGTCTGCCAGTAAACATCAACTCGCAGTAACTGTCCGTAGTTGGCGAGATTCCACGAATGCACGATGGTCTGCGACGCTGACACCGACCAGAAGCTGTAGCAGAACATCAGCAAATACGGTATTAGCAGAAACACCGTCACCCACACCAGTGGAGGCAACGTCACCGCCGTTTTGTAAGCTCGGGAAAACATCAGATTCTTTCCGGAGACTCGCGCACCAGAACCGCATCCGTGGGAGAGAACTCCAGCTCGACGTCGTCCAACGTTCCGCCGCTGCCTGGAGTCCGCACCACCAGCACCAAACCGTTGCCGCATTCCACACGAATCAGCTCCGTGGCCCCATGAAAGGCCTGATGGCGAACCTTTCCGCGGATGCGCACGCTTCCAGCGACAGAAGCACTCGCCGTGGCCAGGCGAATATTCTCTGGCCGTAGTGAGAACATAGCCGGTCCATCCGGAAGCGCGGCCGGCCATGTCAAAGGACCGCAGCGCAGCACTCCTGCCCGCACTTCCCCCTTCAGCAGATTCGTGTGCCCAATAAACTGCGCCGCGTAGGCGGTTGCCGGTCGGCCGTAAATCTCGCGAGGTGTCGCCACCTGCTCCAGTTCACCCGAGCGCAGCAATGCGATCCGGTCCGACATCACCATCGCCTCTTCCTGATCGTGGGTTACGAAGATGAAGGAAATGCCGACCTCGCGCTGCAGCGACTTCAGTTCCACCTGCATCTGTCGCCGCAAATTCGCGTCCAGCGCTGAAAGTGGCTCATCCAGCAGCAATAGCCGCGGACGGTTCACCAGCGCCCGTGCCAGCGCGATCCGTTGCTGCTGCCCTCCGCTGATTTTTGAAGGCTTCGACTTTGCGAAAGCCGACATCTTTACCTTGGCCAGTGCTTCTTCGACGCGAGATGCAATTTCCGCTTCAGGTCTCTTCGCCACCCGCAGTCCATACGCCACGTTCTGTTCCACAGTGAGGTGTGGAAACAGCGCATAGGACTGGAACACCGTGTTCACGCGCCGCCGATAAGGTGGCTGGCGGTCGAGTCTTTCATCGCCCATCCACACCTCGCCCGCGCTCGCACTCTCAAAGCCCGCGATGATTCGCAGCAGCGTCGTCTTGCCCGACCCGCTTTCCCCCAAGATCGTGAGAAATTCTCCTTCCGCCACATCCAGAGAAATATCTCGCAACACGACGTTCTTGCCGAAATGCTTAGCGACATTGCGGATGCTGAGCAGCGTGCCAGGCGCAATCTGATCGCTGACTTTTGCGGAGATGTTTCTTTGTGTTGTGATGGAAGACATTGAATCGCAGCCGTTCTTGCCGAATGTTTACGCGCGCTTCATTGCGCCGCCTTTACTTCGTTCCAGATCTCGTTGTACTTAGCGCGACGCGGCACATTCTGCCAGAAATAAAGCCGCTTCTGGTAATTGTCGACGTCGTCCAAGTGCAGACCTTTCACTTCTGCGGGTGTCATTAACTGCGCCGCTTGCGGATTCGCCGGAGTGTATCCGGTCACGTCCGTCACCTTCTTCTGAGTCTGCGCCTCAATCATGTACTCGATAAATTCATACGCCAGATCCTGGTTCTCGCTACCCGCTGTAATCATCAGGTGATCGATCCATCCGGTTGTGTTTTCTTTCGGAATCGTCTCGCCCACCGGGAAGTTGATTTTGCGCAATTGATTTGTCATCAGTGGCCATCCCATGGCCGCTACCACTTCGTGATTCTGAAAAAGATTCGTCAACTCCCCGCCCGTCGACCACATCTTGCGGATATTTGGCTTTAATTCCAGCAACTTCTTCTTCACAGCCTCCAGCTGTTCATCGCTCAAGTTGTAAAGCTGCGGCGGATTGGGTTTGTCATAGCCTAGAACCTGCGCCGCCATGTAGACCGTCGAGAGATCGTCCCACACCGAAATCTTCCCGCGGTACTTTGGATCCCAAAGCACATTCCAGCTATCGGGAGCTTGTGCAAATACTGTGGTGTCATAGATCAGAGGGTCCGGCCCCCACATGAAGGGCACTCCATACACTTGACCGTTCAGGCGCACCAGCGGCAGGGAAGTGAGCTGTGGAGACAATTGTCCATAGCTCCGAAGCTTCGACAAATCAAGTGGAGCCGCCAGTCCCGCCGCCGCAATCGACGTCGCCACATCGCTCGAGGGCGAGATCACGTCATAGTTCCCGGCGCTGCCACCGCGCAGCTTGGCAACCAGTTCGTCGCTCGATCCCATGTACGACGCCGAGACTTTGCAATTATGCTGCTCCTCAAAAGCCTTGACGAACGAGGGATCGGCATAGCCCTCCCATACCAACAGATTCAGCGTTGGCGTTTTTTTCGTGCACGAACCGGTGAACACTGTCACTGCCAGCAGGAACAGCAATACTACCCGGGATCGCATGTTCATTGTTCCTCCTTCGCTGCCGGAAACAGCCTCCGCCGGCGCTTGCATTTCAAAACGTCGGCGGCGTATTCACCCACAGCACCCAAGTCTCCGCCCGCCCAGGATTTTTCCAGTGATGCGGCGTCGCACTCTCAAAATAAAAACTGTCCCCAGCCTTGAGCCGGTATTGTTGTTTCTCCAGAGTGATCATCAACTCCCCGCGCAGCACATAAAGGAATTCCTCTCCGTCATGCGTGTAGGAGTCGCCGCTGCCCGCTTCCGGCGCCACGCGAAACAGATGCGGCTCCATCACCGTGTTTCCCCAAGCCAGCAACTCCATGCGAACACCAGGTCCAGCTTCCAGCACTTTTCTTTGTCCCGGCTGCACCAGCCGGCTGCTCGCTCCCGTAGCGTCAAAAAAATCCAAAATGTTGGTCTTGTAAAATCGAGCCAACTTGCGCAGCGTTCCCACCGACCCACTCATCTGCGACCGCTCCAGCGCGCTCAGAAATCCCACCGATATACTCACCGCCCGCGCCACCTGCGCCAATGACAAACGTCGCTTCGCCCTCAATTGCCGCAAGTGCGAGCCTATCGCCCCAGCGCTTCCGTCTGCCGCTGGACGGGCCCGCCCTTCCCGTCGCAGCAGTTCAACAATCGCCGCCGCGTTCAGTCCCCGCACTTTCCGCAGAAACCGCGCCCGCTTCAGCAGCTTCACGTCGTCGCCCGTATACAGCCGGTACTTGCTTTCCGTGCGCCGGGGACGCGTCAGCCCCAAGCTCTCCCACGACCGGATCACCGAGGGCGATACTCCTACGCGTCTCGCGACATCTCCAATCTTTAAGTAGGGTTTAGCGCTGGATGAGCTCATCGTCTACCGGACAGGGCATTCAAGTTTTCTATGCGAAGGAACGCGTTTTTCTCCTTGACAGCACGCGTAGCTCTTCTCTAACCTTGCGGGATTATAGCAAGGTTGTGGCTGCACACAAGCTGTCGTTTTCAAGAAAAACAACTTCCCCAAGATGCCTGGAGGTTCCATGCCGTCACTGCGAGCCCGCTGGACCACGATGTGTCTGGAAGCTTGTCTTGTTGTCTCACTTCTGATACCCACATTGCTTAGCGCACAAGGTGCCAGCGGCCGCATCGTAGGCCGCGTCGCTGATCCTACCGGCGCCGTGCTCGCGGGCGCCAAAATCACTCTGGTCAACGAAGCGACCGCCATCAGCCGCGACGCACTGACCAATGACAGCGGCGATTACACCTTCGTCAACGTCGTTCCCGGTACCTATACCGTCCAGTTTGAGCTGACAGGGTTCAAGAAAAATGTTCAGAAAAGTGTAATCGTCGACGTCAATCAGGTCGTAACTCTCAACTCCACCCTGCAAATCGGCGGATCCCAGGAGACGGTCGACGTCACCTCGGAAGCTCCTCAGGTTGATACCACCAGCACTCAGCTTGGCGCCGTGATCAATGACCGCTCCGTGAACGAGCTCCCGCTCAACACCCGCGATACTTACCAGTTCCTGCAACTTCAGCCCGGCGTACAGGCCCAGCTTGGATCAAGCGGCAGCTTATTCTTTGGCTCCGACGATCCCGGTTCAGTTTCCGTCAACGGCGGCCGCACCCGCGCCAACAACTTCAGCGTTAACGGGGGCGACGCCAACGATCAATTCGTCAACACCCCGACCATCGAGCCCACGCCCGACGCCGTCGAGGAGTTTCGCGTCATCACCAATACCTTCGATGCCGAATACGGTCGCAACTCCGGCTCCGTCGTAAACGTGATCACCAAGTCGGGTACCAACCAGTTCCACGGAAATGTTTACGAATATTTCCGCAACACCATTCTGGACGCAAAAGGATACCCCGATCCATTCACGCCGCAGCTGAACCAGAATCAATTCGGCGGAACATTCGGAGGCCCGATCAAAAAAGACCGCACTTTCTTCTTCCTTTCTTTTGAAGGGCGCCGCATACGCGCCGGCCAGACTGGGCAGTTGGTTGCCGTCCCCACCGGCCGACCGGCCTCGGGGACTGCACCCGCAACCGGGGAGTTCGGTGGAGATTTTTCACAACAGGGAGCCTTCACCGGGGCCATTGCCAACCCCTTCGTGGGGCAGGTTCTCGATGGGCGCCCAGGCTGCGATGCGGCTCTGGGCTACAGCATCGCCAGTCTGGGACCTTCTCCCAGTTGGTCCACCGTTTTTCCGAACAACATTATTCCGGTGGCCTGCCAGGACCCCGTAGCTGCCAATCTTCTTCAGCAATTCGTGCCCACGGCCAACGTCGGCTCCAACGGATACGAAGCGGTTCCGGTAGGAACCGATAATGCGAACCAATTTACCGCTCGCTTCGACCACAGAATCAACGATCATCAAAGCTTCACCGCCTACTACTACTTCAACGATGGCACTCAGCTTCAACCCTACAATACGTTTGAACAATCTGGCGCCAACGTTCCGGGTTTCGGAAACTACAACGATCTCCGGTTCCAGCAGTGGAACTTTACCCACACCTGGACTATCAGCAACGCACTGGTCAACGAGGCCCACTTCACATACATGCGCGAGGGCGAACTCGGTTTCCTGAAGTCGCAATCGACCGGCGCCGTCACTTCCTCCTGCACCGGAGCAGTGGCTCCATATTGTTTCACCGGCACGTCGGACTCGAACTCTGGTCCCAATTCTCTGGTAGGGCAGTTTGGAACCAATCCCAAGTACGGCATCACTCCCGGTTTGCCTACAAATCTGACTGGCGTTCCGTACGTCACCATCGGGGGCGGTGCCGAGTTTGGAAATAACTGGGAGGGATTTCTCCCCCAGGTGGGCAACAGCTTTCAATGGAGCGACGGCCTGACTTGGGTCAAAGGGACCCACACCTTCAAATTCGGCGCCGATATTCGCCGCGCCCGCTTCGATCAGTACTATTACTTTGATGTCAATGGCTATTTCAGTTTCAGCAACACCGGACCCAACGCCATCATTCCCGGGGACGGCGACAATTATGCCGAGTACTTGCTCGGTCTGCCTGATCTCTACATTCAGGGATCAGGACAGCGTGAGGATATCCGCAGCACCGCTGTCTACCCCTTCGTTCAAGATAGCTGGAAAGTCAAACCGAATCTAACCCTAAACTACGGCCTGCGCTGGGAGTTCAATCCTCCGATGGTTGACATTGCCGGTCACGTCGAGACCTTCCGTCCCGGCCAAAATTCCACCGTCTACCCCTGTGGAATCACCACCAGCGCCTCCTACTGGGAGAGTCTGGGCGTGTCGAACCCCAATTGCGCTAACACTGGTACCGAACCCACTGGACTGGTGGTGCCCGGCGATTCGGGCGTTCCCCCCGGCTTGACCTCGACCTATTACAAGGCTTTCGCCCCGCGCATTGGGGTGGCGTACAGCCCCAACTTCACCAGTGGGCCACTATCGGCAGTATTCGGAAGCAACGGGAAGACAAGCATTCGCGCCGGCTTTGGACTGTTCTACAATCCGATTGAAGAGTTGGTCGCGGCGCAGTTCGGCGCGGAGCCTCCTTTTGGCGGAAGTTCCTCGCTTTCGGACGTTTTTCTCAATACTCCCTTCGTAGGCCAGGGAGGTTTTACAAATCCCAATCCCTTCAACGGAATCATCACCCCAACCAAAGGCCAGCCCACCGATCTGTCCTTGTTTCGCCCCATTCTTCTCTATGGTGATTTCGAGCCCCACCTGCGCACGCAGTACACGAGTCAATACAACCTCACCATCCAGCGGGAGTTGAGCGCCAGCACCATGTTCCAGGTTAGCTATGTCGGTTCTGAGGGACATCGATTGCTCGCTTCCCATGACGTCAATCCCTCAACCCCGCAGACCTGCCTCGACATCATGAGTATTGCGGCCGCAAATTCAGCCAATGTGACTTCCTACGGGTCTCAGGCAACCTGCGCACCCACCTTCGAAGATTCACAGTGGAGCGTAACCATTCCTTCGGGCTTCCAGTTCCACATGCCCAATGGCAGCATCCTCCCCGGCACTGGCCAGACCATCAACCTCGTGGGGCTGCGCCCCTATTCATCTCCCAATTGCAATCCCGTTACCAGCGTGGGTTGTCCCGTCGACGGCATCCCCGTGTTCACCGACATCTTCGCCGAAGACACGATCGCCAATTCCGTTTACAACGCGCTCGAGATGATGCTGCAAAGACGCTTCTCGCACGGTCTGCAGTTCCAGGCCGCCTACACCTTCAGCAAATCGATCGACGACGGTTCCACTTTCGAGGAAACGCTCGATCCCTTCAATTACCGCGCCAGCCGCGCCCTTTCGATCTTCAACGCCAGGCAGCGCTTTGTGATCAGCTACGACTGGGAGATTCCCACCCGCAAGTATTCAGGCTTCAAGGGCACAGTGCTGAACGATTGGGAGGTTTCAGGCATTACTCAATTCCAGAGTGGGTTCCCCATCCGTCTGGATACCGCAGATGACAACGAACTCATCAACAGTTTCTTTTTCCTGGGCACGGAGGCGCCAAGTTTGGTGGCGCCATTCCAGAAATTGAATCCCCGGAACACACTTACAGTGAGTTCTCTCGGCATCTCGGCGCCCGGGTACTGGTTCAGTCCCGCTGATTTTCAGGATCCGCCGCTCGGCCAGTTCAACAACGGCACCCAGCGCACGATTTGCTGCGGCCCCGGGCTTGTGGATTGGGACTTCTCGGTGCATAAGAAGATCGCCCTCAGCGAAACCAAGTACTTCCAGTTCCGGGCTGAGATCTTCAATCTCTTTAACCGTACGAATTTCTCGAACCCGGATGGGCACTTCTCAGATGGCCCAACCGAATTCGGTAGGATCACTGAGGCTGGCGATCCCCGCCTCTTCCAATTCGCTTTGAAGTTCTTTTTCTAGGCGGAGAGTAGACTGAAATCAATACCCGGGATCGCCTGAGCGGTCCCGGAATCTAATGGCCCGCGGCATCACCAAGAACGCCCGGGCCTGAGCATCCCCGGAGCAATTCGATGTATCCCGATCTGCAGAAGGAACTCGCCACTTTCGAGCGGCGCACGCCCAAATCCGCCGAAGCCCATAAGAAAAATCTCAAACGCATTCCCCTCGGTGTAGCCAGCAATTATCGCGCCTACGACCCTTGGCCGATCTTTGTCAAAGAGGCCAGCGGCAGCAAGTTCCGCGACCTCGATGGCAACGAATACATCGACCACAACCTCACCTTCGGCGCCCTCATGGCAGGACATTGCCATCCCGCTGTCATGAAGGCCGTCGAGAAACGGCTCTCCACCGGCACCATGTTCGGCATGCCCCACGACATGGAATGGGAACTCGCCGAAGAAATCTGCACCCGCTTCCCGGTCGAGATGTGCCGCTTCGGCAACAGTGGTACCGAAGCGACCATGCACGCCATTCGTCTGGCGCGCGCCGCCACCGGGCGCGACAAGATCGTCAAGTTCGAAGGCGCCTATCACGGCCTGCATGACAGTGCCCTGGTCAGCGTGAAGCCGCACGCTCCCGACTACGGCGACATTCACGCACCGACCTCGGTTACCGGCGGTCTCGGCGTGCCCAAGTCTGCAATCGCCAACGTCCTCATCGCGACATTCAACGACCTCGCCACGGTGGAGCGCCGCTTCAAGGAAAATTCCGGCGAAATTGCCGCGATTATTCTGGAGCCGATTCTCATGAACGTGGGCCTCTGCATGCCGCAACCCGGTTTCCTGAAAGGCCTGCGCGAAATCGCCACCAAATATGGAGCGCTGCTGATCTTCGACGAAGTCAAGACCGGCGCAAAACTCGGTTGGGGCGGCGCCAGCGAATACTTCGGCGTTCATCCCGACATGATCTGTCTCGCCAAATCGATCGGCGGTGGCTTGCCCTTGGCCGCGTTCGGCGCCAGCAAATCCGTGATGGACCTCATCTCGCAGCACAAGGTCTTCCATGGCGGTACTTACAACACCAACCCGGTTTCCATGGCGGCGGGCCTGGCGACGTTCCGCGAAGTTCTCACCCGCGAGAACTACGCCAAAGTCGACAAACTCGGCAAGAAGTTGGCCGACGGCTATCGCAAAACCATCGCGAAAGTTGGCCTGCAGGCCTACATCGCGCAAGCCGGAGTCAACGGCGCGCTGATGTTCTATCCGAAAGAGATTCGCAACTACCGCGACTGGGAAGCGATCGACGTCGACCTGTGGCGTCACTACTGGTTTGGCATGGTCAACCGCGGCGTGATGGCCCAACCTTACTGGTGGGACGAGCAGTGGACGATCTCGGTCCAGCACACCGACGCCGACATCGACCAGCACCTCGCGGCCTTCGACGACATCGCCGCGTCGCTCGCGAAAGCGCAGCAGGAGCGCGCCGAGCCCGCCGCCGTCGCGCACTAGATCGCGTAGGGGCGGACGCATTCGTCCGCCCCTGCATGTACGACCAATGCTCATGTAGCGACAGCCGCCAAGCCTGCCCTGAGCGCAGTCGAAGGGGCTGTCCGCCCAAGCGAAGCGAGGCGCTCCAAGGAACTTTGTCGACCACTGCTCAACCCGAACAGCCCCACCTGATCCGCGCCCTCGGACGCCGCGACCTGGTGTTGCTCTTCGTCGTCGCCGTCTTCAATCTCAACGTCGTTCCCTCCATCGCCGCCAACGGTGGCGTCACCATCTGGCTCTGGATTATCTCGCTGCTCCTTTTCTTCTGGCCGCAAGGCATTGCCGTCATCGAGCTTGCCCACCGCTATCCCGGCGAAGGCGGAGTCTATCTCTGGGCCAAAGAAGTCTTCGGCGACTTCCACGGATTCCTCTCCGGCTGGTGCTACTGGACCAACAACATGCTCTATGTGCCGACCGTGATGCTCTACTTCGTCGGCGTGTCGGTCTACGTGCTCGGTCCCAGCCATCTCCGTCTTGCGGATAACAAATTCTTCGCCTCTACCACGTCGCTGGTCTTGCTCGCGCTGCTCACCGTTCTGAACGTGATAGGTCTGGGTGTCGGCAAGTGGATCAACAACCTCGGCGCCATTGGGACGTTCATTGCCGCTGCTGTCTTGATCGGCCTGGGTACGGTGATGTGGTCGCGCTTTGGCACCACCATCACGGTTGCAGATTTCAAGATTCCACCCAACCCGCGCTTCGTTCTAAATTCCTTCGGCGTGATTTGCTTCGGCCTAGTAGGTCTCGAACTCGCTTCCGTCATGGGCGACGAAATCAAAGATCCGGCTCGCACTCTTCCCGGCGCCGTAGCTTGGGGCGGCATCCTTTCCGGCGCTCTCTACGTCGGAGCTACACTCACTCTCCTTATCGCTGTCGGGAGGAACGTCAACGTGCTTCAGGGGATCGTTCAGGCTGTCAGCCAGATGGCTGGCCGCGTCGGCGTCGCCTGGATCACCGTGCCGTTCGCGCTCATGCTCAGCGTTTCCATCGCTGGCATCGGTTCCGCATGGATGGGCGGTTCCGCCCGCATCCCCTTCGTCGCCGGCCTCGATTCCTACATGCCGTCATGGTTGGGCAAAGTTCATCCACGCTACGCCACGCCCTACGCCGCACTGATCGTGCAAGCCGTCGTTTCCGCCTTTCTCGTCATCATGAACTTTCTCGGCGCCGGCGTTCAGGAAACTTTTCAGAAACTTCTCTCGCTCGCCGTAGTGCTGCAGCTCGTTCCGTTCCTTTATATGTTCGGTGCGCTCATTCGATTCGCCGTGAGAGAAACGACGCCCCACGGCCAATACAGCCGCGCCACGCTATTTCTCGCGGGCGCCAGCGGCTTGCTCACAACCATTCTCGGCATCGCGCTAGTATTTTTCCCGGCCCAGCAGATCACATCGCTGTGGTCCTATGAATTATGGATGTTCGGCGGCACGCTGTTTTTCATCGGTCTCGCGGCATTCTTTTTCTTCGTTTACGGCCGCCTCAAAGCAGCGCAACAGATTGGGAAGGGCGCGACTTCAGTCGTGCCGCTGTGATGAAACAAATATTGGGCCTTGAGGCCCCGAGGTAAGCAGGAGGTCGAAACAAAATGCCAGGCGGAGTCAAAACAGAAGTCCGTACCTATCAGATGTATATCAACGGCGAGTGGGTCGCCAGTAAGTCCGCGAAGACTTTCCCCGTCTACGATCCTTCCACCGAAGAAGTCATCGCCCAAGTCCCCGATGCCAGCGCCGAGGACGTCAACCGCGCCGTTGCCGCCGCTAAAGCTGCGTTCGAAGACGGCCCATGGGCGACCTCGACCGCGCAAGAACGCGGTCGCGTCCTCTTCCGTCTCGCGGAGAAGGTCCGCGCCAATATTCCGGCGCTCGCCGAACTCGAATGCCGCAACACCGGCAAGCCCATCGTCGAGGCCGAATTCGACATTAACGATGCCGCCACCTGCTTCGAATACTACGGCGGCCTCGCCACCAAAGTAGTCGGGTACGTCAATCCTGTTCCCGACAACGCTATGTCCCTTTCGCTTAAAGAGCCAGTTGGCGTCGCCGGACAAATCATTCCGTGGAACTATCCGCTCCTCATGGCCGCCTGGAAACTGGCGCCTGCCATCGCTGCAGGCTGCACCTGCGTCCTCAAACCAGCCGAGCAAACTCCGCTCACCGCTCTCGAATTCGCAAACTATTTCAGCGAATGCGGTCTGCCCCCGGGTGTCGTCAACATCGTCACCGGCTTCGGAGAAAGCTGCGGCGCTCCACTCGTTCAGCATCCCGACGTCAACAAGATCGCCTTTACCGGCAGTGCCGCTGTCGGCAAGATCATCGTGAAGCAGGCCGCCGACACCGTGAAGCGTGTCACCCTCGAACTCGGTGGCAAATCGCCCAACATCTTCTTCGCTGACGCGGATTTCGAAGCCGCGATTGACGGCGCTCTGTTCGGAGTTTTCATCAATCAAGGCGAAGTCTGCTCCGCCGGCAGCCGCATCTTGGTGCAGAAATCGATCTACAAGAAATTCGTCGAAGCGATGACCGAGAAAGCAAAGAAGATCAAGCTCGGTCCTCCACTCGAACGCGAAACGAAGATGGGTCCGCTCGTCAGCAAAGAACAATACGACCGCGTCAACTCTTACATCGAGATCGGCAAGAAAGAAGCTAAGCTCGCCTCCGGTGGCGGACGCCCCGAGAAGATAGGGAAGGGCTACTACGTCCAGCCTACGATCTTCTCCGACGTCTCTAACTCCGCCCGCATCGCGCGCGAGGAAATCTTCGGCCCCGTTGCGGCCGTGATTCCTTTTGAAGACGAAAAAGACGCGCTGAAGATCGCAAATGATTCACCCTACGGCCTCGCCGCCGCTGTCTGGACCCGCGACATTTTCAAAGCCCTGCGCGCCGTGAAAGCCCTGCGGGCAGGCATCGTCTGGGTAAATCACATGCAGCCCACGTACGTCGAAGCTCCATGGGGCGGTTACAAACAATCTGGCTTCGGTCGCGAACTGGGACCCTGGGGCATCGAAGAATATCTCGAAACCAAGCAGGTCTACATCAATTTGAACGAAGCGCCAATCGGATGGTATTGATGAACGAAGCTCTCAAACATTGTCATCCTGAGCGAGGATTGATCTTCGCGCCAAAGCGCGAAGATCAACCGCAGTCGAAAGCCTGCCCTGAGCTTGCCGAAGGGGATCCCTGCCTGGCGTCTACTTCCTCAGCCGGTCCAAGGAGTTCTCACGAGAAACTGATATGAGTACGATTCGCATCAAAACCCCAATCCCCGGCCCGAACTCCCGGGCCCTCGCCGAGCGCCGCGCCAAGGCCGTGCCCCGCGGCCTTTCTCACGGTACGCCCATTTATGTCGCCAAGGCCGAAGACGCATGGCTTGAAGACGTCGACGGCAACCGCTATGTGGATTTCGCCGGCGGCATCGGCTGCCTCAATGTTGGCCATCGCCAGGAAGCTGTGGTCGATGCCGTCCGTGGCCAGCTCGACAAATTCCTTCACACCTGCGTCCAGGTTACGCCTTACGAAGGCTACGTTCGATTAGCCGAGCGCATGAATCAGATCACGCCCGGCAAGTTTCCCAAGAAAACTTTTTTCGTAAACAGCGGCGCTGAAGCAGTTGAAAATGCTGTGAAGATCGCCCGCGCCTACACCAAGCGTCCCGCCATCATCGCCTTCGAAGATGCTTTCCACGGCCGGACCATGATGACGCTTGCGCTCACCAGCAAGACGCATCCTTACAAGGCAGGGTTTGCGCCGTTCTCCGGCGAGGTGTATCGCGTCCCGTTCGCCTACTGTTACCGTTGTTCGTACAACTTGAAATATCCCTCCTGCGATCTCTACTGCGCCCGCCATCTCGAAGATACCTTTAAGCGCGTCGTCGCCAATGAAGAAGTCGCCGCAGTCATTGCTGAACCGGTCCTGGGTGAAGGCGGCTTCGTCGCTCCACCGCCTGACTATTTCAAGGTTCTCGTCGATCTCTGCCACAAGCACGGCATCCTCTTCATCGCCGATGAAGTGCAATCTGGCTTCGGACGCACCGGTGCGCTCTTCGCCAGTGAACGCTACGGCATCGAGCCCGATCTTCTCGTCACGGCGAAATCCCTTGGCGGTGGTTTGCCGCTTGCCGCCGTCACCGGCCGTGCCGAAATCATGGACGCGCCCGCTTCCGGCGGACTCGGTGGCACCTTTGCCGGCAATCCGCTTTCCTGTGCCGCCGCGCTCGCCGTGCTCGATTTGTTTGAGAAAGAAAACTTGTTAGCCCGTGCCAACGAACTGGGCGAGCGCTTCCAACGCCGTGCTCGCGAATGGCAGCGCCGCTGGCCCATCGTCGGCGACGTGCGCGGACTCGGCGGTATGCAGGCCATCGAACTGGTCAAATCGCAAGAATTGAAAACTCCAGCCACGGACGAAACCAAACAGATCACACAGTATTGCTACGAGCACGGCTTGATCACCATCACCGCCGGTTCGTACTCCAACGTGATCCGCGTCCTGGTCCCGCTCGTTGCAACCAACGAGCAAATGGACGAAGGCCTCGACGTGCTCGAATCCGCGCTCGCTACCGTGTCCGACAAGAAAGGCGCGATTGCGCAGTTGGTGTAGTGCTTCAGTAGATTTATCATCCTGAGCGAGGATTGGCCTTCGCGCCTCAAAGCGCGAAGGCTAACCGCAGTCGAAGGATCCCTGTAACGCTGTATCATTAGTTATTGTTCAAGGGAATTCTCACGTTGCCCATGGCTTTCGTGATTTCCCGCGCACGACATTCTTCGCGATAGCAGAGGCCTCATCATGCCCGTAGCCGCACCTCCCATTACCAAGCTCACCAACTACATCAACGGCCAATGGACCGACTCGCATGCGACCGAATGGCGAGACGTCCTCAATCCCGCAACCGGAGAAACTCTCGCCCAGGTCCCTCTCGCCGAGGCAGCCGAAGTCAATCAGGCTGTCGAAGCCGCCGCCGCAGCCTTCCCCGAATGGCGCCGCACTCCGCCCGAGGACCGCATCCAGCCACTGTTCAAGCTGAAGATGCTTCTCGAAGATCACATCGACGACGTCGGCCGCATCATCACCCAGGAAAACGGCAAGACCTTCACTGAAGCCAAAGCCGAGATGCGCCGTGCCATCGAGAACGTCGAAGTCGCCTGCGGCATTCCCATGATGATGCAAGGCTATAATCTCGAAGATGTCGCTCGCGGCATCGACGAGATGATGATCCGCCAACCGCTCGGAGTCACCGCTGCCATCGTGCCCTTCAACTTTCCTGGCATGATTGCATTCTGGTATCTGCCCTATGCTATCGCTACCGGCAACACGTTCATCCTCAAGCCGTCTGAGCGCGTTCCGCTCACCATGCGCTACATTTACGAACTGCTGGAGAAAACCGGATTACCCAAAGGCGTCGTGAGTCTGGTTAATGGCGGCAAAGCTGTTGTCGACGCGCTCGTCGACCATCCCAAGGTTCGCGCCATCAGCTTCGTCGGATCAACTCCGGTCGCGCGTTACATCTATGCGCGCTCCGGCGAAAAGGGGAAGCGCTGCCAGTGCCAGGGCGGAGCTAAGAATCACGTCATCATTCTTCCCGACGCCGACATGCCGATGGCCACGCAGATCATCAGCGACAGTGCCTTCGGGTGCGCTGGCCAGCGTTGCCTGGCCGTCTCGGTCGCCGTCACCATCGGCGAAGCGCAGAAGACCTTCCGCGATTCCATCGCCGACGCCGCCTCCAAACTCAAAGTCGGCAACGGCCTCGACGAAGGCGTGCAGATGGGTCCCGTGATTACGCCGCAGAGCAAAGAACGCGTCGAATCGATGATCGGCCTCGGCGAAAAACAGGGCGCAAAAGTTCTGCTCGACGGTCGCAACTCGAAGATTCCGAAGTATGAATCCGGCAACTTCGTAAAGCCCACGATCCTCGACAACGTCCCCGCAACCAGCGATCTTGCCGACACCGAAATCTTCGGTCCCGTGCTCAGCCTCGTCCACGCCGATAACATGGACGAAGCCCTCGCGTTCCTTGAACGCAGCGCCTACGGCAATCAGGCGTCGCTGTTTACGTCGAGCGGCTCGGCGGCTCGGCGTTTCCGCTATGAGGCGCCGGCGGGGAATATCGGCATCAACATCGGAGTCGCCGCGCCCATGGCCTATTTCCCCTTCAGCGGGTGGAAGAACAGCTTCTTCGGCGATCTTCACGGCCAGGGGCGCGATGCCATCGAGTTCTATACCGACAAGAAGGTTGTCGTCGAGCGTTGGGCCAAAGAGCACAGCCGCAAGTTCTAGCAACGCTCGGCATGTTACCTCTCGTTCCATAACGGAGTTCTATTGATGACTACTACCATTGCTAATCCGGTGACGACCACGAAGATGACTGGCAAGGAAATCGTCGACCTCGCCCGCAAGCACACGCTTTATGAATGGTCGGCACAGTCGAAGGTCGATCCCATTCCCGTCGCCAGCGCCAAAGGGATTTACTTCTACACGCCGGAAGGGAAGCGCTTCATCGACTTCAACAGCCAGCTCATGTCCGTCAACATTGGACACGGCGACGAGCGCGTCATTCAGGCCATCAGCGAGCAGGCAGCAACGCTCGCCTATGCGAATCCTTTCATGGCGACAGAAGTTCGCGCGCGCCTTGGCGCGAAGCTCGCCGAAATCACTCCCGGAGACATCGACACCTTCTTCTTCACCAACGGCGGCGCTGAGGCCAACGAGAACGCCATCAAGATCGCGCGCTTCTTCACGGGACGCCACAAGATCATCGCGCGCTATCGTTCCTATCACGGCGCGACCGCGGGAGCGATGAGTCTTACCGGCGATCCGCGCAGATGGGCCGCGGAGCCCGGCATTCCAGGCGTGATTCACGTGCTCGATCCTTATCACGGCATTGAGCGCGGATGGGAATCGGCCGAGACTTCACTCGCCATGATTGAAGAAACGATTCAGCTCGAAGGCCCGCAGACGATTGCGGCATTCATCCTCGAGCCAGTAACTGGGACGAATGGCATTCTTGTTCCTCCTGATGGATATCTCGAAGGTATCCGCAAGCTGTGCGATAAGTACGGCATATTGATGATTGCCGATGAGGTGATGGCTGGCTTCGGACGCACCGGCGCGTGGTTTGCGGTCGATCACTGGAAGGTGGTTCCCGATCTGCTTTGCATGGCGAAGGGATTGACGTCCAGCTATTTGCCGCTGGGAGCGGTTGGCATGCGGCATCACATCGCGCAGCATTTTCAGGACAAGGTGTTTTATGGAGGGCTGACTTACAACAGCCATCCCATGGGATGCGCGGCGGCGCTGGCGACCATTCGCGTGTATGAAGAAGATGGACTGATCGACAACGCGAAAAAAATGGGCGCGATCCTGAAGCAGCTGGGTGCGGAGATGCAGGCGAAACATCCGTCGGTGGGCGCGGTGCGCTCGATTGGATTGTTCGGCATCGTCGAACTGATTCGCAATCGCAAAACGCGTCAGCCGATGGCGCCGTTCAATGGCACGTCCGATGAAATGGTTGCGCTCGGACGCTTCTTCCGCGAGCAAGGCCTTTACACGTTTGTTCGCTGGAACACTTTCTTCACCAATCCTCCACTGTGCATCAACGAGCAGCAGATGCGCGAAGCGTTCGCCATTATCGATCGCGGGCTCGAGATCACGGATAAGGCTGTGACCTAGCTCTTGGCTCTTAGCTTTTAGTTCTTAGCAAGACCCGACGTGCTCGGCTTGTGTGGCACGGACACTCTTGTCCGTGTCTTTCCACGTGCAGGACTCCCAATCTTTCCCGCAGCCCTCTGCGTGGATCCGAGGCCTTTGCCGCCGAGGCCATCCCGAAGGCGACTGTCATGCTGAGCGGATCGGCGACGACCGCGAAGCGATCGTCACCGCGGAGTCGAAGCATCCCTACCTTCACTCGGCTGCATCCACGGGTACCACTCCGAGGCCAAGTCCTTCCAGTGCGGATTGCGCCGTTCCAGCAGAGCGACTTTCTTGGCGCGCGCCCATCCTTTGAGTTGCTTCTCGCGGGCCAGCGCCTTGTGGACGTCATCGTACGATTCCCAGTAGAGCAGGCGAACCACGTCGTAACGGGCATGCAGGTGTTGCGACTGCTCGGGAGCGGGCAGATGGACCCGAAGACGGCGGGACTGATGCTCTACGGGCTGCAGACGGCGAGCGCCAACCTAAAGAATACGAAGCTCGAGGCGGAGAAGGCGACCGATGTGGTGATCGACCGCCATACCGTGGATCAGACCTGCATCAACGGGCCACAGTGGTTTGCGCGAGATTTCGCGGATGGAGTGGAAGAAGGCGAACCGAGCCGAGCGGCGGCAAGCGGCGAGAAAGTGCAGGCCGAGGTTCCCTCCGGTAAGGTTCGTGCAGATAAGCGAAAAACGCCGGAGATGCAGGCCTACTGTTGTTGCTGTTGTTGTTCGTGGTCGATGCGCGGGGTGCGGGCGGTGGTGGGGCGGGATTGGATGACCAGGGTGGGAGGGAGTTGGACGGGCGGGGGAGCGTCGGAGGGGCTGACGGTGACGGAGACACTGAGGGCACTCTGCGCTTCGCCTTTGTGGACGCCGCGGGTGGGAGGGACGTCGGCGTAGTCGCGTCCGAGGGCGACGCGGATGTGGCGGTCGGCGCCGATCAGGTTGTTGGTGGGGTCGAAGGCGATCCATCCTAGATTAGGGATAAGGGCCTCAATCCAGGCGTGGGACGCACCTTCGAGCGAGCGATCCTTTTTTTCTTCGGCTTCGTCGCGGTGAAACATGTATCCGCTGACGTAACGGCAGGGAATGCGCAGGGGACGGACGAGAGCGATCATGATGTGAGCGAAATCCTGACAGACTCCCTGGCGGGAGTGGAGGGCGTCGTCGATGGGCGAGTCGACGTTGGTGCTGTTGGGGACGTAGGCGAAAGACTCGTAGATGGATTGATTGAGTTCGGTGAGAAGTTGCAGCGGAGTGTCGCGGCGCTCGCAGCGAAGATCTTTGGCGAAGGCTTCGAGGCGGGCAGTGGATTTGGCGAACTGGCTGGGGAGAAGCATCTCCCAGTAATCGTCGGATCCGGAGACGGAGGAAATGGCGCGGTCGAGGTCGGACCAGGAGCCGGCGTTGGCGGAGTTGGGAGGCGGTGCGGACTGGACTTCGACGGAGGAGCGGGCGGTGACTTTGACCTCAGAGTGTTTTCCGGCGATATCGAAATGATGGACGGTGTTGCCCATGAAATCACGGTACTGCATGATGTTGGCGGCGGGGGTGACGTCGAGTTCGAAGGTGAGGCAGTGTTGAGGGCCGTCGCTGCGGGGCTGCAGGCGGACTTCCATCACGCTCTCGCGGACGGCGGGCTGGTAGGTGAAGGTGGTGGTGTGGAGGACGGAGTAGATCATGGAGGATTTCCCTCAGGGGCTAAAGCCCGAATCATTCTTGCGCTTTACGCGGCGCTGAAGCGCCGCTCTACCACGGTGCTGCGTGCGTTGTTACGCGACCAGAGCCGATTCTACGGAATAGTCGAAATAAACTTGTTGGATGGCGGTGTGGGCCTGGGCGCACTGCCAGCGGATGCTATCGACGTAGGCGATGGCGCCGGAGGCCATGATTTCGTCGATCTGACTGAAGCTGAGAGTGGCGCGAAGGCGTCCGGCGATGCGAACGGGTTGCTCGGCCTTGCGCTCGGTTAACTCGGCGATGGCGGT
>Ga0187891_1001520_pt1 | contig 19618 bp, 14 predicted proteins | sample June2016WEW_21_4_FD_132990 | JGI IMG/M metagenome (GOLD analysis project Ga0187891, IMG submission 132990) | Peatland microbial communities from SPRUCE experiment site at the Marcell Experimental Forest, Minnesota, USA - June2016WEW_21_40 | ecosystem: Environmental > Terrestrial > Soil >... | reverse complement strand
TCTATCTTTTTTCGCGTGCCGTCGACGGTCTTGATCGGGCACGTTCGTTCTAAGCCCAACTTACGAATTGCCTCACAGGGGTACAAGTTCACCGGTCACAGTGGTGAACCTTCGCGTTCCCCATACGGGAGCGCTCCGGACCGAAGCGGGAGCGAGTATCCGAATCGTTGCGAGGCGCGGGCGACCTCGCCGCTTCTTTCTCCGCCTGCTAGACTCGATTACTTGGAGGTGCGATTTGCAGGTCGTCTATATCGTCTCCGCGGTGCGCACGCCGATTGGGAAATTTGGCGGATCACTGGCCTCGCTAACGGCGGCTGACATGGGCGTGGTGGCCGCCAAGGCTGCGATAGAGCGTGCCGGAATCCAGCCGGAGCAAGTGGAGGAAACCATCTTCGGCAACGCGCGGCAGGCGGGCGGCGGACCAAATCCAGCGCGGCAGATTTCCATGCGCAGCGGCGTGCCTCAGGAAGTGCCGGCGTTCACCGTGAACAAGGCTTGCGCTTCGGGGCTGAAGTCCATCGCGCTGGCTTACCAGGCGATTCTGCTCGGCGACGCAAGTTGCATTCTGGCGGGCGGCACGGAGTCCATGTCGCGGCTTCCTTACTATCTTGACGCGCGCTGGGGATTCCGGCTGGGCAATCAGGAACTGGTCGACGGAATGTATCGCGACGGATTCTTTTGTCCGATGGCGAAAATGGTGATGGGCGAAACTGCGGAAGTGCTGGCCGAGCATTATAAGATTTCGCGCGAAGAGCAGGATGAATATGCGCTGATGTCGCAAACGCGCGCCGCGCGGGCGATTGCCGCTGGGCGGTTTGACGCCGAACTCATCCCGGTCAGCATTGAGGGAAAGAAAGGTGCGATTACGTTCAGCCGCGACGAACATCCGTTCCCGGACGCAAATATGGAAAAGCTGGGCAAGCTGGCTCCGGTATTTTCGAAAACCGGGACGGTCACAGCAGGAAATTCTTCGGGAATCACCGATGGCGCTGCCGCCGTCGTTGTTGCGAACGAGCATTTCGTGAAGAAGAACAACCTGAAGCCCCTGGCGCGGATCTTGGCAGTAACCTCCGCGGGAGTCGATCCGCGCACGATGGGGATTGGGCCCGTCCCGGCCTTGCGCAAGCTGGAAGAGAAGCACAATCTCAGGCTGCACGATTTCGGGCTCATCGAAATGAACGAAGCTTTTGCGGCGCAGGTGCTCGCCTGTGATCGCGAATTGAACTTCAATCGCGACAAGATGAACGTCAACGGCGGAGCAATCGCGATCGGGCATCCGATCGGCTGCACGGGAACGCGCATCACAGTCACGCTGTTACACGAGATGCTAAAGCGGAATACGCGGCGCGGCGTAGCCACGCTCTGCGTGAGCGGCGGAATGGGAATGGCATTGGCGCTGGAGAATGTGGCGTGACCGGAGGAGTGAAACGCTCGTCTACCGGCGGGCTTCACTAAGATGCAGATGCCCGCGGCATAATGCAGCAGCCGGACTGAAGGAGTGGGTGGCAAACTGTTCCGCAGCCGCGTTGACTGCGGCAAAACACCATCGCTATACTTTTTGTTAGAGTCTGCTCACTCTCAGGAGACGGAATGACGCTTTCCGCAGTAATTGTGGACGATGAGCAACTCGCCCGCGATGAACTTGCCTACCTGTTAAAGAATCTCGGTGACGTGAATGTTGTAGCCCAAGGAAAAAATGGACTTGAGGCCATCAGCCTCATCAAGGAACATAGTCCTGACCTCGTTTTCCTCGACGTCCAAATGCCGGGACTCGACGGCTTCGGCGTGATCAAGAAGCTTCTCGACAAGAAGATCCCCCTACCCAAGATCGTCTTCGCCACAGCATTTGACCAGTACGCGGTAAAGGCCTTTGAGGTCAATGCCGTGGATTATCTCCTAAAGCCTTTCGACAAGAAACGGGTTGCGCAGTCGGTGCAGAAAGCGCGCACGCAACAGGAAGCCGAGGGGCTGCCGGCAGAAAAGATCGACACTCTGGTGCGGATGCTGCAGGCGCCAAAAACCCAGAGCTCGAAAATACTGCTCAAGGCCGTCGGCCGAATGTTTCTCGTGGACCAGAAGGAAATCTGCTATGCCTCGATCGAAGACGGGGTGATCACGGTGGTTACAGCGGGCGCGTCGGGCATGGAGGGACACTCCAACTGTCGCACTTTGGAGGAACTACTCGCCAGTTTGGATCAGGCCTTGTTCTGGCGCGCTCACCGCTCCTACCTGGTGAACATCAATCGAATTCGTGAAGTCGTGCCCTGGTTCAAGAGTTCGTATCAGTTGCGCATGGATGACAAGAAGCAGAGCGAGATTCCAGTCAGCCGCGCTCAAACCAAGCGGCTGCGGGAGCTTTTCGGTCTCTGAGTTGCCCCGTCCTGTCCTGGTCTTCCCTTTGTCTACCATCCCCGCGTTGCTCGCCGCTGCCGGGAGGAAAGTTGTGCTTGCCCTCAAAGCGGCGGCTTGCTCGGCCCTTTCCACCAAGCCAAGAAGATCCTGAATCAGCGTGCCAGTATATAAATCGAACTCACTTCTTGCTCGACCTCGAACGGGCCAGATCGGTCGAGCATGAAATTTGGAGGCCGGCCGAGTTTCCCGCCGGCCTCCTGGGGGAGGGTTAAACCGCCAGAGCCTCCAACCCGGTCCGGTCGCGAATCACGAGCGTCGCTCCTTCGATCCGGATCAGCCTCTTTTTCTTCAGATGACTTAGCAATCTCGTGACCGTCTCCCGCGACGAACCAATCCTCCGGGCCATCTCCTCATGGGTCATGGCGGAACGCAGCCGCTGTTCGTCCGATTGTTGGGGGCCCAGCGGAGCGCAAGACAAAAGCAGTTTGGCCAGTTTTCCCGATGACGAACGGGCCAGAACTTAGGTCGTGAATGTCGCGATAGGCACCCTGGAATTCGCGCCTTAACGACTGTGCGGCGTGCACAGCTACCTCGCTCTCGTTTTGCATTACCGTCATTAACTCCATGCATCCTCAACAGTTGGTCCGACGTTTCGAAAGAGATCCACGGCGGACTATAATCAGCTCATGGCCCGGGGCTGGGGAAGCAAGTCGATTGAGGCGCAACAGGAAGACGCTGCCACCAGAACCACACCCGGAAAGCCGCGCCTGACGCGGGAAGAGGCGGCTCGTCAGCGCGAAACAGAGAACCTTCGCCTCTCCCTCCAAAACATAGTTCAACAACTGGATCGCAGCCACGACGGCCGACATCGCGCGATGCTGGAGCAAGCTAAGGCTGACTTAGAAAAGAGGATCGAACAACTCAGCAGGTAAAGGTTGAGCCATCAAACCAGTTGCTCCGTGAGACCGTTGGCTTTCTTCGGTGTCTTCGCATATAGTTACACTTCCGTAACTAAGTTGTCCTTCCCTTTGCCTCCCGCTTGGTAGGCCTTCGCTAGCCCTGACGTATAATTAATTTTCCATGAAAGCCTACGTTTACGTCTCGCTCAAGAAAAGTGTCCTCGATCCTCAAGGCAAGACTATCCAGGGCGCGCTCAAGAAGATGGGCTACAAGGGTTTGGAGGAAGTCCGCCAGGGAAAGTATTTCGAACTGACGCTGGATGGCGGGCTAAGCCGCGAAGAGGCGCAAACCGAAGTCGACCGCATTGCTCGAGAGGTTCTCACAAACCCGGTCATTGAAGAGTTTCACTGCTCCCTCGCAGACTGAATTTCCGGAGTGTCCTCATGTGTGGAATTGTTGGCTATGTCGGCAAGAAAGAGGTTGTCCCAATCATCATTGAGGGCCTTAGACGGCTCGAGTATCGCGGTTATGATTCGGCTGGAATTGCCGTCGCCGGCAACGGGGACAAGCTGCAGCTCCGGCGGGCGGAAGGCAAGCTGCGCAATCTGGAAGAAGCCATCCGCCTCAAGCCGCTCAACGGCACCTACGGCATTGGCCACACCCGCTGGGCCACTCACGGACGTCCCACGGAAGAAAACGCTCACCCTCATCGCGACTGCACCGGCAAAATCGTGGTCGTACACAACGGCATCGTCGAGAACTATCTCAGCCTCAAGAAGAAGCTGATCGAGGAAGGCCACAAGTTCTCGACTGAAACCGATACCGAAGTCATCGCTCATCTGATCGAAAAGCATCTTTTCAAAACTGGCAACGGCCATCGGCCCACTCTCGAGGAGGCGGTTCGCCGCACCGTAAAAGAACTCAGCGGAGTCTTTGCTCTGGGCGTCATCTCCGTCGACGATCCTAACAAAATTGTGGCCGCACGGAACGGACCTCCACTTGTGATCGGCCTGGGCAACGACGAATACTTTGTCGCCTCCGACGTTCCCGCGATTCTTTACCACACGCGCGACATTTTCTTTCTCGCCGATGGCGACCTCGCCGTTGTCACCCCCGCAGGCGTCCAGCTGACCGATTTCGACGGAAAGCCGATCCAGCGCCAGGTTCAGCACGTGACCTGGGACCCAATCATGGCGGAAAAGGGCGGCTTCAAGCACTTCATGCTCAAAGAAATTTACGAGCAGCCGCGCGCCGTCCGCGACACCACCCTGGGACGAGTTTCCCTCGATACCGGCCAGATCTTTCTCGACGAAATGCAAATCAGCGAGGCCGAATTCCGCGCCGCAAGAAAGATCAACATCGTGGCCTGCGGCACAAGTTGGCACGCCGGACAAGCCGGTAAGTTCATGATCGAGAGTTTCGCCCGCGTTCCGGTCGAGGTCGATTACGCCAGCGAATGGCGCTATCGCGATCCCATCGTCGGTGAGAACACGATCACACTCGTGATTTCACAATCCGGCGAAACCGCCGACACCATCGCTGCTCAGCGCGAAGCTAAAGCTAAAGGCTCGCACACTCTTGCCATTTGCAACGTGGTCGGCTCCATGATCACTCGCGAAGCCGCCGGAACTATCTACACGCACGCCGGTCCCGAGATCGGCGTGGCGTCTACCAAGGCATTCACCGGCCAACTAACCGCTCTCTATCTGTTCGCTCTGTACCTTGCTCAGGCTCGCGGCGCGATGACCGCCGGGCAAACCCGCACCGCAGCCCAGGAGCTTACGCTCATCCCCGGCAAGCTCGAAAACATCCTTACCCACGACGAAAAATGTGAAGACCTGGCCAAACGATTCCAGCGAGCACAAGATTTTCTTTTCCTCGGCCGCGGCATTCACTATCCCATCGCTCTCGAAGGCGCGCTGAAGCTGAAGGAAATTTCCTATATCCATGCCGAGGGATATCCCGCGGGCGAGATGAAACACGGCCCTAACGCGTTGATTGACGAGAACCTTCCTGTGGTCATTATCGCTACCCGGGACGCTAACGATCCCGACTCGATGCTGCGCTACGAGAAGACGATGTCAAACCTGAAAGAAGTGAAAGCACGCTCTGGCGTGGTGATCGCGCTGGCCACCGAGGGCGATGAAGAGATCAAAGAAGCCGCCGACCATGTCCTTTACGTTCCGGCTGCGCCAGAGGAGCTTTCCCCGATTCTCGAAATCGTTCCGCTGCAGTTGCTGGCCTACCACATCGCGGTCCGCCGTGGCTGCGACGTGGATCAGCCGAGGAATTTGGCCAAGTCAGTTACCGTTGAGTAGTCGAGCCTCACAGCCTCCGAGCGTCGCGGGCTTTCGCTTCTTTGCGCGGATCGATCTCATCTACATACTTGATGTCTCCGTTCCAAACCTTTACTGCGCGCCTGGTGTGCTCCGTCCCGCTATCTGAGTTCACTAAACACCTTGAATTCGAGATGCTCGGAGTAAAGCGCTTTAGCTTTGTCGCGGGACAGTGGCTCTCTTTCCGGCAACCGAAACCAGACGGAGAAGAAATTACTCGCGCCTATTCCATCTGCTCGCCGCCCGTCGACACCAATCGCTTCGCACTTTGTCTGCACCGCGTGCAGGATGGATTTATGTCGAACTTCCTCTGTGGTATGAAGGAAGGTGAGGAGGTTTCGCTTCAGGGACCATTCGGCGACTTCATTCTCCGGCCACCCATGCGCGATACCATATTCATCGCGACCGGCACGGGCATTGCTCCGTTCCGCTCAATGCTTCAGTGGCTGTTCGCAGATGAGGCGCAAGATCAGGGAAAGCAACTCTGGCTGTTATTTGGCAACCGCTACGAAAGAGATATCTATTACCATGACGAGTTCATGCGTCTCGCCGGTGGGCACTCCAACTTTCACTACTCACCAACCCTCAGCCGCCCCGACGAAGAATGGCAAGGCCTGCGCGGCTATGTGCAGCAGCACGTTACGGAAATTGCTCAAGGCCGGTCCGATGTGCACGCCTACATCTGTGGGCTCGACAAAATGGTCGAAGCCAATCGCGAGTTGCTGAAGTCGCTAGGCTGGGATAGAAGGTCCATTCGGTACGAGAAGTACGACTGAACCTTTCATCGCTTGAACACGAAGGTCTGCAACCAACTTTCCTCAACTAGTTCGCTCGTCTGGCTGGTTTCATCCACCGAGCCGCGGATGAGGCTGAGCCGTCCGAATGGTGTTTCGCAGGCGAAATAAAACCCACGTCAGGGCCGCAGTCCCCGCCACCCACGCCGCAAACGCCACATCCACCACCCATTTCGGGGCCGTTCCCACCCTTCGTAGCAGGAACGGCAAGAAATTCCACGTCGTGATGTGAACGTAATCCCATTCATCCCAGTGCATGGCCTCGGTGTTGAGCCCCCAGGCATCCATCTTGCCCAGCGCGAATGCGGCAATGTTCTTGAAGCGCAGCGCGATCACGAACGTGGGATGGCCCAGCGTCTCCATCTGATAAATCTCCAGCGGCAGCCAGAACGCCAGCGAAGCAAGCTGGATGATCAGGCTGGTGCCAATCAACACCACTGCGGCGCGCCAGATCCATGCGCTCAAATTGACGCGATAACGTAGCAACAACGGCACGGCAAGCAGCGCTGCCAATTCCACCGAGGTTGAAACGTAACGATCGCCCCAAGCGAAATCTCCCGCCCAATAGGTATATCTCGCATAGAAACTGATATAGCCAAGCAGAAGAAGAAGCGAAGTCAGACCATAGGCGCGCACTTCTGCCGACAAGCGACTCCACAATACAACCAAAAGCAGAATGGCCAGCACCAGCAAAGGATCGAAAAGAAAAATCGACTTCTCCGGCTTGAACAGAGCGCCCAAGAAACCCTCATAAAAAGGAGTGCTCCAGGGAAAATTCGCCGGAAGCGTTGGGTCTTGCAACCGATGCTCCTTGGCAAACAGCGACACGTAGGTGTTGGTAAATGATCCGAAACGGTAGAACTGGTACAGCCGGTCAACCAGGCAGAAAAACACATAGACCGGAGCGGCGACCTTGCAGTAAGCCACCAACCAGTGCCACAGTTCGCGTCCTCGCACCCGTTCAAACCAAAGCACGAGAAGAAGAAAAACGCCTGCAGCCACAAGATCGAGGCCGGTGGTCAGCCGCGTCAACAAGTTCAGCCCAAGAGCGGCTGAACCCACCAACACCGCCCGCTTGCTTCCGGTTCGCAGCCACTCATATTGAAACGAAAATCCGGACAGCGTCAGCAGCATGATGTAGTTGTTCTCCGCCATGTTCTGCGTGTAATGCAGGTGGGTAGTGCAGAACATCAGCGCCAGCAAGCCCAACACCGATTCCCCCGCGCTGAATCGCAACTGGCGGAGCAGGCGAAAGCCCACCAGCGCCGTGAGCACATTTACCAGAATGCTGGTGAGATAGCTGACCACAATGGCGCGCACCTGGGGATCGTCTTCGTAGTCAGAAAAAATGCCCCAATGCGCGATCCACGTACCCACAAGATCGGCGGGCAGCATGAGCAGCGACTGACCGATTCCATACCAGCCATAGAGCTGGCCTCCGCGGCCATGCAGGCCGAACTCGGGATAATCGTTGGGAAAAACCTGCGGCTCGGAAGTCCAGAGCCAGTGCGTGGTTTGCAGCCGGTGCATGGTATCGGCTGTACCCAACTCACCGGACTGTACAACCAATGCAAGCAGACCCGCCGTCAGACACAGCAGCACCAGCGGATCAGCCAGCCAACGAGAAAGGCGCGAACTCATCGTTTGAATGTTAATACAAGCCAAGTGTCAGCTATCAGATGTGATCGTTCATTCAACGCTGATCTACACTTCAAACTGAATCAATAAAACAGATTTTTATCCCGAAGCGGTAGACTGTATCGGGAAAATCATGTCTAAGTGCTCATCCTGTGGTACTGACACGCAGGCAAACGCACGCTTCTGCTCGGCATGCGGAGCGCCCGCCGGCAACACGGACGATCTCGCCACACTGGACCTCGCCACGGCAACATCGCCTTTGCCGCCTCGGCCCAAGTCCGCAACCTCGTCGCGACCATCCAGTTCCGCCGAATACCTGAGCGAAGGCCGCTTCCTTCCAGGTCGTCTGCTGGCTGGACGTTATCGGATTATTGCGCTGCTGGGAAAAGGTGGTATGGGCGAGGTGTATCGCGCCGACGATCTCACGCTAGGCCAAGCCGTGGCTCTAAAATTTTTGCCTGATGAGGCTGCGCGCGATGAAGGTCTACTCGAGCGTTTCAAGAATGAAGTGCGGATCGCTCGGCGCGTTTCTCATCCCAACGTTTGCCGCGTCTACGACGTAGGCGGGATTGAAGGTCACACCTTCTTCACCATGGAATATGTGGATGGGGAAGATTTGGCCTCGCTGCTGCGGCGCATCGGCCGCCTGCCCGAAGACAAAGCCCTCGACATTGCTCGCCAACTCTGCGCCGGACTGGCCGCCGCACACACCAAGGGCGTGCTTCACCGCGACCTGAAACCCGCGAACATCATGCTCGATGGACGCGGTCAGGTGGTGATCACCGACTTCGGATTGGCCGGAGTCGCCGATCAGATTCAAGGAGCCGAGGTGCGCAGCGGCACTCCCGCCTACATGGCGCCGGAGCAGTTGGCGGGAAAAGAAGTCAGCACGCGCAGTGACATCTATTCGCTAGGTCTGGTGTTGTACGAAGTCTTCACCGGCAAGCGGGCTTTCTCGGAGAAGGCTGCCGAGAAGATACGGACTGGCGCCGACAGAACTCTGAGCCGGCCTTCGTCGGTGGTGAAGGACCTCAATCCGGTTATCGAGCGCGTCATCCTCCGCTGCCTCGAGACCGAGCCTTCGGCGCGGCCGGCGACGGTTCTCAGCGTGGCAGCGGCCCTGCCGGGGGGTGATCCGCTGGCGGCGGCGCTAGCGGCGGGGGAGACGCCTTCGCCACAAATGGTGGCGGCGTCCGGGGAAACGGCTGGGCTGCGTCCGCGGCTTGCGGTCGCCTGCCTTGCGTCTGTGCTGCTAGGTTTGGGACTAGTCACGTTTCTGGGCGTTCATTACAGCGCGCTGGAGAAGATGCGGCTGGAGCTGACGCCGGAAGTGCTCAGGCACAAGGCGAGAGAGATCATCGCGCAGCTGGGATATCCGGAGAAGCCTCTCGATAGTGCGTTCGACCTTCAGAATGACAGCGACTTCCAGGAATACGTGGAGAAGAACGACAAGCCTCATCCCAACTGGGTTGCTGTGTTAGCCGCGCGGCCTTCAGTGCTTCGCTTCTGGTACAGGCAAAGTCCCGATGACATGGTCGCGGAGGGTTTTCGCGACCAGTTGCTCAATCCTGGGATTGTGACGCGCGACGATCCTCCGACGGTGCTTTCGGGGATGATCAACGTGGAACTCGATCCGCAGGGACGGCTGACATATTTCCAGGCGATCCCTCCGCAGAAGGAAAGTGCGAGTGTGCAATCGGCGGCGTTTGACTGGAATGTGCTCTTCGCCGCTGCGGGACTTGATGCGGCGCAGTTTCAGAAGGCGGAGCCGATGTGGAACTCGCTGGCCTCGTCCGATGCGCGCATGGCGTGGAGGGGAACGTGGCCGGGAACAACGCGGCCGCTGCGCGTGGAGGCTGCTTCGTGGCATGGCAAGCCGGTCTTCTTCGCGCTCATTGGAGACTGGACCAAACCGGACCGCATGAAGACTGAGCAATCCCCGGGAAAGAAAGTGCGACAGATTCTCACGATTGTACTGATCGTCGGTTTCTTTTTTGGGGTGATTCGCGTGGCGCGGCTGAATTATCGCCAGGGACGCGGCGACCGCGAAGGCGCGCTCCGGCTGGCGTGCGTGATGTTTGCATTGGAGATACTGTTGTGGCTGTGCCGCGGGCATCTCGTTCCCAGTATCGATACACTCGGCGTGTTCATCATTGCAGTCAGCACCGCACTGTTTGTTTCCGGGACGACCTGGATGTTGTATCTGGCGCTCGAACCGTGGGTACGCCGGCGCTGGCCGCAGACCATCATTTCGTGGAGTCGCCTGCTTTCGGGGCAGTTTCGCGATCCGCTGGTGGGGCGCGATATTCTGTTTGGCGTGATGCTGGGCGTGATGTGGATTCTCATTTTTCAGTTCCGCTATATTCCGATGATGCACATGGGAGCGGCACCCGGCATCGCTCAGACCGAGTACGTTGCGGGCGGGCGCGAGGCGCTGGGCGCGTGGCTCATGCAGATTCCGGCTTCGATTCTGGGAACTTTAGGGTTCTTCTTTCTGCTCCTCGGACTTAAACTTCTGCTGCGCAAAGATTGGCTGGCTGCCATTGCCTTTGTTGCCGTCTACGCGCTGCCTCAGGGACTTACTTCCTCGTACGTGGCGGTAGAACTGCCCGCGCAGATTTTGGTTTACGCCATCGCTGTGCTGATCGTGTACCGCTTCGGACTGATACCGCTGGCTTGCGCGATCTTTACCATCAATATGCTGGGCAATGTCCCGTTCACCGCCGATCTCTCGGCGTGGTACATGCCAACCTCCGTTCTGGCGCTGCTCAGCGTGGTGGCGCTGGCGGGTTGGGGCTTTTATCATTCGCTGGGTGGAGAGCAATTGTGGAGACCGGAGGTCGAGTAGCAGTGGTCAGTGGTCAGCCGTTTGGGAGTTGCGCCGAATCCGGATCGCAAAAAAATCATACCTTTCGACTAAGTTCCTTGCTTTGTTGATTTTGCGGCGGGCCGATCTGTGGCGACAATAAAATCTTTGAAACCAGTCACTTGCGGGCAAAATATAGAATAAAAGCGGGTTAGCGATAAACCAGTCCATCGTTATCGAACTTCGCACACGGCCTCCGCAACCATGATCGGCTGTTGGGGCTGGACGACAAGGTTAGATGTCACACTCCTTTGCCGAAATCGAACAGCGGTACCCGGGTAGCAAACCTGATCATGGAAAATTGGCGGAGCCGAAACGACGACCACAGAGGCTGAAGCCCGAGCTGATTTGGGCACTGTCGCGGAGCTGAAGCGCCACTCTTTCACGGTGCGCTGGCGTTCGTGATTTTTTGCGCCATTGGAGATCCGGCTGGAAGACGAAGAAACTCGGGGCTGAGTCGAGCGCCCAAAGGGCGGTGTGACTTTCGTGGGGGGGTGATGGCACGGACTAGCCATTTACCGATGTGCGGCTTCAGTTTAGTCTCCTGATTGAGCAGCACTTGGGGGAGGGCTGATCGACATACGCTCCTGACTCGAATGAGTCTGGGGCGTTTTGTTTTGCGCGCTATTCTACCTCAGCGGCCAAAGCCGTTCTCTCATGGCCGATCTATCGCTGCGCTGGAAGTGCTGCGCCACCCAAAAGCATTTTTTCGCAGAACGCAGTTCCGATTTGAAATAGCGGCGCTCACGCCAGAAAGGAATCCCACGCTTCGCAAAGAACGCGAAGCATGGGGCACTCTTTTTCCGCGGAGTGGGACGAAAAGGTGGGCCACACGCCGAAATCCCCGCCCACCGGTGGTGCTTGTCCGGCTTACCAGTGTAGGATGCGTCGGCTTTGGGTTTGAATTGAGAACTGCAATGGGAAAAAGGAGAATGAGATGAAACGATCACTATTCGTTGCCGGAGTGGCGGCGGCACTCATGGCCGCGTGGTCCGTCGGGCGGGTGCAGGGACAGAGTGGGCAAGCTGAAAAAGTAATCTTCGTTTCTGCCGATCAGGCGAAGTACAGCGCGATGGGCAACGGCGTGTCCATGGCCGCTATCTGGGGTGACGCCAAAACGGGAGCGCATGGCACATTCACCAAGTTCGAGCCTGGACGCGACTCCGGAATGCACACCCACACCAACGATGTGTGGATCGTCGTAATAAAGGGCGCTTACTTGTACAAGGACGACGCCGGCGAAAAGCGCGTAGGTCCGGGCGATTTCTTGCGGGTTCCGGGAGGACACAAGCACTGGAGCGGCGGCGATGCGAAAGAGGGCGCTCTGTTCTACGAAGAGTCGTCTGGCAAATTTGATTTGATCCCCGTGAAGTAAGAGTCCCGGTCCATTACCCATGTTTCGAAAAGCCGGCGAAGGCTGGGGCACCTTTCAGCGCCTGCGTCACCGGATGCGGATAGGGATCCTTCGACTTCGCGGTTGCTTCGCGAATGCGAAGCAGCCGCTCCGCTCAGGATGACATGGGTTCAGAGTACCGTGGAATCAACAAAATCCCCAGAGGGATGGGATCTTGGAATCCCACGCTTCGCAAAGAACGCGAAGCATGGGGCAGCCTTTTTCCGTGGAGAGGGACGGAAATGGCGGGCCACCCGCCGACTTAATCATCGCAACTTCCTTCCTTCGAGCCGCATCTAAACCTTGACAACATTCCACTCAGGTCTTAGCATGGGGTTGTTGGCAATCATAAGCGCATTGATTACAAAGCACTTATTTGCATCAGGAGAGACAACAGGAGACGATTATGACCAAGATTATTGGGATTGACCTTGGGACGACCAATTCTTGCGTGGCGGTGATGGAGGGCGGCGAGCCCAAAGTTATCCCTAATGAAGAAGGAGGGCGAACTACACCTTCCGTGGTCGGGTTTACCAAGACTGGGGAACGGTTGGTGGGGCAGGTGGCGAAGCGGCAGGCAATCACCAATCCGGAGAACACGGTTTATTCGATCAAGCGCTTTATGGGACGGCGCTTCAACGAAGTGACGGAAGAGATCAAGATGGTCCCTTATAAGGTGGTGCAGTCGGGGGACCACGTGGCGGTGCTGGCGCAGGGCAAGGAGTACACGCCTCCGCAGATTTCGGCGCTGATTTTGCAGAAGCTGAAGAAGGCGGCGGAAGACTACCTCGGCGAGAAAGTGAGCGAGGCGGTAATTACCGTGCCGGCTTACTTTAATGATGCGCAGCGGCAGGCCACGAAAGATGCCGGGCAGATTGCCGGGCTGGAAGTGAAGCGCATTATCAATGAGCCGACGGCGGCGGCGCTGGCGTATGGTCTCGACAAAACGAAGGACGAGATGATCGCGGTGTACGACTTCGGCGGCGGGACTTTTGACATCTCGGTGCTGGAAGTGGGCGAGGGCGTGATTGAAGTGAAAGCCACGAATGGCGACACCCACCTGGGCGGCGACAATCTGGATCAGCGGATCGTCGACTGGCTGATCGATGAGTTCAAGAAGGATGAAGGGCTCGACCTGCGGGGCAAAGGGAACGAGATGGCGCTGCAGCGGCTGCGGGACGCGGCCGAACGGGCGAAGATTGAGCTTTCGACCACGATGGAGACGGAGATCAATCTGCCGTTTATTACGGCGGATGCCGGCGGACCGAAGCATCTGGTGAAGAAGCTGACGCGGGCCAAGCTGGAAGGGATGGTGGAAGACATCATTCAACGATCGGTGGGTCCGTGCAAACAGTGTTTGAAAGACGCGGGCATGGATGCCAGCAAGATCAATGAAGTGGTGCTGGTGGGCGGACAGACGCGCATGCCGCGGATTCAGGCGCTGGTGAAAGAGCTGTTTGGCAAGGAAGGCCACAAGGGAGTGAATCCTGATGAAGTGGTGGCGATTGGAGCGGCGATTCAGGGTGGCGTGCTGGGCGGCGAAGTGAAGGACCTGCTGCTGCTGGACGTGACTCCGCTGTCGCTCTCGATTGAAACGCTGGGCGGGGTGGCGACTCCGATGATTCCGCGCAACACGACGATTCCGACCAAGAAGACGGAGACGTTTTCGACGGCGGCGGATAATCAGACGTCGGTTGAAGTGCACGTCCTGCAGGGTGAGCGTCCGATGGCGGCGCAGAACCGGACTCTGGGCAAGTTCCATTTGACCGGAATTCCGACGGCTCCGCGGGGCGTGCCGCAGATTGAGGTGACGTTCGACATTGACGCCAACGGCATCCTGAACGTGACTGCGAAAGATACGGCCACGCAGAAGGACCAGAAGATTACGATTACGTCGTCTTCGGGACTGTCGAAGGAAGAGGTCGAGCGCATGGCCAAGGAAGCGGATGCGCACGCGGCCGAGGACAAGGCGCAGCGCGACTCGATCGAGGCCAAGAACCAGCTCGACAGCATGGTCTACAACGTCGAGAAGATGCTGCGCGAGTCGGGAGATAAGATCTCGGGCTCGGATCGCGGCAACGTTGAAAATGCCGTAGCTGATGCTAAGAAAGCGCTGGAATCAAACGACAAGGCGCAGATGGACAAGGCGCGAGAGACGCTGACCAAAGCTTCGCACAAGCTGGCCGAGGAGATGTACAAGGCGGCGCAGGCGACACCGGGAGCGGGTGGTGCGCCTGGCGGCGGTCCGACGGACGGGGCTGGAGCGGCTTCCAGTAACGGCGGCGGTCAGAAGAAGAAAGATGAAGGCGTGATCGACGCCGAGTATGTGGATGTAGAGGAAAAGAAGTAAGAGAGCTGCTAGCTCCTAGCTTCTGGCTTCTGGCTTGGATCGTGTGGCGCGGGCATTGCTCGCGCCACAGCGTTTTGATGTGTTGTACGGAGTTTTCCCAGGGGGAATTGAATGGATTTTCAGGTGAATGAGCGGACTTATTTCTTGAGTCTGGCTGAGGACGAGAGACGGTGGCGAGTGTTTGTTTCGACACCGAGAGGAGCGTGGCGGATTCCTGTGTATGAGGATGCGGCGGAGTCGGAGCCGCTGCTCGTGTTACAAGAGGAGAAGCATCGGATACCAAGCTAAGTGGATGTGACGACCATTTCGAGGTCATGGCAGATTCCCAAAGCTTCGCTAAGTCCGCCGAGGTTTTAGCAGCGATCGCCCAGCAGATGGCTGAGGCGCCGTTGTATGCGCAGCTCATCTACAAAGATCAGTCGGATACGGCTGCCGTGCCTGCGACGATCATTCTGTTTTAGGAGAAGTGTGACAAAGAGACAAACTGGGAGACCTATATCAGCCCGAACACCACTTACAGAGACGGGTTCGGCGCGAAGGAGTATGTGTGCCGCAATTGCAAAACGAGCTCGGAGGAGGAATGCGTCCAGGCCTTCGACCGAGTTCGCTTCGTTTTCGAATATTTGTTTCGGGAGATAGATGCCCGGAGGAGGAGTGCAGCAGAATACGCTGGAGCGGTGGCGAAGATAGCAAGCCAAAAGAGATAAGACCATAATGGCAACCACTTCCAAAAAAGACTATTACGAGACTCTGGGGGTGAAGAAGTCTGCGTCGGCGGAGGAGATTCGGAAGGCGTTTCGCAAGCTGGCGCGCAAGTACCATCCAGACGTTAATCCTGGGGACAAGTCGGCGGAGGAGAAGTTCAAGGCACTCTCCGAGGCAAACGACGTACTCAGCGATCCGAAGAAGCGCAAGATCTACGACCAGGTCGGGTTCTATTCGGACAATATTGATCCGGCGACGGCCGAGGCGTATGCGCGGGGCGGTGGGGCAGGCGGATTTGCCGGAGGCGCGCCGGGAGGATTTTCTGGTGGTGGAGCAGGGCACGCCGGCGGGCAAGGGGTTCCGTTTGACTTCGGCGGGTTCGACTTTTCGGATCTAGTGGATAGCGCTGGGCGAGGCAGGCGAACCGGCGGCAGCGGTGGATTCAAGGACATTTTCTCGGGAATATTCGGGGGCGGACGGGGAGCGACAGCGACTGAAACTGGACCTGAGCCCGGGACGGATCTTGAATATCAGGTGAACGTGCCATTCTGGACGGCGATCCGCGGCGGCGTGATGCGGCTCAACATTACTCGGCAGGACGTTTGCGGGAATTGTCACGGGCAAGGCTACATTGAGGCGCCGGGGAAATGCCCGGAGTGCAACGGGACCGGGCAGATCACGCAGACCGGTGGGCGGATGAAGTTCAATGTGGCGTGCCCGCGGTGTCAGGGAACGGGCAAGAATATTTCCACTTGCCCCACTTGCCACGGTGAGGGCACGGTAAGCCGGACTGAGCCGCTGGAGGTGAGGATCAAGGCGGGGACACGCGACGGGCAGCGTATCCGGTTGGCCGGCAAGGGTAATGCCGGGGCTCACGGCGGCGTGGCTGGTGACTTGTACGTGATCATCCGGATCGGAGAGCATCCTATCTTCCGACGCGATGGGGATGATATTTATCTCACTGTCCCAGTGAGCGCTACCGAAGCGGCTTTGGGAGCGAAGATTGAAGTGCCGACGATTGATGGGCGGGCGCTGCTCAAGATTCCGCCGGGGACGCAGTCGGGGCAAAAACTGCGGCTGCGCGAGAAGGGCGTGCCTTCGGCCACCAAAGAGGGGGTGCGCGGGGATGAGATCGTCGAGATCACGGTGACGGTGCCGATGCCCCGGGACGAGCGTACGAAAGAACTGCTGCGCGAACTGGCCAAGCTGAATCCGGAAGATCCGCGGGAAGAACTGTGGAAGCAGGTATAGTCACTGCTCCCTGCGAAACTCCTCGGCAACGCGGGGAAGCAAGTGGTTTAAGCGGCTAAGAAACGTAACCACCTTCCAGGTTCCATCGTCGCTCAGTAGTCGCTCCCACGCAGCCATACCGGTGTAGCGGACACCGTGCTTTATGACCCAGAACATTTGTGACTCGGTCAATCGCGGCGGTTCCTGCGCGAACTGGGGGGCCCTCGGGTAGAACGAAGTCGTTCCCCAGTTGCTCGGCCGGTCGGCATCGCCATGGCATCCGGCACATCCGTCCCTGTACGTCTTCAGTCCGGCAAGCAGATTCTCTTCGCTTGCGCCGATGGGATTCGCCAGCGGTGGCGCTTCCCGCTTTACGAAAGCCTCAAGCGCCCGTTCGGCCGAGCGGTCCTCCCAGTAGGGCGGTTGTGACGTTGCTGCTGTCGGCCAGAATCCGGCCCGGAGCACAAAGACAAATCCGAGGGGAAACAGAATGATGCCGATTAAGACTCCACCGATAAATTCTTGCATTTATTGCCCCCGCTAATTCTAGACCGGCTTACCACGAATCCTTCCTCGATATTTGACTGCGTCACATAATTTATTTGACTGAATCAACTTATGGTGTCCATACTGGAACATGGCTTCCGCGGCACCTTCCCAAGTTTCCGCCGAGTGTATCGCCGCCGTGCGGCGCTTCAACCGCTTCTATACGCGGCAGATTGGACTATTAGATGAAGGCCTGTTGAACAGCGCATTCCCCCTCACCCAGGTGCGGATCTTGTACGAACTAGCAAACCGCCGTGAGTCAAGCGCGTCGGAGCTGTGCGATGCCTTAGGCCTCGATCCGGGATACCTGAGCCGCATCCTCAGTCGTTTCGAGAAGAACGGGATGCTCGAAAAGAAAGAAGCACCTAAGGACGCGCGTCAGACACTGCTGGTCCTCACCAAGAAGGGGCGGCAAACATTCGAGCCGCTGAACGCCCGGTCCGACGAACAAGTCAAAAACATCCTCAGCAAATTGTCTCCCGCGAAGCAGGATGATCTCTTGCACTCCATGCAGACGGTCGAGTCAGTTCTAAATCCCGGAGCGGCGAGCCCGACATCGTACGTGCTGCGGCAACATCGTCCGGGGGACATGGGCTGGGTGGTGTGGCGACACGGGCTGCTGTATTCGCAGGAATATGGCTACGACGAGCGCTTTGAGGCCCTTGTGGCCGGCATTGTGGCGGAGTTTATCGAGAAGTTCGATCCCGTCCACGAGCGCTGCTGGATCGCCGAACGGGACGGGGAAAATGTTGGATCCGTGTTCCTGGTGAGGAAGTCTCAGGCTGTGGCGAAGCTTCGCCTGCTTTTGGTCGGGCCTTCGGCGCGGGGGCTTGGGATTGGGAAGCAACTGGTTTCCGAGTGCGTTCGATTCGCCCAAAGAGTGGGATACAAGAAGATCCTGTTGTGGACGCAGAGCGAACTTGCGGCGGCGCGCGACATTTACCAGAATGCTGGCTTCAAACTGCTTCGCGGGGAGAAGCACAGCAGTTGGAGCCGCAAGGACTTGGTTGCCGAGACCTGGGAACTGAAGCTGTGAGCATTGCGGAATCTCCACGTTCGACTCGTCCCAAAATCTTCAACGCATAGGGCACAGGCGATCGCAGGGTAATTCGAAGCCTGCCCTGAGAGCAGTCGAAGGGTGTCCCCTGTGTTCCGGATTTTTCGGACGTTACCGACGCTGCTGACCTTCTTGACAAAATCTTTCGAAATCTTCCACATTTTTCTTGCATCGTTTGAAAAATGCCGTAATCTCTACACTGCGAACTAACTCCAGCGTGATTTCTGGAATCTAACCAAACCAGAAAGCTCGAGCACGACCAGCCCGCTGCGGGAGTTGCTGAGAGTGAGTCGCCTGAGGAGGAAGACATCGAAATTGGCAACAGCTAGCGCCCCGCGTCAACAAACCGAGAACCCCCAACCTCTCGCCGTCGTCCCCAACCGGAAAAAATTCGTTCGTCTCACCTTGTGGCCACTGGTGGCCGCCACCTTCTTTATGGTGTCAGGCGGAACCTACGGCACGGAAGACATTGTGCACGGTGCCGGGTACGGACGCGCGATCCTGATTCTGCTGCTCACGCCGCTGCTCTGGAGTCTGCCTACGGCCTTCATGATTGGCGAGCTGTCGAGTGCGTTGCCCTATGAAGGCGGCTACTACGCCTGGGTACGGCGCGCCATGGGCAACTTCTGGGGATTTCAGGAAGCGTGGCTCTCACTGGTCGCGTCCATTTTCGACATGGCGATTTATCCCACGCTGTTTGTGGCCTACTTGACCCGCATGTTCCCGTGGTTCCAGGAGGGAAATCGCGGATGGTGGGTTGCGCTTGCGGTAGTGATTGCGTGCGCGGTTTTGAATATTGCCGGCGTGAAGGTGGTATCGCTGACGTCCCTGTGGCTTTTCTTCGCGCTGTCAGCGCCGTTTGTGGCGATCGTATTGTTGGCTCCCTTCAAGATGGGTGCGCTGGCGAACGCCGTGACCAAGCCGACGACTTCTACCGTGGACATTCTCGGCGGATTGCTGATCTGCATGTGGAACTACATGGGATGGGACAACGCCTCGACCATTGCGACGGAAGTGGAGCGGCCGCAGCGGACGTATCCGCGGGCGATGCTGGTAGCGGTAGCTATCGTGGCACTAAGCTACGTGCTTCCCTTTGCGGCCATGTGGATGACTGGGCTGAAAGCGACGGCGTGGGAGACTGGATCGTGGGCGGACATCGCGGGACTGCTGGGCGGACCGCTGCTGCGCATTGGAGTGGTGCTCGGTGGCATCATCAGCGCCTTCGGCATGTTTAATGCGCTGGTGATGAGCTATTCGCGCCTACCCCTGGCAATGGCGCAAGACGGCATGCTACCCGGTATCTTTGCCAAGCTGCAGAAGAAGTCACGGGCGCCTTGGGTTGCGATAATCGCGCTGGCGATGGGATGGGCGATGTGCCTCGGGTTGGGTTTTGCCCGACTGGTGACGCTGGACATTCTTCTTTACGGCTTCAGCCTGATGTTGGAATTTAT
>Ga0187891_1001519_pt1 | contig 19626 bp, 14 predicted proteins | sample June2016WEW_21_4_FD_132990 | JGI IMG/M metagenome (GOLD analysis project Ga0187891, IMG submission 132990) | Peatland microbial communities from SPRUCE experiment site at the Marcell Experimental Forest, Minnesota, USA - June2016WEW_21_40 | ecosystem: Environmental > Terrestrial > Soil >... | reverse complement strand
TGGATTGTTGGAGTTTTTCCATGGTTTGTTTGATTTCGTTCTCCATGGCTTTGCGCTCGGTGATGTCTCTTGCTGCGGCGAAAACTCCCTGTACCTTTCCTTCTGCATCTGGATAAATTGTTGCATTGTATAAAACGTCAATTATTTTTCCAGATTTGTTCCTTATTGCCAACGGATAATCCTTCACGACACCGTTTGTAAAAACCTGTTTGTACCCAGCCCTAGCCTTGTTTGGCTCGGTGAAATAGTCTGAAAAGTCGCTGCCAATTAAGTGGTCTCGCGAGTAGCCAGTTACGTCTTCAGTCGCTTTGTTCGCGTCTGTTATTTTTCCTTCTGCGCTAATTGTTACTAGGGGATCTAAACTTGCCTCGATAAGAGTTCGTGTATAAAGTGAGGCTGCTTGAAGTTTTTCCTCAGCACGCTTGCGCTCAGTAATATCTACGTTTGATTCAAGGACGCTTTTTACTTCGCCTCTTTCATCTTTATAGGCAAGCCACCAACTCTGAACCGTTATGTCACGTCCATCCTTCGTCTTGTGATAAAGTTCTCCTGACCACTGCCCAGACGTTTTAACTTGAGATTCAATATGTCCCTGCGGTTCAAGAAATCTGGTTTTAAGCAGTTCGTGAGATTTTTGACCGACCGCCTCGCTTTCTGTCCAACCATACAGTTTCTCTGCGCCTTTACTCCAAAAAGTAATAGTGGCATCAAATTTCCTTACAATTATGGCGTCTGGACTGAGGTCGATAAGTGAGGCCTGCATTCTAGTTGCTGCCTCAACCTTCTTGCGTTCTGTAACATCTCTTGCCGCCGCAAAAACTCCTTGAATCGTTCCGTCTTCATTTCGATACAGGGTGGCGTTGTATAAGACGTCAGTGATTTTTCCTGATGAGTGACGGATTGCTAGGGGATAGTCTTTTACGAATCCTTTTACGAAAACTTCTTGGTAGCCTTGTTTGGCTTTTTCGGGTTCAGTGAAGTAATCGGAGAAGTCAGTCCCGACGAGTTGTTCTCGGGAAACTCCTGTTGCTATTTCTGTAGCTTGGTTAACATCTGTGATTTTTCCTTCAGCATTGATTGTTACCAGCGGGTCTAAGCTTGCTTCAAGAAGGCTTCGTGCATATTTTGAAGCAACAGCTGCCACCTCGGCTTTTCTGGCTGCTTCTTCAGCTTTTTTGCGCTCGGTAGTGTCGTTTGCGTAAATATTTACGTAGCCTTCTAAAGTGACGGGCGTAAACAAAAGCGAAAAGGTCTTAGCTTCAAAGGTTTCTTCAGCCTCAACTTTTTTATCAGATGCTAAAGCGTCGGCAACAATTTGGCGTATATTTTCAGGCGCATACTCGCCGACTTTGCTCTCCCACCTAGTTAAAAAAGAAACTCCGGCTTGGTTGCAATAAAGAATTGTGCCTTTTCCGTCAATACGCAATACGGGATTAGGATTCTCAGAAGGAAAGCGTGCGAGGCTTTCAATTTCGCGCTCTTGCTGCTTTCGTTCGGTGATGTCTATGTTTGATTCAAGGATGCTCTTCACTTCGCCGTGTTCGTCTTTCTCGGCAAGCCACCAACTTTGAACGGCTAAGTCGCGACCATCTTTCGTCTTGTGGTAAAGTTCTCCAGTCCACTGCCCGGACATTTTAACTTGAGAAACAATATCGTTTAACGCTTCAGAAAACCTCGTTTTTAAAAGACCATGTGATATTTGACCAACTGCCTCGCTGCCCGTCCAACCATAAAGTTTCTCTGCACCCCTGCTCCAAAAAGAAATAGTACCATCCATTGCCATAACAAGTATTGCATCTGGACTAAGGTTGATGAGCGAAGCCTGCCTAATTACAGCTTCTTCAGCTTTCTTACGTTCAGTAACATCCTGAACAAGCGCTATAAAATACCCTTTCTTTGGGCTGTAAGCAGAAATATTCAACCATTTCCTTGAAGATTGGCTGAAGTCCTCGAAATGTCCTGTTTCTCCTGTTAGGGCGATACGACCGTATCTCGATATCCAGTTTGCAGAATCATTCTTTTCGTCTGGAAACGCCTCCGTAACCCGTTTGCCTATAATTTGCTCTTTTGCAAGCCCGGTTGTACGCGCATAGGCATCGTTAACCTCGAGAAAAACCCAATCAATCGGTTTTCCTTCTTTATCAACTTCAATCTTGCCGTAAACGTAACCGTCAATAAAGTTGCTAAATAAATTGGTAAATTGTTGAGAATCATTACTGAATAAATCAGAGAATCTTTCACCAACTCCGTTTTGAGATTCTATTCGAGTTAGTTTCCAAAGCATTACTACAAAATAGATGCCGCCAACATACAGGGCAACTCGACTTATCCATTGCAAAGCATCCCCTAATTCCGTTGCCTCAAAAGCTCCAAACAAACCAACTGCATATAGCACAAGGGCTGAACTGTACCAATAGAGAGGTTTTGACTTAACCTTAACATATTGCAAACCAGCAGCTAAGGCGCCAAATAAAAAGAAAACTGTTGAGACGCTAAGAACGAATTCTCTAAGAGGCGTTGGACCGGATACGTCGGAAAAAGCAGGTGTGACACCCAAGAAAGCTATTGTTGTTAAAACTCCAATTGAAACCGCAGCTATTAAGTAAGCCGTTATGAGTGCGATTTTCCGTTTATCAAGCAACTTTGGAGCGCTTGTCAAGGAAATTACAGAGCCAAAAGCTAGGATTATTGAGGCAAGGAACATTCCGATTGCAAATATGGTGAAATTTTCGTTTGAAGTGTAAAAAGCGGCAGCTATTCCTGAAAATAAAGCAGTGAATCCTACCATAAGCTGGCTGCAGCCGATTAAGAGTTGATTAACTGATCCACGGCTTAGGAAACTTTTTGCGGCTAGTGCCGACACAGCAATGCCAATCGAGGTGATGAAAATTACGTTAAGAATTAAGCGTAAATAAGGTGGATTAAAAACGTAATTTTTGTATAAGCCAAAAGATAGAATAGTAATTACTAAGACAATTATAATAATAATCGGCGCTATTGCAATCCTTTCAGATTTCAAGCCAATATTCACCAAGTTTTTTCTAACTTAAACGCCCACTATTGTGTTATCTTTTCATCAAGTACGTATTTACCTAACTTAAACAGAATATGAATAAAAGCCTTTTGCGGTTGGGCTTTTTTCTGCTGAGATTCAGAACAACATGCTGGTTGGACGGCGCATTCTAAGGTTAGGAACTTTCGGACTTGTTAAAACACGTAAGTCGCATGTTTCTCCATGCAAAAACAGCCAAAAATGCCCCAATAAGTTGCATTGCAATAAAAAATAAGCCGTCAAGAGGAGCTATTCCTGTTGCGGAATAAGTAAACATTCTGGCAATGGTAACTTGAGGATTGGCAAACATGGTGCTGGATGTTGCAAGGATCATGCATCCAACAAGAAAACCAACAACTAACGAGGTCTTGTTTGACTTTTGCTCCGTTAAAGAACAAACGGCGAGCACAAGAAAAAAAGTACCTAGAATTTCAGCAACAAAATCTCCTCCTGAACGGGTAACATTAGATATTACAAATAGTTTTGGAATCATTATAAAACCATTAATTGAGAGAAAAAACAAATATTTTTCAATTTTGCTATAGAATTAAGTGAAAGCCTATGGTTAATTCAGCCCAAAGTACAGCAGATGCTATCGCAACTTGTGCTATGGACAATACAGAGCCAACTTTAAGGTACTCTTTAAGGCTAATGCTCACACCTTTACGCCGCATCGTTTCCAGCCAAATCACAATAGCGAGCGACCCCAACGGGAAAAAGTGAGGACCCAAGTTGTTTCCGATTATGTTGCTAAAAATTAAACCAGTTAAAGCCGTCCCACTTACGGCTGCTTGCTTTATGCTTAGCAAACCCAAAATAGTCATTGGCCAATTGTTCATGAAACTCGCTCCGACGGTTACAACCATGCTTGGAGCAAAAATACCCAGCACAGACGGAAACTTGCTCGTTGTTAAGAGCACAGAAGCTAACAGGTTCGTAATCCCAGCAGTTTCCAGTCCTTCAACGACAAGAAAAATGCTGAACATAAACAGAACAATATCCCAGTTGATGTCTCTCGCCAAGCCGATGAGCCCTTTCTTCTCGCCGTTCACCGACCCATGCCATTTGAGCGTAAACCAGTAAACTGCTATCAGAAACACTGCACCGCTGCAAATCACGAGCGAAACAGGAACCCGGTACAAAGAGGTCAAGACATAGCCTATATCAATTGCTACAAGCGTAGTCAGACTCACTCTCAGCAAAAGAGGTGAAATCACGGGTTTCCCTATCGTTAAAGCGTCAGCGACTTTCACGTCGTATGCTTTGGGTATTCGTTTTCTAAAAAACAGGTAAAACAACAGCAAACTGCTCAGGATAGTTGCCGCCGCCACTGGACCCATGAAAATCAAGTGGTCAATGAAGCTGTATTTGAAAAAATCAGCACTTAAAATGTTGATAGGGTTGCTTGTAATCAGGGGCATAGCCGCCGTGTCTGCCATTAATCCAGCACTGAAAAGATATGCAAGCTTACCCTTTGAGTCTATGCCCAAGCAAGTTACAATCTCAAGCACTATAGGAGTTAAAATTAAAACCGCACTGTCATTCGCGAAAAGAATACTCACCGCTGCAGTCAGCAAACAAATGTAGAAGAAAAGCCGCAACCCACTGCCACCAGCCAACTTCACCACCCGAAACGCAGCCCACTTAAAGAAGCCCATCGCATCCAACGTAACAGACAACGCCACAATGCCCAAGAACGCGAAAGCCGCATCCCAAATGTTTAGGAAAGACTGCGCCGCCTGCCCCAAACTAACCGTGCCAAGCAAAAGCGAAGCCGCCGCGCCGATTCCAGCCGCATAACCCAACCGCAAGCCGAATGGGCGCTTAATCATCAAGAAAAGCGTCGCTGCAAAAACGGCTACTGCAACAACTATAACGTAATCCAAGACTAAGCCTCGCGTTGCTTTAGCAAAACGTTGCCTTCAGTATAAAAAATTAGCTTACTAGACAAACAATAACTTAATGTTGTCAAAGAGAAATTGCACAAAGAAGAAAAATGCTCCCCTTGCCACTCAAGTTATATGACATTTACATCTCCCATGGTGTCAAACAGGCACGCTTATCAATTTACTGCATTTTAACTCTTTCTTCAAGAATATCTTTCATTACGCGTCTGTTTTAGGTGGGATAAAACACGAAAAATTACTTGAATTAATTGCTGAATTAGGCTTTTTTGGCAAAGAATATGCGCTACTTAAGAAAATAAATAGGTAGTTAAGTTTAAACTCTGGCTTGAAGTTATAATTAGAGCACCAATCTGGGAGTCAAAGGGGAAAAGGGGTTATGGTAAATCAGCCGCCGCAACGTGCACGCGGCGTGAAAGTGCTTAAAGCCGTTTCTTCACCTCTCAGACTGCAAATCCTCAACCTGCTATTCGACAAAAGCGCTCTCTCATACACTGAATTGATGAACCAGTTAAAAATGAACCCCAAACGAGACGCAGGCAGATTTGCTTATCACTTAAAATTCCTGTTAAAAGCGGATTTGGTTGAAGCAGATGTTGAGGCAAAAAAGTATTATCTTACTGATCTTGGCAAAATGGTTCTCGATGTAGCTGACCGCGTCGAAAAGAAAGCGTTCAAGCCCAGAGGGATGCTTGTCCGCACATCACATTTAACAATGGAAGAATTCGACGCAAACAAAATAGCCAATTCGCTTATAAAAGAAGCAAAAGTTCCAGCTGAATTAGCCCAAAGAGCCGCTAAGGAAGCTGAAAAACGCCTGATTAAATCAAAAACAAAATACCTCACCGCATCACTAATCAGAGAAATTGTTAACGGCATTTTAGTTGAGAAGGGCTATGAAGAGTACCGCCATAAACTCACAAGAGTAGGCATGCCCGTACATGAGGTAACGGCTTCACTGGAATCAAAAGATAACGCGGTTGACTCGGAAACGTTACTTAAAAAAGCAGGCCAAACCGTCCTTGAAGAGTACACTTTGCTAAACATTTTCCCAAGAGACATAGCTGACGCTCACCTTTCAGGCGCCATCCACATCGACAATTTAGGCACATGGATACTAAAACCAGACGAGATCAGTCACGACCTGAGATTTTTCTTCCAAAACGGTCTCGAACTGGACAATCCAATGCAAGTTTCCATGGAGCCTCCAATTGACTTTGAGTCAGCTTTGACAATTGCCTTCAACGTTCTTTTGCACGCCAGCAAAGAAGCAAACCAAACTCAAACGTGCGGTTACTTCAATGTTTTTCTCGCGCCCTTTGCAAAAGGAGCTGAAACGGCAAGAATAAAGGAAAACCTGCGCTTATTCATTTTTAACCTAAACCAGTACGTCAACGCAACATTGGGGCTTGAGCTTTTAACTCCAAAATTAACGTCGGAAAAAGAGGCAATTGGTCCTCAGGGAAAAATATGCGGCAAATACAGTGACTTCACACAGGAAAGCCAACTTTTAGCCACACTTATCATCGAAGTCCTCTTGGAAGGAAGTTTTCAGAAGCCAATACTCAACCCCAAGCTTGTCATAAAAATCGACAAGGACACTTTAGCAGATGAAAAAGCAAAAGCAATTCTCCTCAAAGCCCACCATTTAGCAACCGAAAAAGGTACACCTTACTTTGCCAACGCCACAAAAAAAGAGGCAGAAAACACGGTTTTTTCGGCTTCAGGAGTAAAACTTGCACCAGACTTCACGGGAGACTGGGAAACCGACACCCTTCGAACGGGCTGTCTTGGTTGTGTGACAATTAATTTGCCAAGAATCGCTCAAGAAAGTGAGAAGGATAAAAACAAGTTTTTGGATTTAGTGAAGGAACGTTTTGAACTTGCCGCCCGAGCTTTAGGAGTAAAAAACAACGCGCTTAAGCAATTCGGAAAAAACTCGTTGCCTTTCCTGCTGAAAAACGCCAGCGGAGACACATATTTTAGGCTGGAAAATTGTTCACGCATAATAAATTTAGCTGGGTTCAAAGAAGCGGTAGAGGCGTTCACTGAAAAAAGCATAACCTCCGAAGAAAGCCGCAAGTTCGCCGAAGAAACAATTCAGAACCTTTTAGCTTTCAAACAGAAAATCGGCAGGAAATACGGAAAACGCCTGTACCCTGCAATACTTAGCAATTCTGAAGCCTCAGAAAGGCTTGCCCAATTAGACATCGAAAAATACGGTGTAGCTAAAGTAAAGTTCTCAGGCACAAGAGAAAAACCCTATTACTCCACAACAAAAAGATTCCAGGTTAAAGCCGGCGAACCCCTAACCATGCCACCTGAAATGTTTGAGGAAACACAGAAAATGAAGGGGCTAAACGCTGGAGGAACATTAGACATCATAGACCTGGAAGGCGTCGAGTTTAAGCCTGAAGCATTAATGGATTTAACCCGCCGCTTAATCGAAAATCAATTCCTGGACTTCTTCACCTACAACCGAATAATAAGCTTCTGCGATAACTGCAAAAAAAGCTGGATCGGAACATTACATAAATGCCCTTCATGCGGCTCCATGAGCAACCTTACGACGTTCGACCGCTTCACCTCTACATGAAAAATTACTTGACTGCACCAAGCACCAGCGCCAGAAGCGCCATTCTCACCACAATGCCATTCCAAACCTGCTGGAAATAACGCGCCTGCGGAGTACTGTCAACCTCAGCGGCGATTTCATCCACACGCGGAAGGGGATGGAGAATTATCATGTCTTTCTTTGCAGTTTTCAAAGTTTTCAAGTCAATTTTATAGGTGCCTTTAACTTTGGCGTATTCCGCCGCGTCAGGAAAACGTTCCTTTTGTATCCGCGTAACATACAAGACGTCAATTTGCGGCATTATGGTTTCCAAGTCGGCGTCTTCAGTTACTGGAATCGTGTTTTTTATTGTTTGAAGCACGTCTTTTCGCATGCAGAGAGTTTCAGGAGAAACCAAGTACAGCTCTATGTTGTAGAGTGCAAGTGCATACGCGAGCGAGTGGACAGTTCGCCCATACCGCAAATCGCCAATTAAAGCAACCTTTAACCCATCTATCTTGCCTTTTTCTTTGCGCACAGTGTATAGATCAGTGAAGGCTTGCGTCGGATGCTCCTCTGAGCCGGTGCCGCCGTTTATGATGGGAACCTTAGAAAACTCCGCAGCCAATCTAGCCGCACCCTCCAAACCGTGCCTAAGCGCTATGGCATCAGCATAGTTCTCGACGGTACGAACTGTATCCGCCAAGTTTTCTCCTTTCTTTATCGACGTAATGTCAGCATCAGCAAAGCCAATGTAGGACCCGCCTAGTTTCAGGATTGCTGTTTCAAAACTTAAACGCGTACGCGTGCTGGGCTCAAAAAACAATGTTGCAAGGATTTTTCCCTTAAGCATATCTGAACCTTTTGAGGCAAGAGGCTCCATGGACCGGCTGACGTCAAGGATGTAGTCGATTTCCTGTCGGGAAAAATCTTCAATGGATATAATATCTCTTCCTTGGAACTCCATTTAAGGGCACCTGAAAACAAGAAGCCGTTAACTGCTAAATAACACTTTGGATACTTGTCGCTTGCTTTTTTTCCCTTCAAGTTAGTGCTTATATGCTTTTGTTGTTGCCTAGCGACTGCCACACATTTTTAATAACGAGAATACGGCAATACTAATTTAACTTAGAAATTTTGAAGGAATTTTGATGGAAACAATATTGGAAAAAGTTTCTAAACGGCAAAAACCACAAGAAATTTTTAATTCTCAAGGATATATGCCCCGAGTATATGACGTTAGGTCGCCATGCCAATGGCTTGAACATTGTTATGACGGCAAATGCCCAGCATTCACCAAAGTTAATGGTAACTTTTACTGCGCACGAGCCAAACAAGTCCACAGTTAAACCCTGTTTTTTAGAACTGCAAACCTGGGTTAGTGTTAGCTCTTCAACGCTGCTATCGCTTCTTTAACCACGGCAACGGACTTACTGAAGTGCTCTTTTGCCTGATTAGACAATTCAAGCTCAATTATCTTTTCAACCCCGCTTTTCCCAAGAACAACGGGCACACCGATTGAAACGTCTGAAAAGCCATATTCGCCATCAAGACAAGTGGACACACTCATAACTCGGTTTCTCCCTGTTAGAATTGCATCAGCTGTAATGGCAATTACGGCGCCGGGGGCATAGATTGTCGAGCCTTTAAGTTGGATAACGTCAAAACCTGACGTCACTGTCAAATGAACTATTTTTTCGATTTGCTCTTTTGTTAAGAAGTTTGTTATGGGAATCCCTGATACAGAGGCGTATTCAACCAGTGGAACCATTGAATCGCCATGTTCACCGATAACTAAAGCGTTTGTGTCTTCTCTTGAAACATCCAGTTCATTAGCAATGTATGTTCTAAAGCGTATTGTATCAAGAATGTTGCCCATGCCGAATAATCGGCTGCGTGGAAAACCTGATTCTTCAAACGCAACGTAAGTCATTACGTCAACAGGATTTGAAACAATCATAAGCTTGCAGTCAGGAGCAAACTTGACAATCTCTTTTACGACGGATCTAACGATTTGCGCATTAGAATTCATCAGATCAATGCGAGTCATATCTGGCCGTCTACCAAACCCAGCTGTCACAATAACAAGCTCTGCTCCGCACATTTCTGCATAGTTGCTGGTTCCATGGATTTTTCCGTCAAATTCGATTGCCGGTGCCGCCTGCATCATGTCTAGGGCTTCACCTTTTGCTTGGTTTTCGTTAGCGTCAATTAGGACTACGTCACTTATTTTGTAGCGGAGAATGTCGAAGGCAGCCTCGCTTCCTACTTTGCCCGCTCCAATTACAGCAATCATGAGTAATTACCTACTGTTTTAGACATAATTGATAACACTTTCAATTTAATAAAAGCTATTCCAACTTTAATGTGCTTCGCAGAAAAAAAAGAAACAGGAAAAATATTATCATTTTTCAGACAGGATGTTGATTAACCCCTCGTTTTAAGGCGTAACGTAGGTAACGTTAGATTGAATATTCACGGTTTGAATGATCGTGGAGAGTGTGTTGTCTAGCACTAGGTAGTAGGTTCCGTTTGAGTAGATGTTGGAGCTGATTGCGGCGGTTGTGGTTTGTGAACTCTGGTAGAGCGCTCCGAAGTAAGCTCCGCTTGCGTAATTGTCAAAGTTGGTGCTGTCAAAAATGTAAACCACGATGCCGCTTCCTCCACCCTGAACGGTAAACGTTCCCGACACATGAATATTTGTGGAATTTGGAGGAATAATGAACGGGTAATCTACATATGCACTAGCGTTTACGTTGACTGCTCCGTTAAATATCTGAACCGTGTGTGATATGGGAGGCGAAGAAGTGTTTTTGCTCAAAATCACAACTGCGCTTATGCTGCCTGCAACAATAAATATGAGTAGAACAAATGCCAGAATTTTTCTTAATTGAACAGCTTATGCCCCTTTTTTAGTTGAACCTGTTTAATTTAAACATGCTTCATGGCGCCTCGGTAATATAAAACTTAGGATGCATTAGAGAACATTTGAACTATTATAGCGTAACTGTTAGGCTCCGTTTTCTTTTTCTGAAGCATTCAGATTTAAGTCAGCTCTTGAGAAACGAGTTAAAGTAAAAATGCGATTTATTTTACTATTATTACTGGGCAAGGCGTCAAATTTGCCACTTTCTCACTTATGCTGCCCAAAAATAGTTCCTGCATCTTACTTAACCCTTTATGCCCAACAACAATAACGTCGAAACCGCCTTCTTTTGCAGTGTTAACAATTTCAAGGGCGGGATCTCCAACTTTTATCATCGACGAAACCGCCACGTTAGGCTTAATTGTTTTCGCATGAGCAACACTTCTGCTTAAAATTTCGTCATGAATCTTTCTTAAATCCTTACCAAACATAGCCGTATTGCCATTTCCACTTGGATAAGCAGGCGATTCTTGAGGAACGGCGGCCATTCCCAAGGACTCGGAAACATTTAAAATCGAGACAGATGCATCGAATTTTTCTGCTAAATCTAAGGCGAAGTCTAATGCTCTATAAGAATTTTCGGATCCGTCAACACCCACCAAAATAGTCTTAATCATCGTAGTTACCATCTCTCAAAAGATAATTCTTAAAACAACCATTAAGCTTTTCCCCAACCCTAAAACATTAATGCAGTCGATATAATTTATTTAAGCTCTCAAATGTCAGATTGCTTTTTTTCATCGATTTCTTTAAACAATATAAAGGTAAAGTGCATTAATACCCTTAAGAGGCATGTGGGGGTTCATCAATAAATAAGCATAATCAAATTCTTATAGCCATGCTTATTATTGTAACAATAGTTTTACCAGCCTTCAATTTTCCAAGCTCCAAAGCTCAAGCAGCCAAAAACCAATCTTCATGGAGCTCAGTGGCTCCTTTGATAACGCCGCGAGGCGGACTTTGCGTTGCAACTGTAAACGGAAAAATCTATGCAATCGGAGGTTTAAGTGATGGTGTACCGGTTAACGTTAACGAAATGTACGATCCTGGCTCAAACACATGGACATCTGAGACGCCTATGCCGACTGCTAGAAGCGGATGTGCCGCCGCTGTCTATGGCGACGAAATATATGTTGTTGGTGGAGAAGTAGGCAACAATGAGTATGTTGGCAATAATGAGGTATACAATCCTAGTACGAATTCTTGGACGACAGAAGCTTCTATGCCTACTCCTAGAGCTTACTTAAGCACGAGTGTTGTGAACGGTAAAATCTACTTAATAGGCGGCGAAGAATATTCAAGCGTAAGCCCGTATTACAGTGAAACCGACGTGAACGAGGTTTACAATCCAGCCACCAACACATGGTCAACGGAAGCACCGATTCCAACGGCTGTTTATGGTGCCGCATCGGCTGTGATAGATGGTGAAATTCATGTCATTGGCGGTTCACAGGTTTCTATTCAACAGGGAAACGGCATGTTTGTTGATTCCAACCAAGTGTATAATCCTCAAAATAATACATGGAGTTTAGCAGCAAACTTACCTTCTGTAGCTGCTTTTGGGGCTGGGGCGGCAACTGAAGGTTTCATGGCTCCCCCTTTTCTGTATGTCATCGGCGGATTTTATATGACTTCTTATAGCAGCGATGTTCGGGTTTATAATCCAAGCGACAACTCGTGGAGTACTGGGATTTCGATGCCTACAGCTCAGGCTTACTTTGGAGTTGCTGTTGTGAATGATGTTTTTTATGCGATCGGCGGGTTTGATGACCAAAATGGGTTAAGTTCATCTGGGTTAAACACGGTTTTGGAGTTTACGCCTATTGGTTACGGAACTGCTCCGCCGATTATTCAGATTATTTCTCCTGAAAACACAACTTACAATAAAGTGGACCTGAATTTCACCGTTAATAGAAACATTCAGTGGGCAGGTTACAGTCTAGATAATCACGCAAACGTAACCGTATTGGGGGAAACGTCATTGCTTAACTTGTCTGAAGGTGAGCATAACATAATTCTCTACGCCAATGACAGTCTTGGAAATATGGGTAGTTCGGGCAGAGTTTTCTTTTCTGTGGATAGGATTCCTCCAGACATCGTGATTGTGCTTCCTCAAAATCAAACTTATAGTTCTGCAGATATTCAGCTTACTTTTTTGGTGAATAAGACGGTTTCGTGGTTGGCTTACAGTTTAGATGGACAGAAAAACGTGACTATAGTTGGGAACGTGACTTTGCCGGCGTTATCTAATGGTTCTCACCGTTTAACTGTTTACGCAACTGACGAAGTGGGGAATACGGGTTCAAAAACGGTTTACTTCAACATAACGCCTTTTCCAACGGTAACAATTGTTGGAGTTGCAGCTTCAGTAACGATAGCTATAGCTGCCGGGTACCTTCTTTTTGAACGGAAAAAACCAGTTGGCAAAAAAGAGGAAGTGCGTGTGCTTCCTAAAGGCTAGAATTGTGGTGGAAGAAAAAGTTTAAGCAGTTTATTGGTTGCTAAGATGGATATTGTTTTAGATTTGGTTTTTTTGAAGCCGCGGCGAAATGGTTGTGTGAAAGAGAAAATTTAAGTAACCTTGATGAACCGTTTTAACGAGGGTTCAAGATGAGTTTCGAAGTTGATTACGGTGATGCTGAAAAATCAGGTTGCTCCTCTAAACTGGTGATTGCAGATCGAATCTTTTATGTGAAGCTGTTTTCTGTTGAACCGTCAAGGTTTTTTTCCGGAGACCAAAAAGGCGTTATCCAAAAAGAGATTTCAAAAGCTGAATTTGAACTCTGGCTAAACATTTTAGCCAACAGTGACAATGAGGTTTCAGATATCCAGAAGAGGATGGGTTTAGGAAAAAAATACTAATCCAAAATTTTTGGGTTGATTTTGCTGAATTTTTAAGCTGAGACTTTGCCGGGGGCGTAAGTTGCGACTTTTGGGCTTGGCTTTTTGTGTTTTGGGTTGCTTTTCTGGTTTGGGGTTTGATTCTTTTTGCGGGTTGCGACTTTTTCTTGGGCGAATTGCGACTTTCCATGTCGACAAGCGCACCGTTGAAGCATGGCAGAGAACCGATAGCAAAAATCTTATAGTTCTTCGGTACTAAGGGCTAGATGGCGCTTACGCATGAACGGGTTTCGTGTGGTAGCAGCTGTAGTTTGCATAATTTTTCTTTGCAGCTTAATCTACGTAGGCTCCGAAGACGGCAACGGTTATGCTTTGGCTGCTTCTTCAACTCTTACGGTATCTATTTCGCCCGCGGCGGCTGCTTTTGGTGTTGGTCAGTCTCAATTGTTAACTGCCGTTCCTAGTGGGGTTCAGGTTCTTACATCAGTTATCAGTGGTATGTAAGCGGGGTACCTCAGAATGGTCAGACTGCATCAACGTTTATTTATTCTACTAATACCGCAGATTTATACTCCATTACTGTGACGGTTACTGACAGCACAGGCGCAACTTCGGCTCAGTCCGCTCCGGCAATGGTTATCGTTGTTGAAGATCAGACTGTTTCAGTTTCTGTCTCTCCTGGATATGCTGCTTTGAATGTTGGCCAGTCTCAATTGTTTACTGCTCTTCCCAGTGGCGCTTCCATTCCTTACATTGGTTATCAATGGTATGTAGATGGAACTGCTCAGTCTGGTCAGACATCGTCAACGTTTAACTATTCTCCTGCTTCCGCGGGTACCTACTCGATTTCTGTGATACTTACTAACAGCACAGGTTTTCCTTTAGTTGCGTCCTCCACTGCCACGGTTACAGCTTCGGTCACTGGGACTCAAACTCCTACGCCAACTCCAATGCCAACGCCAACTCCAATGCCGTTAACGACAACTTTGCCTGCGACGACTGATAATAGCTCTACAGTTGACCTTTCAATCAGCGGAAACATAACCAGCTCTCAAATGTCAAACGTGGCAATCGCAACAAACCAGTCAGCCGCATCAACAAAGTTGTCTTTTACCGTGACAGGCGAAAGCGGCACAACGGGCTTTGGCAACATCACTATTCCCATAAGCGTAGTAGCCTACGGAACTACGCCGACAATCTACATCGACGGCCAGATAGCGCCAAACCAAGGCTACACACAAGACAGCAACAACTACTATGTATGGTACACAACCCACTTCAGCACCCACCAAATAACAATCTTGTTCACCCCAACTCCAAACAACACGCCAGCGCCGACTCAGAATCCACTGACCGCCCAAAAGCAAACTGCGACTCAACCAAATTTGCTTCAAGCAGTCATCTTTGGCGTATTGGTTGCCGTAGCTATCGTGGCAACGGTTTTAGGAGCATTGTATTGGTATATGGGGAAAAACAAAAGCGGCAAACACCCGCATTAAATTTAGTCAAGAAACCTGAACTAAAAAATTCGGGCTTAGTCCAGAAACCATGACAAAAACTCTTTTATCTCCAACCATTTCCCAGCTAAAAATAGATTGGCATGACTACAAAGACACGCATCAATAAAAAAATAATAGCCATATCAGTTTTGATAGCTATACTCTTTGTAAGTGCAATTTCAGCAACGATATTGTACTATAACGGTGTAGTAAACCAAAAAGATTCACAAATAGCAAATCAAAACAATGAAACAGCAAATATAAATGATGAAATAGCAAATCTAACCAGCCAAAATTCAAACCTTAAAGGTCAAATAACAAATTTAACTTCTGCGTATCTTGTAAATGCATTAGGGATAAGTGAAGTAGGCAATACCTCAGAGGAATTTTTTATTCCATATTATTATCGGCTTTACATTGCTGGTTCAGTAACTAATACCGGGGAAGGCACAGCAGATAACGCAGGATTGCATGTTGTTGCTTATTCTGCGGATGGTACATTAGAAATAAACATGACTGTTCCTCTGAGTAGTGGAGTGACATTTAGAACTGACGCTGAAATTAATTCTTATCTTGAAGAGCATAATTATGGAGTCAGTTCGTTACAACTTGGAATTTTATATAGTGGACAGACTTCAACAATTGATTTAGATATTTATCACGAAGGCATCGTTGCTAATTGGACTGTAACGCCAGTGTGGACAAATACGCCATAATCATTAAATAAAGACATGAAACCTTTTCCCAAGCAAGTGTATACCCACTATCTTTTGTTAATTAGCAACTATTGAAAAAAGTGTAAATGGACTAGTGGCAAAAGCTTAAAACTAAATTGATTTAAAGGTAAGATTAGATGAATAAAGTGACTAAAAATGTCGCAAATAATGCTTGACGACTTGTCAATTATCTTTGCAGCATTTGTTATCCTAATAATTTTCGTCATTAGGTTAAGGAATCAAAAATATCGCACTTTATCGGGAACTTGGCTAATTGCAGTCGGAGCAGTCGAAACTGTTTATTGTGCTTTTATTGGAGTATCTTGGATTTTTAGGGTAAGTGGAGTATATCCGCCTGCAAACTCAGGTTGGAAGTTTATTCCGGATTATTTCGGTTTGACAGTACTTTTCCCCGTTTTATTGTTAATAGGAATTGTTTCAATAGCATACGGTATGCGAATGTCCAACACCAAAAAAGCGTTGGCGAGCGGAAAAGTTTAGACCTTTTCCCAAAGCAAGCTAAATTATTTGACTTTTTGAAAGCATGAAAAATCTTAAATCTGCACAGCGTAGCAACATTCAAGACAATACAAAAACTTAAAACTAAAATACTGATAAGATACATACCGATTGCTCATTAAGGGAAAAAAAATGGTATACTGTCAATATTGCGGTAAACTGGTTCAAGAAGAAGGTGAACGCTTTTGCAGTTATTGTGGTAAACCGTTAACTGAACCTTGGAAACCTTCGCCTTCCCAACAGCCTCAAACGTCTCAAAATGCTGTTCCTCCTAACCAGCGTGCTTACAATATTACGTTCAAAAGTTTTAGAGCGTGCGCTAAGACATCGTCCAGCAAAAGTACTCAGCCTCAAAGCACTAAAGAAAACAAATCACAGCCTAAACGCAAGCTTTCTACTTCATGGATGATAGTGTATTTTGTTTTGTTCTCTTTCTATCTTCTTTTGTTTATTACTCAACCTTCTACTTTAGCATATATTCTGATCGGAATCACTGGGGCAATAGTTATCTCATTAATAGTGTTTCAAAGAATATCTTCCCAAAAAGCTCTGGCAAAACTCCTCAAGTATTCTTATATCGGTATCGCCGTTTTTGTTCTTGTATTCGCGAGCTTAGGACTTTACCTCGTTAGCTTTGCAGGACCCATAGTACCGCAAGTTAACAATTCCAATATATTGGATGCCTCAGTAACACAGTACCTTCAAACCTTAGAACAGTCAACAAGCTTTCGTTTTCTTCAGGCAGAACACTTTGGAACTCTGACTTTTGAAGAACTAAGCATCGTCAGTGGGTATAGTAACGCGCCAGGAGGGCTTCAGTGGACTTTTAACGTAGGAGATGTTAACAAAAAAATGGACATAGGACAAAGCGGAGGGGAACCATATTTTTATGACTTGCTTCCGCAAAATTCTCCGCTTCCCCAAAATTACCCATCCAATCAGCAAATAGTTAACAGCTTCAAACAAATCGATTCGCTTGGGCTCCATTGGTTTTATGACCAAGCCGTTGGAGAATACCAAAATGCAACCGGAAGTAAAGCAACAATTGCTGTTCTAACCTTTGATATAGGATTTGATAATGTAGACAACTATCGAGGAATAACTCTGTCAATGATGACCCAAAAAGAGGGTCTCGACAATTTCGGTAACCACGTTTACCCAGGCATTTTTGAGGTCGAGTTTCAACCAGACGGTACCATATTATCCTCAAATAACCATCTATTTGTATAGCTTTGATTTACCCCATCTAACAATTAATTAGCTCCGATCAGAACAGTTAGACTCGTTATAGGTTTGCCGCGCAAGTGCCTTTGTGGGTAATCCAACTGTCTTTGCACCAGCGGGAAGCGATACAATGCAAGACCAAGATTTCAGTTATGCACATTTACAATAACCTTTTCCCGCGCCATACGTGAAGTTTACATTAAACGATGATTAGGGCTATTACCCGAGTACATTCAAGGGTTAGAAACTTGGCTATTTAGAGTAGATAAGTCTTAAATCTGCATAGCGTAGAAATAGCGTTAAAACTTCGAGTCAAGAAATATTGTGCCAAGAAATCTTTACAAGAACGCTTTTATCGCTAACCATTGCTAAAGGACTATAGAGCGTGCCAGGCGCTTTTATTCATAGGGACAGGTTGCGTGTGAACGAGACCCTTCGGAGAAAAGGAAAATGAAGAAAAGATTAGTGTCTGCCTTATTTTTGCTTACTCTTTTGGTAGGCTCGTTGTGTTACGGTTTAAGCGGAACATTCAAAATAGTGATGGGAGACAATTCAAGCGGAAACACTAATAGTGACCCAAATTCTTGGCACATGTTCCATAATGATTTATCCCATTCAGGCTACTCCACATCCTCCGGCCCAACGACAAACCAAACCCTCTGGAGATTTCAAACCGGCAGCAGTGTTGAGTCGTCTCCTGCCGTTGTTGATGGTGTTGTTTACTTTGGCGCCTTATTGAATGGACAGGGCAAAGGCTTTGTATACGCTTTAAATGCCGCAACGGGCTCAGAAATCTGGCAATTCGCTACGAACAGCGGTATCGAATCATCTCCCGCCGTAGTTAATGGGATTGTTTACATTGGCTCATATGGTGGCTACGTGTACGCTTTGAGTGCCAGTAACGGCTCCAAAATATGGTCATTCAATACGGGAGGATCCGTATTTCCTTCGTCTGCCGTTGCCGACGGCATGGTTTACGTGGGCTCAGCAACTGGTTACCTATATGCTTTGAATGACACCAACGGTTCTCCATCCTGGTCATATTTTACAAGCGGCGACATCATTTCATCTCCTGCTGTAGTAAATGGAGCTGTTTATTTTGGTTCAGAAGACCACAATATCTACGCTTTGAACGCAGTAACTGGCTCCCAAATCTGGAACTACACTACTGGCGGCTCCATTGAATCTTCGCCCGCGATTGCGAACGGTGTAGTTTACGTTGCGTCAAGTGACGGTTACGTGTACGCTTTGAATGCTGCAAGCGGTTCAGAAATCTGGAAATTCTCTCCACATATGGGAAGTGGAAATTACTATTCTTCTCCTGCTGTTGCCAGTGGAGTTGTTTACATCGGTTCATATGACAACTACATTGCGTTGAATGCAGCCAATGGCGATTTAATCTGGTCATTCCAAACTGGAAACTATGTGTTTTCGTCGCCTGTTGTTGCTGGTGGAGTCGTTTATGCAGGGTCATTCAATGATAATGTCTATGCCTTGGACGCTTCGACTGGAAACGAAATTTGGAGTTACCAAACCGGCAATGAGATGCGGTCGTCCGCTGCGGTTGCTAATGGAGTAATCTATGTGGGCTCAGGTGACGGTTACTTGTATGCTTTCGGTTCTTCAGGTGCTCAGCCAACTCCATCAACAACAACTTCAACTCCAACTCCCAGTCAGTCACCAACTTCAACACCTGCCCCGACTCCTACAGCAACAGCAGCAACAAACCTGCCATCGCCGAACTTATCATTTTATTGCATAAGCTCTACGACTTCTTCTGGGTTTAACGTTCAAATTCAGGGTTCATTGACATACAATGGAGCAGGCTTTTCTGACGCTGGAATACAGCTTTCTGACAGTGTCACGGGAGGCACCACTTGGCAACCTTTAGCTTACGAAAACACAGATACCAACGGTAGTTTCGCTTGTGAGTGGTATCCCTCTGCTTCAGGCAATTATGCTGTTGAAGCTACATGGTCAGGTGACAGTAACTTTTCAAATGCAAGTGCTGTATACAATTTTGCAGTTGCACCGTTCAATAATCAAAATCAAGATGTCTTCTCTGTAACTTCAAATTCTACGCTTACAAGCTTAACGTTTGACTCAGCAACAGATGAGTTAAGCTTCGGCGTCTCTGGGCCTTCAGGAACAACAGGGGTTACAGAAGTTTGCATTCCACAATCTCTTATTCCGAATATTTCCAAAATCAATGTGATGTTAGACGGCGCATCAATTGATTATACTTCCATTTCGCAGGGCAATGTTTGGCTAATAACTTTTACATACCATCATAGCAGTCACACAATAGTTATAGCACTTGGGTCATCAACATCTACTGTTCCAGAGTTTCCAACTTGGATAATTCTGCCACTTTTCGCAGTAATGCTGCTA
>Ga0187891_1001518_pt1 | contig 19630 bp, 16 predicted proteins | sample June2016WEW_21_4_FD_132990 | JGI IMG/M metagenome (GOLD analysis project Ga0187891, IMG submission 132990) | Peatland microbial communities from SPRUCE experiment site at the Marcell Experimental Forest, Minnesota, USA - June2016WEW_21_40 | ecosystem: Environmental > Terrestrial > Soil >... | reverse complement strand
ATTGACATGCGCCCGAAGACCTCGCGGATATCCTTGGCTGCAGCAAGCGGATCCGGGTTGCCGTTCGGACCTTCTGGATTGACGTAGATTAGCCCCATCTGCACAGCAGCAAGCGGATTTTCAAGGTCCCTCTCTCCTGAATAGCGTTTGTCGCTTAGCCATGTGGTTTCGGAACCCCAGTAAACGTCCTCTGGCGGCACCCAGATGTCCACGCGTCCACCGCCGAAACCGAACGTCTTAAATCCCATCGACTCAAGCGCGCAGTTGCCTGCGAGGATCAACAAGTCTGCCCAGGATATTTTCTTGCCGTATTTCTGCTTGATAGGCCAAAGCAAACGGCGCGCCTTGTCGAGGTTGATGTTGTCGGGCCAGCTGTTAAGAGGCGCGAAACGCTGCGCGCCGCCGGATACACCCCCGCGACCGTCACCGTTGCGGTAGGTGCCTGCGCTATGCCACGCCATTCTTATGAGGAGCCCCCCATAATGGCCAAAATCGGCAGGCCACCAATCCTTCGAGTCGGTCATCAACACATAAAGGTCCTTCTTTAGGGCTTCAAAGTCTAGTTTCTTGAATTCTTCAGCGTAGTTGAAGTCTTTGCCCATCGGATTGGACAATGGAGAATGCTGATGCAAAATATTCAGGTTTAACTGGTTTGGCCACCAGTCTTGGTTCGACGTTCCCCGCGCACCTGAAGTAATCATAGTTTTCTTTTTTTCAGTCATCTTAAAATCACCTTACTCCGGCCACATGCACATCAAAATCAGATGTGAAAACTTTCTTATTTTCACTCATAAAAAGCCTCACTAACCTGAATATGCACGAATTTATTTAAGGATTAGCTTGTCCCCTTCAAAAACGAAAAACAACCCTAATTAAGATCCTCTTAAACGCATTATTACATTTGTTTGTTGCTTTTCTGTTGCTGTGGCATTGGCACCGGGATTATGGTTGCTTTTGTAAGGTTTTCTTGTTCATTGAGGATTAGTGAGATGGCTTTGCCTTCGGGAACGATTATTTTGGTGTTGTTCTGCAAAGCTGCCACAATCGTGTCTAGTTGCTTAGAGACTATGGCGCTGTCTTTGAAGTAAGTGGTTAAAGCTTCGCTCCTTAACTTGGTTGCTTGCGCGTCTCCTTCAGCGATGGTTACGGTGGCGGTTTTTTGGCCTTCCGCTTGAAGGATGGCTGCTTGCTTTTGTCCTTCGGCAACTTGAATCGCAGCGTTTTTCTCTCCGCTCGCCAGGGTAGCTTGAGCTATGGCAGTTTTCTCGGCTGCTTGCCTATCGTTATCTGCTTTGAGGACGGACTCCATGGATAATATGAGGTCTTTGGGCGGCTCCAAGTCTTTGATTTCTGCGCGTATGATTTCTATGCCCCACTTCTCGGTCTGTTCGTCGAGGGCTGTTTTGAGGCTGGAGTTGATTGTGGGTCGGGAGGTGTTGGCTATAGCCATGTCCATGCTGCCTATGATGTCCCGGAGTACCGTTCGGGCGAGAGTGTCTATTTGGTCGGCGAAGCTTGCCACATTGTATTGTGAAGCTTTCACGGAGATTTCGTCGGGCTTAATTTTGTAAAAAACTACCGCGTCCACGCCCATAAAGACTTTGTCTTTGGTTATGACATCTTGGCGCTGCACGGGCGTCATGCGTTCGGTAGTGTTGACTTTTATCAGGCGGTCAACGAAGGGCACAAGAAATGTTATGCCTCCTTGAACGAATCGGTGGTATCTGCCAAGCCGCTCCACTAAGCCTTTTTCCGTGGGTCTAACAATGCGAAGTGAAGAAACGACTGCATATGCAATTATTATTAAAAGGATCACTGTTACTATGGTTTCAATTACAGCTGACATACTATCTATCTCTTGACTACTTACCCTTTTATGGTCATACAAATTTAAGATTTGCTGCATTGAAAAGTGTCTTTAAAAGAACAACAACAGCCCAATTAAAATTCTAGTTCAGCTTATTTTAAGCTGCTTTTTTGGTTTAGGACTCAAATTACATAGTATTTACTCGAATTCCGAGCGTTCTTTTTCGGTTTGCTTGATGATATATTGTATTACGAAAACTATTACTTCTCTGTGATGCGGCACCCATGTTGTTAGTACCCGTTCTCCTTTTTTCTTCTTGAATGTAATGTGTTTTCTTGACCTTACTTCCTCAAAACCGCTTGCACGCAAGATTTCAATTACTTTTCGCTGTGATAATGGTTGAAGTTTTGCGATGCAGAACACCTTCAGGTATTGTTACTGGAATGTTGGTTAACGAAAGAGACATCAAGTCTTCCATTGACGGTTTTAGTGTATCAGGGTCACTTAGATAATCGTTTATCAGATCCGCCATGTTCTCTTTAACTTCTTTTTCTGTTTTTCCTTGAGTAGCAATATCCAAGATGGGGCATGAAGCAACAAACCACTTGTTTTCTTTAGTAATAAGAATAGGAAGAGGTACTTGAACAGACATATCAAATAACAGAGTAGCTTTTAGTTTATAAGGTCTTTCCAACAAATTATTTCAATTACCAATAAGTTTTCTATGAAACTATTTGAAGATAAACGCGGCAAAGTTTGCAATATAAGTATGGTTAAACGACACTGTAACTTTGGGATTGGCAAACACTGAAACATCTTTAATTACACGCGCGCTCTTAAAAGTCAAGCCCCTTTATGGTAACCAATGTTTGGATGATAGAAAATGGGATTAATAAGCTCCATTATGATGCGGCTACTTAGAGCTCAACCATTTGAAATGCAAGCCCTTGACACATTAGCTGAGAGTATGAAAGCAACTTCAATCCTTAAAAAAGATAGGTTCCACCGCTATTATAAATCGAGTATTCTTCCCATTCCTTGCTTAGCCTACTCTGACGCGCTTGTCTTTAACTCCAATTATTACCAAATACTTTCGACTGATGAGGTTCTTGCAATTGGCGCCCACGAATTTAATCACATAGCAAAAAGACATATTGCAAAGAGGTTACCTCGAACGGTTCTTCCCGCTGCAGTGCTTGCTGCTGTGATGGGTTACCTGTTTTTTATTAACTCTGCCTCATTTCTGTTCATTGCATCGGGAGTGGTTCTGTTTTTTCTTTTCTTTTTGTTCGGTTCGTATTATGTTAACGCTAAATGGTTTAGAAAACAAGAAACTGAATCTGACCTTTGTGCCGTCGAGTTCGTGAATGGAGCTGCCATGATATCTGCCCTATCGAGGCTTCGTCCACAAAAAACAACGTGGCTTTCGAAATTAATTCCTCATACCCATCCAACTGTAGAACAAAGAATACAGAGCATTCAAGCGACTTTGAACACGAAAAATTCATTTAAATTTACTATCACTTTTGGTGACGGCACTTCTAAGCAACTAAACTAATTTGTTAGTGCTTCACCCATAAATCGCTTGAAAATGGAAAGCGTTCGAGATATCTCGAACTACCAAAAAAACTTGGACAGAACTGCGGTGAACCTGAGGTGGGCTGTATCTTCGTTTTTTACGGTTTTGACCAGCAAGTTTATATGAATAATATTTCATATGAATTATTATTCATTTGATTGTAAAGGCGAGATGCGAAATAAATGAAAAAAGGACTAACAACAATCTGCTATCGATTCTTCACCAACCTAGCAAATCCCACAAGACTCGCCGCCCTCGAGCAGTTAATGGAGAAACCCATGAGCGTTAACGAACTTGCAGCCGCGCTCGGGCAAGAACAAAGCATGATTTCACACAACCTCAAACCGCTGCTCCGGTGCAACATCATCGCCATCAAACGGGAGGGCAAAAAACACATTTATACCGTCAACGAGGAAACCATGGTTCCCATCTTTGGAGCTATCGAAAATCACGCTCAAAAATTCTGCCCCACCGGCGGAAAATGCTTAAATGGAGAAAAACTGACATGACAAACAGAAAAATCGTAAACATAAATGAAAACCTCTGCAACGGCTGCGGCAGCTGTATCCCCAAATGTGCCGAAGGCGCCCTCCAAATAGTGAACGGCAAGGCAAAAATAATTAAAGAAACCTATTGCGATGGTTTAGGCGCCTGTTTGGGGCATTGTCCTCAGGGAGCAATAACCATAACAGAACGGGAAGCTGAGCCTTTCAGCGAGAGCGAAGTGCATGAACACCTCAAGAACAAAACAAACCTGCCGCCATCCAATAATCTTCAAGTCAACTCGTCACCACAAAAGCCTCAGTGGCCCGTAAAACTGAACCTTGTCCCAACGAAGGCGCCATTCTTCGAAAACGCCAACCTGCTACTTGCCGCTGACTGCGCCCCTATTGCACTCAAAAACTTCCACGACACTCTGATGCCTGGGAAACGAGTGATAATAGGCTGCCCAAAATTTGACGACGCCAGAGCTTACGCCCAGAAATTAGCGGAAATCTTCAAACAAAACAACATCGCATCCGTGACTGTTGCCCATATGGAGGTGCCCTGCTGTGTTGGCTTAAAATGGGCCGTTAACAAGGCGCTTGAATTATCAGGCAAGCAAATTCCAGTTAAAGAGTATGAGATAAAAATTGGAGGCGAAATAGTTGAGCTCTAAAGACAAACCCTTCGAAAAGAACCCTCAAACATGCCCTGGACTGCGGGAGCTGCTTCAGCCTACCCCAGCCTACATTAAATGTCATGTCTGCGGCGGCGACCTGGAAATCTGGAGTGATGAAGACAAAACAGTGTGCCCTGAATGCGGAGCCGAATGGAAACGCCCCGACAAAACAGCCGCATGCCTAGAATACTGCCAGTACGCCGACAAATGCCGAGGCATCATCGAATCCCGAAAAAAATAAAATGGAGTTGAGTTCTTGATAAAAGTTTTTTTGGTTTATGACACGAAATACGGCAACACAAAGCTTGCGGGGGAAACCATCTTGGCGGGGATGCGAGAAGTTGAGGGTATTGAAGCCGCGGCTGGCAACGCCAAAGAAATCGATATTGGAAAATTAGCTGATTATGACGCAATAGTACTGGGTGCGCCAAATCACATGGGTAGACCCTCACAAACGATTAAAAAGTTTGTTAATAGGTTGGCTGAACTTGATTTGAAAGCAAAGAATGTGGCTGTTTTCGACACTTACGCAGGAAAGGAAAGAGATCCTGACAGAGCGGTGAAAAAACTAGAGAAAATGGCGGAAAAGAAGTTGCCCAACTTAAAACTAATTTTGCCAGGTCTATCAGTAAGGGTACATGGGATGCCGGGTCCTATAGTAGAAGGAGAATTGCCTAAATGCAAAGACTTCGGCAGAAACATAGCAAATCAGCTAAAGCAGGAGAGCTACAATGAGTAAGCAGCATCCGCGTATAACAAGGGAGAAAAAAACCATCGACAAGATGGTTCACATATACTGCGGAGGTCACCATGGAACCAAGGGGGCTGAGCTGTGTCCTGAATGCACCGAGTTTTTGTCCTATGCTTTTCTACGACTGGACAAGTGTCCTTTTCAGGAAGAGAAATCAACCTGCGGCAAATGTCTGGTGCACTGTTATCAGCCCCAGATGAAAGAAAAAGTGAAGAAAGTCATGCGGTATTCGGGTCCACGGATGCTCCTGCATGGTCCCAGTTTGGCGCTGCATCACGCGTTTGACGGACGCAAGAAACCTCAAACTCTGGAAGAATTCAAGAGAAAAAAGGCTCAGGTTCCAACTTAGTGGAGCCGCGGGAGTTTGCTGCTATTTACCCGATAGGGGTTGTGGTAAATGGTAGGGAGTTTTCTGCGTTGTCTACCTTGCATACCTTGCCTTCTCCAGCCTCCGTTCACTACTGCGCTCAAGAACATAGGCACGTCGGAAAAGAAAAAGATTGGTTGGTTACGGCAGCTTTTAGGTCATGAACCTCTTCACGGTTTCGTAGAGTATGCTTGTTCCGTAAACAAGGTTTTCTATAGTTATCCGCTCGTCAATCCCATGCATCCGCTTTTCCAATTCGTCGTTTGGCTCATCAGGAATCATCGGTTGGAAACCATAGCATACGCTGTTGTTCTCTCTAAAGAAGCGCGAATCGGTTCCGCCAGTAGTTAACGTCGGTGTTACTCCGCAGCCCGGTTCAAATTCTCTCAGAACGCTGATGATGGTGCCGTAGAGCGGTGTGTCTGTAGTTGACTCTGAACCGTCATGCGCTTGTATAAACTCAAAACTCAGCTTATCTAAACCCACATCTTTAAGCAAACCTTTAATCAAGTCAACCGTTTCAGTCACACTTTGCCCAGGAAGAATCCTACAGTCAAACACTGCTTCACAGTCCGACGGGATAATGTTCTCTTTAACTCCCCCGCGAATCATGGTTGGCGCGATGGTCATTTTGGTTCGAGGCCTTATTTCCTCGGCTAAAGCCTTGTTCTTTTTTGCCAACTCATCCAGTAGTTGTTCACTCTGCCCTGGATTGGAGAGTAAACGTGAGAAGGGCTCTTCAAATTCTGGGTTCTGCTTCGCCATTTCTGATAGGAACTGTTTAAGCGTGGGCACATAGATTGTTGGTGGCTTATAGTTTGCAAGTTTATCGATAACTTTGTTCATGCTCAAAACGGCGTTGTCAGCCATGTTGGGGGTAGATCCGTGTCCGGGGGTTCCTTTGGCTTTTATTTTTAGCCACAGAATCCCTTTTTCCGCCGTCTGCACCGGGAACACGTAGCCATTTTTCGTCGGGAAAGCTAATCCTCCTCCTTCGTTGATGACATATGGGCACCACACTTTTTCTTTGTGATGGCTCAGGAGGTAACCTGCCCCTTCTTCTCCGCCTTGTTCCTCGTCTGCGGTAGCTGCCAAAACTATGTCGCCTTTAAGTTTAACGTTGTTTTTCTTTAAGAGTTTGATAACCATGATTTCGATGGCAGTCATGCATTTCATGTCGTAAGCTCCTCTGCCGTAAACGTAGCCATCTTTGACCACTCCGGCAAACGGCTCAACGGACCACTCCTTTGGGTTAGCTGCAACCACATCAAGATGTGACAGTAAAAGGAGGCTCGGCTTTTCCCCTGTCCCCTTAAGACGCGTAATTATGCTGCCTCTTCCAGGCGCTGACTCGATGATTTCTGTTTGAAATCCTTCTTTAGCTAAGTATTGTGCCATGTAAGTGGCTGCTTGAGTTTCATTTCCGGGAGGATTGGTTGTATTTATCTGTATTAACTCTCTTAGCAGTTGAGTGACTTCTGGTTTTACAGCATTTAAAATTTGAGGTGGCATATTTTTTTCAAAGCTCCTGCTGTGTCTTCTAGGCGTTTTTTCTCTTAAAAGTATCTGTTACCGTGTTACTGTTGCCCTGTTTTACTGGAACGGTTTTTTGCTTATTAAACAATGATGTTTATATATGATGCCAAAATCGCTATTGAATGATAAAGTTGATTGCAATGAAAGAACTAAAACCCATAGATTACAAGATTCTGTTTGAATTAATGAAGGATTCCCATAGAAGCGATAGGCAGCTAGCAAAATCCTTGGGTGTTTCCCAGCCTACGGTGACCCGAAGAAGAGCAATGTTGGAAGAAAACTTTATAGAAGGTTACACGGTTATTCCAAAGTTTGGTCAAATCGGGTTTGAAATAGCAGCTTTCACGTTCTTGAAAAGCAAACTTAAACTTAAAACAGGCGAAGAAAAAAACCGCGCCCTGCAAAAAATGAGAGAATGGTACATGAAACAACCAAGTGTGATTCTTGTTTTAGAGGGAAGAGGAATGGGTTGGGATGCCATATGCATTTCGCTTCATGAAAATTTTTCAGATTTCACTGAGTTCATAAGTGCAAATGATTCAGAACTATCGGAATGGGTAATTGAAAGCCAAACTTTCCATGCAGATTTGAAGGCTGGAATCGTAATCAAGCCGTTCCACCTTAAATATTTGACAGCACAAAACCCCAGCTCAAAAGAATAGACTACCTTACACGAATCTGTAAGGCACAAAAATTTTTTTTGCATTCTATTCATTTTTCAAAAACATTTGGTGATGATACTTCAAATGAAGTTTATTGATGGCATATAATATTTTGACTATTTTTTGGTTATGGGCGCAAAATTGAGGACATGAGTTTAATGTTTTGTGGTTGGAGGGCAGGTTTTGTATGTTGGCTACCCATCGCCATCCGTCATCGAGGAGAAAGGAGAAGGCTTCGAAAACGGAAAAATTCTTTTGGCTTGAGTGGTTTAGCCTTCAACCTTAACTTACCCTCCAATCACTAACAAGAATCAAGATATATGCGAATACTTAAAAGAATTATGAATCGAAAATAAGTATTAAGGATAAGAAAAAATATTTGATTAACTTACGGCTAAAACGCCTTCCAAAATATTCGTCTCAGAAACATCAAGTTGTTTAGACAACGCTGATTTCAGAAAAGACGAAAACTTCGGAAAGGCACCGCAGTAAGTGATAACTTGATTACCCTTAAGCGCGTCTGCTTGGAAAACCTTCTCTTCTTCCTTATAGTTAAAAGACAACGTTTGAGCGTGGAAAGCTAATGTTAGAAAATCTTCCCACTGTTTGCACCGCAAAATCACGGAAGGTTTACCTTGAAGCATTGGAACAGGTGCAGTTTGACTTGCCGCTTGGCTTGTTTGCTCCTTGACTGCTACAGGAAATGTTTCTGTGGGTGTGCCTGTTGTGGTGACTGGGATATGGGTGATTAAGTTTGTTACTTCTTTTTGGAGACTGGTTATTTTTTCTTCGACTTTTTCTACTTTACTACTTATCTCGCCGGTGTCTCCGAGTTGCTCAGTAACCGTAGCCAACTCGTTAATCAACTTGTCTAAATCTCTTTCATGTTCCTTTAGAACGTTCACTATGAAGTCTAAAGCTTCTAATGAATCATCCTTTGACTGCGGATTCTTCGTCATCTATTATATCCCCCGTTACCTGACAACCCATTATGACGAAACTATAAATAAACATAGCGAATCCTCAAGTAATATCACAGTAAAGGCATACCTATTATTATTAAGAATCATATGTTCTAGTATATGACACTTTACGATACCACGTTTACCTTCCACGGCATGCCACACAAATAAAACAGCCAATAGCCACCAACTACCCGCGCTATGAATATCCCAATGACATTTCCACATCTAGCCACAAACGGAACATCTAATCTTGAACCTCAGGACCGGAACCTGGCAGCATGGATCCTTCAGGTGCGGGTTGAGCACCCTCTTTTGGAGGTGCGCCCGTCTCAGTGCTGGCTCTCTCAAGCATTTCTTTTACTTGATTCACAAATTTACCGAACAAGTCAGTTTTTTCCTTGGAGAAAAATGTGTAGGTAGCACCCTTCCACGTTACAGTTACCTCATTTCCAAACTTATCAATATGCTCAATTTCACGAAGAGGAATTTCCCCAACAACAACCCACTGTTTTTTAAACAAACCTTCAGCAGCAGAAAACTTTGCTATATTGTCGGAAACTTCAACTTTAGACACCTTTATCGCCTTCAGCTTTTGTCCGCCTTTAACGGCTGGTTCGGCGACGATCACTTTTGCGGCTGGTTCGATTGGCTCGGTGCTGACTACATCTTTTGCGACTGGCTCGACGCTGATTTCTTTTGATGCTGGTTCGATTGTTGCGGGAATGGTCTCTTTTACGACTGGTTCAGTTGGCTCGGTGCTGACTACATCTTTTACGGTTGGCTCAGCGGTGAGTTCTTTGGCGGCTGGTTCGATTGGCTGTACAGTGACTTCTTCTTTGCTGATTGGTTCGATTGGTTCAGGGGTGATCTCTTTGGCGGCTGGTTCGATTGGCAGGACGGTGACTTCTTCTTTGGCGACTGGCATGGTTGTTGTTAAAGACTTCTCTTTGGGTTTAAATTGCTGTTTTAGTTGTTGCTTGAAAATTTCTCTGCTGCGCTCAATAGCTTTTTGTTTATTGCTGTTAACGTCGATTTTATCGATGATGTTTTTTAGCTCCTCAATGTCAACTTTGAAGTTAGTTTCGGCAGCTAAATTCTGCAGGACGCTTTCAAGCTGGCTGATTTCCTCGTTATTTTCTTTGTCTCCAACAGCTTTGCCTAGTAAAAGGTCGTTTAACATTAAATACGCTGAAATCAGGGTTTTTGCATCGTTAAAGTTCGGATGAGTATCTTTAAAATCACTATCAATATTTAAGCCGTTAAAGTATCCATACGTCGCTTTTAAGATGCTGTAGGCTTCGTTTGAGGTTTCTTTCGGAATCTCGGTTTTTACTGCGGAGCCGATTTTTGCGAAGTCTATGTTCAAAGGCGGCATCGTTTGAGCCGCGAAACCGCTGTTTTTCCCAAAATCATTAGCGTAGCCTTCTAGCTGCTCCCAGTTGATATGTTTCTCCTGCAAGCCAATCAGGACATTAAACGATTGGTCAATGATGCCCACTGAAGAGTTAATTGCCCCTAACAGTTCGTTTCCTCTCAGAGCAGTTTTCTCCTCTTTCTCCTTGTTCTCCTTGGACTTCCGTTGGTCCTCTGCAAGTATTACGTTAACTTGATCTACCAATTTGCTAAATAAGTCAGTCTTTTTGGTGGTGAAAAACGAGTAAGTAGCACCCTTCCAAGTTACACTTAACTCATTTCCACGGTTCTCAATATGCTCAATCTCAAGAACGGGAATTTCCTTAACAACAATCCGCTGCTTTTTACGGAAACCTTTGGCAGCAAAAAACTTTACTGTATTATTAGCGACCTCAACTTCGGTTACCGCAATAGCGCCAGCGGCTGGTTGATTCTTATTTCTGCCCATTTTGCGCGCGCGCCTGCGCCACGCAAACAGGATTATGATTAGGAGTACTGCTATTACGACTGCAATCAATAGGTCACTTGCCCAAGATGGTAGCAAAGGACGTGCATGAACAGTTACTAATGCGGCAGTAGAATTCATCGCTGCACCTGTGCTGTCAGTCACCTGAAGTATGAAGCTCCATTTGCCGGTGGCGTTGGAGCCTGAAGTGATGAAGCTGTAACTCGCAGAATCCGTACCGACCTTAACATAGCTTTTGCTTGGAGCTTTGGCAAACCACTGATACGTGTAAACGCCAGAGCCTGTGGTCACTGCGGTTGAAGACAAAGTCGCAGTTTGACCTTGGTTAACCTTAACTGGAGCAGCGGTGACTGTTGAGGCTGCAAGAGTAGCATCCACTGTAACGGAAGCCGCTGTAGAATTCACTGTTGTACCCGTGCTGTCAGTTACCTGAAGTGTGAAGCTCCAGCTGCCTGCAGTCGTAGAATTGCCAGTTACGAAGTTGTAACTCGTAGAATCCGTACCCACTGTAGCGTAGTTTTTGCTTGGAGCTTTCGCAAACCACTGATACGTGTAAGGCGATGTACCCGCCGTCACCGCGGTTGACGACAAAGTCGCAGTCTGGCCTCGATCAACCGTAGCCGAAGCAGAGGTGACTGTCGGGGCGGCAAGAGCAGGGTCAACTGTAACGGAAGACGCTGTAGAATTCACTGTTGCACCGGCGCTGTCAGTTACCTGAAGTATGACGCTCCAGCTGCCAGTAGTCGTAGAACTTGACGTTACGAAATTGTAACTAGCAGAACCCGTACCGACCTTAGCGTATTTTTCGCTTGGAGCCTTCTCAAACCACTGATACGTGTAACCTCCAGAGCCAGTGTTCACTGGGGTAGAAGACAAAGTCGCAGTTTGGCCTTGGTCAACCGTAGCCGGAGCAGACGTAACTGTAGGGGCGACAAGAGTAAGGTCTACCGTAACGGAAACTGCTGTAGAATTCACTGCTGCACCCGTGCTGTCAGTTACCTGAAGTACGATGTTCCAGATGCCGGTAGCGTTGGAGGCTGAAGTGATGAAGCTGTAACTCGCAGAACTCGTACCGACCTTAACATAGCTTTTGTTTGGAGCCTTCTCAAACCACTGATACGTGTAAGGTGATACACCCGTCGTCACTGCGGTTGAAGACAAAGTCGCGTTTTGGCCTTGGTCAACCGTAGCCGGAGCAGAGGTGACTGTTGGGGCGACAAGAGCGCTTTGAGCCTTGCCAAAATTTACGGTGCCAAATAAAAACAATGAACTAACAATTAAAGCTATTAAAATTATGCTTAAACGTGATTTATTCATCCTGTCAACTTCCACTAAATCTTCTTAACGCAGCAAAAAACCCAGCTGTTTTGTCGGAAACCTCAACTTTAGCTACCTCAATGCCCATCTGCTTTTTTTTCAGCAGATCATCTTGCCCTTCCGAATAGTTGGATTGCTTTCTTCTAAGGTTCATTTGCATCTATCCCTAATTGACTCTTCAATTTATAAATTAATGCATTAAAAGCCGTAAGTTAGCCATAACATGAAACTTTAAGGCAGCTCACATTGCTCTTTAGCCTGGGATTTGTTTTTGGTCAGCCTACCTCCCCGGTCAACTATATGCATCTATTAGGCTTCAAATATGATTCAACATAGTTCAACATAGACGAAACGTCCCGCACTTTCAACATGAAACAATGCTTTTTCAACATGAAACAGTGCTTTTTCAACATGAAAGAGTTCAGTTACTTTGTGGTTGTAGGCAAGGTTTTAGAGCTTTGCCGAGTTAAATAACCTAAGGTGAGTGCATGGGCAAAACAGATTTTGTATCCTGCATAAAAGAGAGCGAACTCAGGGAAAACCACATGAAAGCCGTGCGTGTCAAGGGCAGGCCTATTTTGCTGGTGCGGGTAGGCGGCGAAGTTTATGGGGTTGCAAATCTTTGCCCGCATGCAGGCTGCTCTTTTGAAGGAGGAATCCTGACAGGCTACCTTGTTATGTGTCCATGTCACGGCTGGAAGTTTGATGTGCGAAACGGACAATACCAAGAAATCCCCCAAGTGAAACTGGAATGTTACCGATGCAAAATCGAAAACGGAAAAATACACGTTGAAATCAAGAAAAGATTATAGCAAACAATACCGTATGAAGTGGTTTTGATATTTCGGAAATAAATCGAAAAATGAAGTAGTGTTATGGGTAAAACAAAGAAAGCCCAAAAAAATCCCAAAGGAACCAAGCAACTGACATTAGACAGTCTACCTAATGCCTCCGCAAATGAATTCAATAAAGCTGCAACATCCACTCGAGAAAAACAAATAATCATAACTGATATTGCCTCAATCCCAAGAGAGGATGAGGAGTTGGCGCTCAAAGTCAGCTTCAGGCTGTTTCCCTCAAAAACCGCATTTTCAAAGTTGAAATCGGATCTGGCGTTTGACAGCCAACAAATCAGTTCCGCCCTAATCAGAATCATTCAGGGTCCCTTGGCAAAAGACGAGTTTGAGTCAACGTCTATCTTGGGCATGAAGGGAATAAGCGCCGGATCCCACTTGATAAAAATTGAAATGTATGAGCCATGGTCCAATGGAGAAAAACTTTCCTTCACCAGCAAAGAGGTTACCGTAGAATATGTTCCAAAGACCAGAGAGTCCCGGATGATAAAGATTCCAATTGTGAAAAGCTTTGGAGGCGAGGATTTAGTTGTGGTTTCCGAGTCTGACAAAAGCATTTACCGCGAAATTGAAGAAACAGCGAAAAAGGAATCAGTCACCAAAAGAGATGAATGGTAGCGCCTTCCCACTGAATTTTTGTCTCTATGACATCAGCTAAAGTGCCTTGCAACACATATTTTTGATCTGCCCTTAACCCATATAGAAGGTTGAGGAGGCAATTAGGAAAAAGCTATATAATAATCAAGCACTTTTTAGGTTCAACGGTTTCGGAACTGGGGAAGAAAAGGGAAGCTGAATGAAGAAGTACAAAATCTTGGTCGTCACTTTAATCGCTATAATGTGTTTAGGTTTGGTCTCGATTCCAAATGCGTTCAGTCAAGCAAGTCAAGTAACCGGTAACATCAAAGTTTTGAGTTACAGCTGGTATGTTAATTCAGCAGGTGACTTAATTGTCGTAGGTGAAGTACAGAACACAGGCAGCTCCACTTTATCATCAGTGTCTTTAAAGGCGGCGGTTTATGGTTCAAGCAGTACGGAATTAGTGACTGCCACTGGTATGCCATATGTAAATTATCTTGTTTCACAACAAAAAGCGCCCTTTTATATTGACTGCGGCAACCCTGGCGGTGGCACTACCTTGACCTCCTCAAGCGTTAGCAATGTCGAATTTACAGTTACTGATGCACCAACGACTCAGAACCAAGAATATACAGGCCTACAGATAGCTAATAGCATTAACGAAACTTATGCGAGTGCCTTTGTGGTTTTGGGGTTAGTGTATAATGTTGGTAACCAAACGGCGAACAACATCAAGGTGGTTGGAACTTACTATAATACTGCCGGTACTGTGGTTGCGGTGGGGTTCGAAAAATTGAGCGACGCTTTGATCCCATACAATGGGACGGCCTTCACGGTGAGTGAATTTGACGCGACATCTAGCTTAGTTGCTCAAATTTCAAGCTATTCCCTTCTAATTCAGACTTCAACTCTTCAGAACAATTCAATCTCTTCGTCGTCGCCTTCATCCTCGGGTTCGTCAGAGTTGACTTACATTATTATAGCGATAGTAGCGATTGTTGTGGTTGCCGCCGTGGCCTTGATGTTTCTAAGAAAACGTCGCAATCTGCCGCCTCCACCGCCAATTCTTCCCCCGCCTCCTCCATCCTGATCTGAGAAGAATTCGAGGGTTTAGCTTCTGCTTTTCCTTTTTCTATTTTCAATCTGCTTTGAACAATGAAAGATTAAGTTCTCTGAACTTTTTTTTCAATCAAAACGATGCAGATAACAAAGTTATTGTGCATGTAAAGGTAGCGTGTATGGGTTCCTGAAGTGGTTAATTGTTTTACTTTGCTTTCTAGTTCGAAACCAATTTCGAAATATGACTCAATAGAAAACAGAATCGTCTGAAAATGCTGCTCTAAAAACAAAAAAAGAAAAGGAGATTTTTTTTTGGTTGTGCTGTTTTATGGTCGTTTCCTTAGCACTAACAACGTTACTAAGGCGAGGCCTACGATGATTACGACGAACAGACCGGCGATTGCGGGAACAAAGTATAGGTCTGCGACGGCTGTTGGACTGGCTGTTGGTACTGGTGAGCATGTGGGTTGGCTAGTAGCGTAGAATGATGTTTCGGCATTTGATGGATAGTACGCGTTGGAGCCTGCAAAGGTGGCGGTGACACTGTACAATCCTGGGACGTCAGGTGCCCAAGCCAAAGTGAACATGCCTGTGGAATCAGTTGTTGTATTTCCTAATACTACGAAGTTGCCGTTTGGATCGATAGCGGTGATTGTTACTGAAACTCCTGTTACATCGCTTGGCATTGGCTGCTGCTCGTACACATATTGCATCCATGCGCTTTCGCTAGCGTCAGAAACGCAGGGAACGCCATTTGGAAAGTCTGCTTTCTGTTGTGTTTGTTGTGTGCCTGCGGAAACGTCCATGACTGTGCCTCTTATCACTAGAGGTGTACCTACGCATGTAGCGGTATCAGGTGCTGTGACAGTTGTAGCACTTGGTCCTTGTCCGAAGCAGTAGATTGATTGACTGTAGGTGTTGTCTAATACTTGGTAGCCGCTGGCAATTGGGGCATAAGCGCTGTACATTAGGTTGCCAAAGGCAGGTATAGCCCATATTTGTAGTCCGGTGGTTGCGTTGATGCAGCGTTCGTCGTAGTTGAAGTAGAGTGGCGAGTTGGGAGAGTGTTCAGTGCTGCTTAAGTAGACCATTCCGTCGGCAATATCGCTAATGAAGATGGGATATTCTCCGTAGGGTGTACCCGTTCCTGCATATGTGCTGTTGTCAGTTGCTGCGCCGTTACCAAAGGTCCATTTTAGAGCTCCAGTTAAATCGTTAAAGCAGTAGAGTTCTCCAGCATAGCCTGCCCAGTATAGATTGCCGTAAGCAACGTTTTCTTGTGTGGTTCCATCGCCCATGTAGTTCCAATCAGACACAGTATCATTTGGTGGGCTCACTGGTCCCCAAAGTAGATCGCCAGTTTTCAAGCTGAAGCCTAATTGATCCATAGGTTCTTGGTCCCAGAGAATAAACACTCCCGTGGAGGGATCCCATGCGGCCAAAACTCTGGTTTCATTGTTAGGTGCTGGCTGATAAGACTGCAACCAAAGGGTCTTTCCTATTGACCCTGGTGCTAGGCTGATGGCTGTAACGTTTGCTGGACCGGTGGCAATTGCTGCGCCCATGGCATCGATGTGTCCTCCGAAAGATCCTTGAACTAAAAGCATCATGTCGTTTAATGCGATGGTTCCGCTTGCACTTGTTTGAGGTGAATATTGTGTGGGTCCTGTAGGAACTCCGCCGATAGCCCATGAGCTGTCATTTGGAGTCATTGGTAGGTTAACTGATACGTTCCAGTCGTAACTTGGTATTGTAGACGTCGCTGATGATGATGGTACTAAGACCCAACTTGCTCCGTTCCAGTTCCAGGCTTCGCCTGCTGGCGGTGCAGAAGTTGGCATTGCGGGCGTTAATGGCACGTTAGCGTTTAACGGCGTTGAAGTGTACCAGTAGCTTGTTCCTGTACCTGCGTAGATGCCGAAGACGTCAGATGAGTTCCACTCCTGCAGATAATAGTTTGGCTTTGCTGAGGTTCCTAAGTTTACGAGAGCGATTTTCAGATACTCGCCCTGTGCTCCTGCTACTGCTGTACCTCCTGGAACGTTGGTAACGTTCATCGCTGTTAGCACTCCGGTCATTGGGTCATATCCTCTCCAAACTGTACCTAGACCTGAAACTGTTTGCGTTGCAATTAGTAAGCCGTTGGGTAGAATTCCATGCTGGTTTGGTTGATCCATAGATGGAAGGTAGCCAAATGATGGTACAAGAGAAACGCCTGTTGCTGATGTGTTAATGCTCCATAGCTGTTGTCCAGTTTTCAAGTCCCAAGCAACATAGTTTCCGCCGCTGCCTGATTCACCAAGTGGCAACGCGAAGAAGAGTGTACCTTGTATGATAATTGCGCTGGCAAACCTCGTGTTGTATGAGCCTCCTTGATAGTATAGTTCGCCTGGAACGACAGTGTCATTTCCTCCTACTACTCCTCCATACTGAATTGGTTTAGTCCACATTATGTGGTCGGAGGCTGGTGCTGCGCCAAAGGGCTGAACGTTGCCTGAGTGTGCGGATGCGGGCATGTATGGTCCTGCAAGCCAGTTTGATGCAACCGTGTACCAATCATAGTTCTCTCCGAATATCGGGTATGTCCAGAACGCAGTTGGAAGCGGGGGCGTAGGTGGCGATGAAGCTGGGGTTGTTCCGACGGTTACGTTTAGCGGACGGGTTAGTGATGGTGCATAATAGTCGCCGTAATAGACGTTATATGACGATGACAAGGTAGGAGTATTTGTTGAATTCCAAACGTAGTATTGTCCAGGATAGTAGAATTGGAACGTGTAGGTGCCTTGTTGAGTTGGAGTGAAATAGTATCCTTGAATGCCTGTTGGGTCGCTGACTACTGGGAAAGTCGTTTTTGTAACTTGTCCGTTAGGCGCTGTGATGGTAAGCTCATAGTTTTGACGTCTGACATCGTTATTGTCGCCTACAGCCGTGCCTGGTATACAGCTTGATCCTTCAAAAGGATGATCGACAAACATGTAAACTGCTATTTGTTGGCCGAGACTAACTGAAGTAGGTGCAACCGTAAGATAGGCGTAATCAATAATGTCCCATGGGGGCGTATGTGCACTAGCGGTTGGTATTAGCGTCATTGCTCCTGTCATTGAAACTGTTAATATTATCGCAATCAAAATAGCCATAGTTTTATTTTTTATTTTTTGCATTTTTCTTTTCCTCAATTTTATTTTATTCAGTATCGGCAAAAAGCATAACTGCTCTCGTACAAGAAGCATTTCTGCTCTAGTGCAAAAGCCATATCTGCTCTTCCCCGATGACCCACTCTTTACTTCTAATTTGCTTATAAAACTTTGCAATTTACAGTTAGAGAATTAAAAAAAAGTAAATTCAAAAGTTATTTTATTACTAATTTTAATTACAGAATAATAACAAAGTTATATGAATCAACTGAGTATTTGCATTCTTATTTTACTTTGTCTTTAAAAGCTTTCGTCGAGTTTTAGTTAGTTAGTATTCAGCGCGTAGGCAACTTATATGAAAAGGAATGGCTTCACCGCTTAGCCAACGCATTTAGTCTCGTTGAAACGTGACAGCATAAGTAATTGTTAAGCAACTTTACGAGGCAGCGATGGTTTATTCAAGATTTTCTTCTTTGTGCTCATCTTTGCCAAACCGATTTTGTATCCATGTGTCGGCCCATTTATCGACTAGTTTATCGAGAAAACTTGATTTGTAGGTGATTAAAACTTTTGCAATTCTATCTTCATTTTTTAAGGTATATATATTTTCATGGCCTATTTTGGTTCTTTCAACAATGTTATTTTCTAATAGATACTTCAAGTAAAAAGAAACTGTTGAAGGGGTCAACTTCAAAGTCTGAACTATAACTCGGTACTTTACTTTCTTGTCTACGAGAATTAACATAACAATTTCTCTAAGTCGCTTCTGACGTAAAACTGACAATACTTTTTTATCCTCAGATTCAAGCGGCTTAGAGTAATATCGCGTAAAATGCTCAGATTTTTCCTCAATTATAACCTGCCTACTCGCCATATAAGTCAAGTGATATTGAAGACTCGCCATAGGAATACCGATAATTCTTTGAAGCTCCCTTATGTGCAAACCAGGATTTTTCTTTACAGTCGCGTAAATTTTACTTCGCCGCTCATTTTCTAAAATTTCATCTTTAAACATTGAACTTTATCCTTAGTCCTGTAAAACTCCGACAAGCAAAAACAAGAGGGCTACACCGTCTATTAGAAGATGAATACTGTCAGTGAAAACCACATTGTAGGAGTTGCTAAATATTTCAGGAATCGAGATTATGCCATGAACAAAAAACAACCCAAACCCGATGGATAGAAAAAGCATCTTTTTGTTTCGCAAACGCGAAAAAGTTAACAAAGCAATAACGAAAATAACCGTGGTTACTACAAGGAAAAACAAACGGCAGATGATGTCAAACAGCGGCAACATTTCTAACACTTCTCGAACGAAGCAGTCTGCTTAATTAACTAATAAAATTTTGGTGTAAGCATGTTATTAGGCTGAGTGAATTAAACTGAAAATACAACGAATACCTTTTCATGTCCTGAACCATGAAAGCGACCCCAAACAACAATCAATTATGCGAAGCCTCGATAAAATTTTAGGTCCACACTGCACACAGAGGCCTAAAACACCTGTCACTGTCCAAAGCGATGCCAAAGCTGACAAATCTCAGCCAAACAAGCCCAGCCGCTTTGAATTAAAAAATGGTATAACTAAACAAAGTCAAAATCTAATGAATTATTGGGGTTTCCATGCGCAGTTGATTGCTTTGCTTTCACATGCTAGCACGCATGGAGTCTTGTTGGTTTCGGGTTTGCAGCAGGAACACGTGTACTTTATTTTTTTTCGATGCACCTCCACAACCGAAGCCACGGTCTTATCTTCAAGGTCAACAAATATAGACTCCAACTGAAGCGCCGTCATCGGGCACCTCTTAACGCATTTGCCGCAGCCAACACATTTGTCCGAATCGACAGATATGTAATATTCGCCTGAACCGTCACTGTACCCATAATACGTAATAATAGCTCCAACTCTCCTAAGATTTCAGTGTCTTCTCATAAAGCGCCTTACCTAAAAGTGCTGCACCGAAAGCGCCTGCAACCAT
>Ga0187891_1001515_pt1 | contig 19661 bp, 36 predicted proteins | sample June2016WEW_21_4_FD_132990 | JGI IMG/M metagenome (GOLD analysis project Ga0187891, IMG submission 132990) | Peatland microbial communities from SPRUCE experiment site at the Marcell Experimental Forest, Minnesota, USA - June2016WEW_21_40 | ecosystem: Environmental > Terrestrial > Soil >... | reverse complement strand
TGCCGCCTCGATTTGGCGAACGGTTTCTGCCACCAGGCGACCGTACTCCTGCCGCTGTTCCTCGCTGATCGTCGCCTTGAGGTATTGAATTTCAGGCATCCGTTTGCGGACGAAGACGACCAGTGCGACCCGCTCAATGCCTGTCATCCACGAGTAGCAGATCATCTGTGGGTCGAGGGCGCACAGACCCGCGGGTTCGGCCGGATAGCAGGCGGTACTGGTCTTCCAGTCGATGACGCAAAGCTCGTTGTCCAATTCTCCGATTGCATCGACGTAGGAGATGAACGTATTGTCTCCAGGCAGCGGGCGGAGGATCTTGACCTGCAGATTCGTCTGCGGCTGAGGAATGCGGACACGGTCTTCCTGGGCGAAGCGGTCGAGCAACTGCATCCCGCCCTGCAGCATGCGATCCCAGTTGTCGTTGGCAGCATACTGAAGATCGAGGTCGCGATACTGGGCCCACTCGTTGAACAGGGTCTCGGAGGCATCCTGGCGCAGAAAGAAGGCGGCCAGGGCCTTCTCAAAGGCGCGCCCGAACAGCATCGCAGCGCGCGTGTCCTTTTCCTTCCAGCCATCCAGATACTGATAGCGGTAGCGGCGGGGACAGGAGAGAAATTGACTGACCTGCGTGTAGCTGAAGTTCATATCTCACCCGGTTTTCTCCAACTGGAAGTCATGCCAATCGGTGGCTTGGGCGAAGCCATCGAGATTCAGGAAGCTGCGCCCGTTCAAGTTGTTGTGGCTGATCTTGACCACGCCCCGGAGCCCAGTCATAGCCTTGTCGTCGATCTCGTCGCGCCCGAGCAGATCGGTGTCATAGCCGAAATCGCGTAGAAACCAGCTGAGTTTCCACAGCGCCTTAGGGGTACAGTAAATGCGGGCGGAAAAGCGGCATGCAGAGAACTGTTGGGGCTCTTCCACCGCAAGGATGAGAGTCAGAAAGGGTTTGTCCTTGTAGGCACGATAGGTGGCTTTCTCGACGCGTACGAGAAAGTAGCCGTCGGATATTTCCTGTTCCTGGGCCGTGGCGGCCTGGTGTAAGCCGGGGATGTGGCGTCTCATGCTGCCTCCGTCGGTTGTGCGCCCTTTTCGGCGTGGGGTTCGAGTTGTTCGAGCAGCGCGTTGTTGCCTTGTGCGGCCAAGTTGGTGAGGTGGTTGATGAACTCTTCGATCTGATCGCGACTCGCATCGCGGAGTGATTCAACGTGACAGAACTCGGCGGCATAGCGCCTCACCTGGGCAGCGGCGAGATTGTGCTGGCGGATGAGCAGGCAGAGACGATCGCGAAGCAGAGGCTGGCCATTGCCCGGTAGATCCCCGTTGTTTCTCGAGCGCTTTTGGAGTTTCGAAGCGATGCCGTTTTTGGCCTCGATCGGTCCGGAGAAGCTACCTATTTCTTCGGCCGAGCAGAGGCCAATGCCGTAGGCCTTGCGCAGAGCGCGATTCACTGCTCGGGTCTCGGCGACTCGCATCTCGGTGCCGCGAACGAGCGCGGAAACATTCGATGGATCGGCATCGCCGTAACCCACGAAGCCCTTCGAGGTTGCCGACTTGAAGACGGTCGCCTTGACCACCCACCGGCTATGTTGTGGATCGCAGAATTCGGGAATGGCTTCGGTTTGTATACCAGTGCATCGTTTTCTTTTTGCAAGCCGCAAAAGACCAGCGTGACTGACGTACAACTTGCCATCGATGAGAAGCAAATCTCCGGCTGCCAAAGATAATCCGTGCTCTCCAACGAGCAGCTTCAGCTGTTCGTCGTGAGCAGAACTGCTGTACCCACGCCAGAGTTGTTTGGCAAGCAAGAGGGTCTGACCGAGTTTGTCGGCCTGTTTACTCTTGGGACCAAGGACCTTCTTATTTGACCGCATGTCAGAAACCTCCAATTGAAAAATAACGCAAACATAACGCAAAAATAACGCAAATAGCGTTACATATCAAGTCTTTTCATCGCTTTTTTTGGGGGATTGACCGCGCGGCCTAGGCTTGAGTATGATCGCGAACTGTTGGTTGCTAACAAAATGAATAAAACTGAAACTCTTAATCTCCGCGTTGCTGCGGAGTTCAAGAAACGGCTCACCGAGAAGGCGGCGAAGGAACGTCGATCGATCACCAATTACCTCGAGGTAGTTTTGACCGATCTATGGCAGGAGGAAGATGCCGGTCAAAGCAGGTCTCTAGGGAAAAAGACACGCCTTAAGACTGAGAAGCAGAAGTAGTTGACCTAGGACGGCCATTCTGTGCCGGTCGTGCCGGAACGCAAACAAATAATTCTCGGTTAAGGTCTAGGTGAGATTCCCGATTTGGCACTGAGGACAGAGTCGATTGGGGGCGCGTCGAACTGTCCCATATTGGCGGACCAGCGGCCGGAAAATCCCGTTCGCAAAATACTGTAAAGTGAACGACGAGCCTAATTCCTCCCACCAGCGACGCCATCGATAACACCTCGCCCCGCGTCGCAAGCCTGGGAGTGCTGGGTTAAACATGACTGTCAGGCTCTCTTTCTAGATTCTGCAAGCATCCGTTCCCGAAGGATACGGTTGGCTCGCGTCTGATAACCGCTACCCTCTCGCTTGAGCCAAGCCACGACATCGGCATCAAGCCTCAGGGAGACAGCTCGTTTGATGGGCCGATAGAACTTGCCCCTTACCGCATCCTTCCATGCGCCAATCGGAAGTTCCGGGATGTCTGATGTATCGATTTGATCGTCCGGCATGGCGGCCAAGTCCGCCAGTTCCCGCTTCTGTTTGGCCGTGAGAGGCTTTCCCTCAGTACGTTTTACTTTCGCCGATCTAACCGCCTTGGGCATAAATCCTCCGCTCTTGAGGCGTGGCCTTTCGCGCTGAAATGATTCTTATGGTTTCCTCGTGCGTTTCGTTTACCATGTGTGCCACCAGCAGGACATGGACACCGTTTACCACCCCAATTGTCTGCCATCTTGGTTCGCTATCCACTTCCCGATCTTGCAGACTAAAGTGATAAGGATCGTCGAACACCAGGACTGCGGTTTCAAAGCTGATGCCGTGCTTTTGCTCGTTGGCCCGGTTCTTCCGTTCATCCCAGGTGAATTGCACATCAGCCCTTTGTCTAGACGTATTTGTATATACATTAGCTCACTTCTCGGTTGGATGCAAACAGAAAAGCCCCGGCGGGAAGCCGGAGCAGTTGTTCAAAGTGTCGAGTTCTGCTCTTCGCCTGGGCCAAGCGGCAGCGGTATGGTCTGCTCCGGCTCAAGCCCGTGCCGGGTGCCCGCTTGAACGTCGCATTGGCGGGCTGTTAGGTAGTGGGGCGAATCTCCGGATTGGCAACCTGCCAAATTCGAGCAGAGCTGGTTCGTATTGGCAATTCCCGCGGCGTCCGCATTCCGAAGCCCCTCATCGAGCAATGCGGGTTGGGGGACATGGTCGAGTTGCGTGTCGAGAATGATTGTCTCGTCATTTCTCCGGAACGTCAGCCGCGTCAAGGCTGGGGGGAAGCGTTCCGCGCGGCTGGCCCGGCCGAGCACGATGAACTCCTGCTCGAGATCGCGGAACCGAATGAGTTCGATCGCAAGGAATGGCAGTGGAAAGCCGGCCGCCACGGCGGGATGAAGTCTGGCTGGTAATCCTGGATCCGACTCAGGGGGTTGAGATCCAGAAGACCCGTCCTTGCTTAGTCATCTCACCCGATGAAATGAATCAGCATCTGCAGACCGTCATCGTTGCCCCCATGACCACGGTCACACGGCCCTACCCCACAAGAGTCCCGGTACGGTTCTGGGAAAAACGTGGGCAGGTGGCTCTGGACCAACTCCGCGCCGTAGACCGGCAGCGCCTGGTGCGGAAACTCGGAACGGTCTCGGCGAACACCTCCCAGGCAGCCTCCGCCACGCTCCTCGAAATGTTCAGCCGCTTGTGACTCCGCTTCCGGAATGGCAGAAATGATGATCCGCAAAGCGAAGTTGTATCGCATGGACGCGAAGGAATTGCCATCCGAGCCTATGTCGGACGTCTCTCCCGACCCCACTTGACTGAGATAACGCACGGCTAGAGTCGCTGAAAGGCGACCGCGCGGGGCAGCACAGCATCCGCATCAACGACCAGTACCGCATTTGTTTTGTGTGGCGCGAGGGCAATGCATATGATGTGGAAATTGCCGACTATCACAGCGCCTTCATCTCGTTCTATTTCAGGGCGGCCAATCGACTCACCTCCGAGGAACGGATACGCACGATTGCCGCCGCAAGCGCCCGCCTGCGAGAGGAGTTCTGGGAGCGCGCTGGCTAAGGAATGGCTCGTCCGTGAGGAGTTTCTGACCGTAGCCCTGGCGCCATTTCTGAGAAGCGTTCACCAGCGACTGGCTTGATGCTCTCCTTTTAATAGTTATCATCATCTGATAATATAGCTGAGTGGCGAAAGACAGCCAGAAACCGGACCGCACGCTGGAAAACCTGCTCGTCCTCGATGGCGACGTGCTGTTCATTGACGACCAGGGGCACTGGGCGAAGTTTGAGGTGCGGCGGGTCGCGGCCAGCCCGGAGCGACCGCAAGGGATCGAATATTCGCTAACACTGCATGACTCCAGCAACCAGCGCCTGGCTGGTTTTGACAACGCCCATGCGGTGCGCAAGTCCAAAGGGCCGGGCGGCGGTGCCCAACGATCATCGCCACCGCTACGGAACGATGAAGCCGTACAACTACGAGGACGCGGCCAAGCTCATCGACGACTTCTGGGAGTTGGTCGATCAGGTATTAAAGGAAAAGAGAGGGAAGCCATGAGCACTCTTAGAGTCGGTATTGCCTCCTATGAACAAATGAAAAAGCGTACCCTGGCCATCGCCCGCGGCCAGCTTAAGCCTGGGCCGCAGGAACCCAAAGTGTGGTTTACCTCGACGGAGAGCATGGCGCGGGTGCTGTCGGCCAAGAATCGCGATCTGCTGGAGACCATTCGCCGCAACGCGCCGCAATCTTTGGCGGAGCTGGCCGAGCAAACCGGGCGGAAGGCGCCGAACCTATCGCGCACGCTTAAAACCATGCAACGTTATGGCTTAGTAAAGGTTCGCCGCAAAGGACGTGGCCGGATTGTTCCCAAAGTACCATACAAGAGGGTTGCAGTGGTTCTGGAACTTGGCGCATAACACACAAGAACGGCGGTCATGCCGTCTTTGTTTTCTTAGTTGCCTTCGCCGCCTTGGTGCTGACCATCGCATGCCGTAGGAGCATATTTGCCTTCGTCTGGTATCCAGGTCCGTACCCCTTAAGCCACTCGACGACATCCGCGTCCAAGCGCATCGTTACTGGTCTTTTGGCCGGTCGAAAGAACTTGCCGATCTTAGCATCGCTCCAATCCAAAACTTCCGGCATGTCGGAAAGATCAACGTCGGTGTCTTTCTTTGTTGCGACGGCCGCGATTTCCCGTTTCTGTTCCCGGGTGAGCTTCTTCATAACTTTTCCTTTCGCGAGAGGTTGCGGCGCGAGTTGATACCAACTCGGGACGGATGACGCCGCTTATCCAGCGAGTGAATGTGGATTTTGCAGGCCCGATGCTGAGCGAATTAGATGATGCCGCAAAAGAGCTGAATATCAGTCGGCAGGCGGTGATCAAGACTTTGATTCGGCAGGCTCTCGATCAGCGATATCTCGCGCGAAATGTTGGTCCCAAGTCGAAGCGGGCGTAAGTTAGAAAGCGAGCACAAAGCATAGTTATCAGTCCCCTGGGCAAGAACCGCGGTTGACCGCGGAATTCACCAGATCGTGTCAACAACTTTTGCCGCCCGGATACACTCGTCGGCCGTAACCAACGGAAATCCTTCGACGATCGCGGTGGAACCAATCAAGCGGTCTGCGGGATCTTTTGGATAGTTTGCGGGGAGCCTTACCGCTAGGGCGGCGATCTCGGGGGTCATCGGGCGGAGAATAACCCTTGAGACGGTTTCGCGGACAAACGACTCCACCGTGCCGGCAACGTGGATGCGCCCTCGCTGCGCGAGCAATGCCAGTTCCCATAGAGTAATCGTCGCTACGGCGAGGCCGCTGCTCTGGCGTGCCTCGCGAATCGCATCTCGGGCTTTCTTGGAAAGCCGTTTCGGGTCTGCAGACATCCAGATGAGGGCGTGAGTGTCAAGGAGAATCATTTGCATTCCCAATCTTCCAGTGGGGTGACGGGTGATACGATGTCGCCGAGAATCTTCACTTTCCCGGCCATATAGCCAAAAACGTCATCCCCCGTCGTTTCAGCCGGGATCAACTTTGCGACGGGCTTGCCATATTTTGTAATCAGAACAGGCTCGCCGCTGTGCTGCACCTCGTCCATAATGGCAAGGCATTGAGATTTGAATTGACCTGCCGGTATTTTTTTCATAGGTGATGTACCCAGAACGACTGCAGACATTGGTCATAATATATCGACCATAGACATAACGCAAGGAACTTTCAAGCCTTGGTCCCAGCAAGGGAGCGCTTGGTCGGCCTGCTTCTGGCCGTGTAAAGTCGACGAAGGCGCGCCTCCCAGACCGCAGATACGCTTGCTGCGGGCGGTGTGCCTTCCAAAGCGACAGTCAATAGAACGACAGCTCCTTCATCGGATAATGCTTCCGATTACGTGTCCAAAGCTCAGCGCGATTTAGCAAAGCCGCAGAAGCTACCAGTGCGTCGCCCAGTTCGAGGCCGTGACTCTTGTGATATTGCCGGAGATAATCACCGGCCTGGCGGCCGGTTTCACTGTCAATCGGAGCACACGCTAGCGCGCGATACAGCTTCGTTAGCGCCTCATGCTCGCGCGGTCGCGCGCCTGCCCAAAGTTCCGCGGCGGTCAGCGGCGAGTACAGGATGGGGACCTCGGAATCCACCAGAACCGTCACTGTTTTCCGAGCCTCTCAAGCCGGCTGCCGCGCCGCAAGCTGCGCACGTCAGAATCAGACGGTTCCTAGCGAACCTTGCGTATCCCCACGAAGGCCTGCATGGCCTCGCGGCGGCCGGCCAGCGTGCCAAGATACCGCTCCCGAGCGGCTTTGTCGTACAAGATCGGAGACGGTGGTACCTTGAGTGCGCGCGCGTGCGTGAAGGGCGTTCCACCAGTCATCGTCAAAGTACAGCTGCGTTCGCCTCATGATGCATCGTATACATCGCAGCCTAGTTTGCCGATGAAACCCACAACTTGACCCACTTCGTCCGTGTGAGTCATAATAAAACCAATACTTCTTGAACTGAGTTTTATCCCTTCGAACCTCGTAGTAGTTTCCTGACAATTACTGAAATGTGTGACCGAGGTCCTTATGAAAATCACCCGGAGAACTACGGCTCCGCGCACTGATGCTCCAAAGCCAGCGCCCACGAATCGAAGTAGGCTGCGAGGTTCCTTAAAATCAGTTTCAGCGCTCCAGACCGCTGGTGGAGAGATGGAGGATGGTAGCCTCCTGGATCTTGTACTTCCGGCTGGGACCGACGGATTGATGCTTGTTCGACGCACCGGCTCGCAGTTCTCTGGACCAAGTCGGGAAATCACGGTAGGCACAAAACAATACCGGCCGGCGGAATGGGACCAGTCCTGGCTGCGGGCAGTCCGATTTCCTCGCATGGTCGGCGTTGCCCGGCGAACCTCCGAGATTTTTGAAGAGGTCTGCGCGTTCTTGCGGAATGGCGTCTCCTTTGACCCAGGAGCGGTAGAACTGGTCGCGGCCTTTGCACTCTGCACATGGTTTACGGACATCTTGGAGTTTGCCCCGTCCCTCTGGTTGCGGGCGCCTGATGCCCTTGATCGGTTGGACGTGTTGCAGCGTTTGGCGTATTCCTGCCGGCGCGCCGTGCGGCTTTCTGAGTGTAGACCAGCCACGCTTCCTAACATCCCGTGCGAGCTGAAGCCCACTATTCTGATTGAAGCTGATCCAGCGTCGTCTGTCCTGCCCGTGCTTGCTCTGACAGGCCGACGCGGTTTCTATCTACCGCGCAGTGGCCGTGCCCTTGACTATTCTTTCACCTTGGGAATTGTATCGGGAGACTGGCCGCGTACCGACATGCCACTGCTAAAACTCGATTTGCCCTTTGGCAGCACTCGGCAACGATCGCCCGACGGTCTGGAGAAGGCCGGGGAGGAGCTGCAGGCTAACTTACTGAGATATAGGTTAGATCATTACCGGCAAGTGAGAAAGCCCTCCTCTGATTCTGTGCCATTCACCGGTTCGGTGCAACTGCTGGCAACTAGCTTGACGAAGTGCATCGATGATGGCGCGCTACGCGCGGCACTGCTTGCGGAACTGCAGCGTCATGATCAAGAAATCCGCCCAGAGCTAACCGCCGATAGTGACGCGATCGCAGTGGAAGCTCTCCTCGCCGCTTGTCACGAGAGCCGAGACGAGATCACCGTTGGGGAGCTAACAAAGCTGGGAAATTTGATTCTGGTCGATCGCGGTGAGTCGCCACGTTTCACTTATCGAGGTTTTGGCGCCATGCTGCGGAAACTCGGGATCAACCAATTGCGGCGAACCAACGTTGGATTCAGCTTAACCATCGACACAACTGTCCGCCTGAGCGTTCATCGTTTGGCAAAAAAATATTGCGTCTCGAGTCTTCCGCAGTCGGGCTGCGTCGAATGCGCGGCTTGCGAGCCGGCAGAAGTTCCAGATTTCAGTGAACATCGTGAACGTGGTGAACATTAAAAAATCCCGGAGGTGGGTGTATGGCACGGCAAAAGTTTACCCCTGAAGACTACGATCGCTTGAGACGCGCCGGTTGTCCCGTACTACTGCCGATGGGCGCTCTCAACGCCCCCAAGCTGGAGATGTGGCAGGCGGAGCACTGTTGGATCGAAGAGGTTCAACATGGCACGAGATTCATGTTCGAGCTGGCTCTTCGCGTCATTTCACCTTGTTGTATCGAACGCTTCGATCTGACGATTCCCGGATGGAATCCGGAACTTTTCCGCTGGCTGACGCCGGATGAGTATCACTTAAAAAGTTTTCCCGAGTATCCTGTGGAGCGCATCCTCAATTCCGTTGCTGATGCGCACAAAAAACTGGAAACTGGAACGCTTTTAGAGGGCGTACTTCTTGGGTTCGCCCCAGGGGAAATTCCGAAGTACTACATGTCACCTCTTACTGTTACTATATCGGTATGCGATACTCTTAAAAATGTTACGAGTGTCGATTGTGAGGCTGGGATACATCGCCTTCAGATTCCGCGGCGCTCTGCCCAGCGCCAGTCGCTTTTCGACGACAATATCGTTCGCGATGAAAGTGGCCAGCCTGTCCAATGGCTGGAGACGCCACAACGACAGCAACCCGTCGAACCTGAGGAGGATTGAAAGAGGAGAGGCTTCCCCAAATACTTCCGCCGTGAATTAGCCCAATTCAGCCTCTTCGCGAGTGCTGGCAGCCGCAACACGCTGACAGAACATTGCCGCAGTCTCGTGCAGAAACGGCACCCTCCTCGTCGCGTCCTTCACGTACCAGGAGTTTTTCTTTACATACAAACGAATACAATGTAGTCTGTATATTCGAAAGAAGTTATGACTGAATCCAAAGTCTTAACCCTAAGATTAGACCCCAAGCTTAGCAAGCAATTAGATAAGCTGGCGGTTGCGACCCGGCGCAGCCGTTCTTTTCTGATCGCAGAGGCGATTCGGGAGTATGTCGCGCTGAACCAATGGCAGATTGGGGAGACCCAAAAGGCTGTCACTGAAGCGAATCGCGGAGATTTCGCTTCGGAAAAAGAAGTGCAGCAGACGTTAGAGAAGTGGACACGCCGTGCAGGTTAGATGGCTGCGAACGGCATTGGCAAATCTGAATGCTGAGGCTGAGTATATTGCTCGCGACAACCCCGCTGCAGCTTCGCGTGTGGTGGCGGCCATCACGACAGCGGTTGATCACCTTGCACGCCATCCCGCCCTAGGCCGCACGGGAAGGGTACCGGGAACCCGGGAGCTGGTCGTTCAAGACACGCCCTATATCATCCCTTATCGTGTGCGCAGTGGAGTGGTAGAGGTTTTGCGCGTTTTTCATGCCGCTCGGCGATGGCCTTCAGAGTTCTAGCTGACAAGCGCCCGCGCCACCGGATGGGGCAGTGCAAGTAAACGCAGAATCTCGATCACCAAATACCACTGGGCAGTCTGCCTCCGGATCGAACACACCTGGCCGCACGTCGACCGCTTCGTCGAACTCGCCCCCAAAGCAAGTTTCCCGCTTGCGATTCCGGCCCGGCTATCTTGAATCATTTAAGAAAAGCACCTGAAGTCAATGATCGAAACTGGGGGATTATGGGTTTTCGGCCTTCCTTGCCAGCTTCAGGCGGTGGATTGTGTTCGCACGGGGTGAGGATGGAGACTTTCAGTCAAGTAGCCGGTAAAGTCGACAGCAGCGAATGTCAGGGCAGAACTGAGTCTTTGATTTCCTTGAGATGAATGGCTCGGTGGCATGCAGCGCAAACGGTAAAGAGATTGTCTTCCGCATCGGCTCCGAGTTGGGCGCGTGATTGAAGATGGTGCACCTGTAACTGTGTCCGGGCTCCGCAGAACTGACATCGCCAGCCATCGCGCTTCAAGACACGGCGATGCCGCTCTTGGTACTCGGCGCAGTCGAGCCGGCGACGATTCATGCGGCAGTCAGTCGCTGCAGGAAGGTGGCCTGTTGCGCATTGGACAACAGACAAAAGCAGCGGTGCAGAGCATTCAGCAGCATTTCCGGTTCGTCCTTCCCTAAGTTCGCTCCCGCCAGGAAATCGGCACAGATCATCTCCAAGCAGTAACCGCGGGATTTATCTGAACCTAGCATCCGGGCGGCGATTTCCAGCGCTTGCTCGACGACTGGGATTTGGCTTTTGTAGAGCTTGAAGTACATCATGTCCCAGGGTTCGCTATCGGGTCCATTCAGCGCCCGTTCGATTTCCTGCTTGAAGGGGTCAAACGGCATCGCTTTGGCTTTGTGCAACCACTTTGCACAATCGAAGTCCTGGCCCTGGCGGCGCGCCACCTTGGCCAGCTCCGTCGCCTTGCTCCATCCCACCTCCCTCAGTTGACTGCGCACCTGTTTAGGTAGTCGTTCGTGAATCGAGATCAGGTAATAGGCTTTTCGTCGAGAACCGGGGAATCGCCTCTCCAGGAACTCGTCGAATGATTTCAAGTTCTCCACCCGCCAGTATTGTCCCGCCCGAACTTCGCACAAGTAGCGGCCCAGTTCCACGAAGTGAACATCGCGGTTGTTGTTCACCCGTCGCTCCCAGTCGAGGATCTGATCGATCTTGGCCAGGACAAACTGGGCCCGTTTCCTGTTAAGCTTCGGTTCCATCGGCGGATTTCTAGAAATCAAGCTCGTCAAGCCAATCAAGCGCGGCTCCTAGCTGGCGTGTCAGGCTGACATCGATCATTTCTCGCCGGTCGAGACAAAGGCCGAGATAGGCGCAACTCAGGCAGGGGTTCTGGGGAAACCGTATGCCACTGTGCTGCAGAAACTGTGCTGCCTCGATTTGCCGAACTGTCTCCTCCACCAACCGCCCATATTCCTGCCGCTGTTGATCGCTGATCGTCGCCTTGAGGTATTGGATCTCGGGCATCCGTTTGCGGACGAAGACGACCAGTGCGACTCGCTCAATCCCTGTCATCCACGAGTAGCAGATCAGCTGTTGGTCGAGCGCGCCCAGACCGGCGGGCTCGGCTGGATAACAACTAGTGCTGGTCTTCCAGTCAATGACACAGAGCTCGCTGTCCAATTCTCCGATCGCATCGACATAGGAAACGAAGGCGTTGTTCCCGGAAAGCGGGCGAAGGATCTTGACCTGCAGACGGGTCTCTGGCTGGAGAATGCGGACACGGTCTTCCTGGGCGAAGCGGTCAAGCAGCTGCATCCCGCCCTGCAACATGCGGTCCCAGTTATCGTTGGCGGAATACTGAAGATCGAGATCGCGATATTGCGCCCACTCGTTGAACAGGGTCTCGGAAGCATCCTGACGCAGGAAAAGGGCGGCCAGTGCCTTCTCGAAGGCACGCCCGAACAACATGGCAGCGCGGGTGTCCTTTTATTTCCAGCCCTCCAGGTACTGATAGCGGTAGCGGCGGGGACAGGCGAGGAATTGACTGACTTGGGTGTAGCTGAAGTTCATTTCTCACCCGGCTTTCTCCAACTGGAAATCTTGCCAGTCGGTGGCTTGGGCGAAGCCGTCGAGGTTCAGGTAGCAGCGCCCGTTCAGGTGGCTTTGGCTAATCTTGACCACGCCCCGGAGCCCGGTCATAGCCTTGTCGTCGATCTCGTCGCGCCCGAGCAGATCGGTGTCATAGCCGAAATCGCGCAAGAACCAGCTGAGCTTCCACAGGGCTTTGGGAGTGGAATAGATGCGGGCGGAAAAGCGGCAGGCGGAGAACTGCCGGGGCTCTTCCACCGCCAGGAGAAGAGTCAGAAAGGGTTTGTCTTTGTAGGCACGATAAGTAGCCTTCTCGACGCGTACGAGAAAGAAGCCGTCGGGAATTTCCTGTTCCTGGGTCGCAGCGGCTTGATGTAGACCGGGAATGTGTCTTCTCATGCTGCCTCCGTCGGTTGCGCGCCCTTTTCGGCGTGGGGTTCGAGTTGTTCAAGAAGGGTGTTGCTGCCTTGCTCGGCCAGGCTGGTGAGGTGGTTGATTAACTCTTCGATCTGCTCGCGACTTGCATCGCGGAGCGACTGAACATGACAGAACTCGGCGGCGTAGCGCTTCACCTGGGCCGCATCGAGATTGTGCTGGCGGATGAGCAGGCAGAGTCGATCGCGAAGCAGAGGCTGGCCATTACCCGGGAGATCCCCGTTGTTTTTCGAGTGCTCTTGAAGTCTCGACACGATGGCGTTCTTGACTTCGATCGGTCCGGAGAAACTGCCTATTTCTTCGACCGAGCAGAGGCCAATGCCGTAAGCCTTTCGGAGGGCTCGGTTGACGGCTCTGGTCTCGGCCACGCGCATCTCGGCGCCGCGGACAAGCGGGGAGACATTGGACGGGTCGGCGTCACCATAGCCGGCGAATCCTCTGCAGCGCTGTGATTTGTAAACTGTGGCCCTAAATGCCCAACGCGATGCGGCCGGATCGCAGAATTTCCTGACCAGTGCAACTTGAATGCCTTGGCAACGGCACCGCCGGGAGAGGCGAAGTAGGGCGCGCAAAGCCAAACCCGCAAGCAGCCGCTCTTGTATTACTCGTTCGCAAATACCCTGATACTCTCGAACGACTTGAGCGCCTAGCGAGATATTCAGAGAGGCATACGCAAGGGGCGGGAACGGTCCGAGCGGTGGCCAAGAAGCTGGCGGTTCACCGGCGCACAGTGCGGCAGGCTTTGGCAAGTGCCTTGCCGCCGGAGCGGAAGAAAGCGGAGCGGGAGCAACCCAGACTGGGCCCGGTCAAGAGGCCCGCAAAAATGACTATTATAGCTATATTGGTATAGCTAATAACGTCAAGCACTAATATAATAGCATCATGAAGACGGTCAGCATTGCAGAGTTGAAAAACCAGCTCAGTGCCTACCTTCAATTCGTAAAGAACGGCGAGGAGATTATCGTGCGCGACCGCAATCTCCCGATCGCGCGCATTGTCCCCCTCTCGCTTGTAGATGTCTCAGAAGAAGAGCGGCAACTGGTCGCCTCTGGCGCCATGCGGCTCCCGGAGCGACCAATCGATTGGCAGGAATTCTGGTCGCTCCCCGCCGGCCACGTATCCCGCGACGTTGCCGTCCGGGCTGTGCTCGACGAACGAGAGGAAGGACGCTAAGTGGAACCGGCATTTTGGGACACGAGTGCCCTGATGCCTCTATGCGTGAACGAACAGGGCACAGCTTCGGCAAGCCAATTGGTAAGGCAGTATGCACTGGTAGTCTGGTGGGCCACTCCAGTGGAGGCGTGTAGCGCCTTCTTGCGCCTTGCCCGAATGCAGAATTTAAGTGCAGCCGAATTCATTCAGGCGCGGGCACGCTTTCACCGCTTGCGCCAAGGCTGGCGCGAAATTCAGCCGACGGAAGGCTTGCGGGCCCAAGGCGAATCCCTGCTTGATCGTTATCAACTCCGAGCCGCAGACGCACTGCAATTATCAGCAGCGTGCACCTGGGCGATGAATCGCCCGGACGGTCGGGTATTCGTTTCTGGGGATAAACAGCTCTTAGAATCAGCTCGCATGATGGGGTTCCGAGCAATTGAGCTGTAGCTGGACCCAGGCGCGTCAGTTTTTCTGAGACGTCCCCACTCTTGAAGGCAAGTGTGACAATGCCTGCCAATCCCTTCCTGGCCATAAGTATTAGGCCGCTGACCGCGGGCCCACCGGCGCATCGCTGCGCTTCGGGATTCGCTGAATAGTCTTACCGAGTTGCTGGCGCGCCAGGTCAAGCTCATAGGCGCTCTGGAGGTTCATCCAGAAGTCAGCCGACATGCCGAAATACTGACTGAGCCGCCGTGTCCGCCGTAATGCTTTCCCGCCAGAAGCTGATAAAGGCGGTTCGGCGGCACTTTGACAACATCGACAAGCTTTTTTGCCGAAAGACCGATCTCCTCCAGCTCGTCGCCGAGGATCTCTCCTGGGTGAATGGGTGTACGCGCCATGGTCTTCTCCTTTCGTTCAGTGATAGTCAACAATCTCAACATTCAATGGGCCAGGCTCATCCTTCGGCCACTTAAAACATATGCGCCACTGGTCATTGATCCGAATGCTTGGCACCTGCCGAAGTGCTCATTCAACGTTGTACCTGACATTGGGCCTGCGCCTCATCGCCCGCTGTGGCGCGGTCCCGCTCTCTGTTCATTAGAGGACGAGCTGCCGGTGTTGGAAACATTCTGCCCGAAGTTTGCGTAACCTGCCTGATTGGGAACTGATCTGTGCCGCCCGTCTCCGGACAGAACACAGCCAGTTCCAGCCCTTCATTAGCCTCTCCGCTGAAGGCTTTGCCGCCCGAATTGGTTTTGCGGAAAGACCATGGGTGCAAAACTACCGCTTGAGGGAAGCATGGTCCTTTGTGATCCATGCCTCTACCAATTCATAGAACTCAGCTGCTCTCAAAGGCTATCCGGTGGTGGCCCGGGGTACTGGTCACTCGATAACCGGCACAGGCAATTGCTAGGTTGGCGGCCTGCAGAGCGACGTTATATGCCGTTGCAAATCGCCGGTCTGCCGATAAGCCTTTTACGGCCGCGTCTTCCAGGTCGCGGGTAATCAGTGCCCGTATGTTGTCCAGTTCATTCTTGGACGTGCGATGCTTCTGAACTTCCTTGTTAGCCAGTAATCTTGTCCAAGTCATCCTGGTCACCCTTAACGAACTGTTTGGCTCCCCGAAGAAGGGTCGTGAGGAAATGATCCTTCGTCTGTATTTTGCGGCGGAATTCGGCGACAGAATAGTTCGTAACGTTGATCTCTCTTCCCAATTGCAGTTCAGCCTTCCGCAGTGCCGGCGACAGGTCGGCCAATCCGGCGGTCCCGATGACCATCAGATCTACGTCACTGGTGGCATGCTCCTCGCTGCGCGCGATCGAGCCGTACACAAACGCACTGGTAATGCCCCTGTCGAACGGATCGATAGCCCTGCGCAGTGTCGGGATCACACCAGCGGTCTTCTCCAAAAGACCTTGGAGTTCCGGAAATATGGGATGTCTGGTCTCAGCCTTGACGTAGATGCGCGTTCCCTCGCGCCGTTGCTGCAAGATGCCGCTCGCCACCAGCGATGCCAGTTCGCGCTGCAGACTGGAAGGGGTCGTTTTTAAGTGCTCCGCCAGTTCAGAGAGATACCACCATTTCTCCGAGTGCGTCAGTGTAGCCGCAAGCACACCCTGACGGATCTTCGGAAAGAGAGCGTCCAATGTGGGAGACTTACGCATAACGCGTATATTGTTACGCATTATACGTAACAATGCAAGCGCTGCGGACCCCTGCACAAACATCGGCAATTAGGGATTCTGACGACGTGTTATACACGCTGCCAGAAATGCAAGGTTTATTCAGCATTCTCCTGATTGCCGCGAGTTGCGAGATTTGTATTCTGCACGAAGGTGAACTTCGGTGAGCGCCGATTTAGCGATTGCGCTTCTTGCCAGGCTTGGCAGCGGCTCGCTGCCGGGCAAAGCCGACCGCTTCGAGTTTCATCGAGACCGCCAACAACTCAGCCATCGTGTTGGGCGGATTGCCGGCATTCAACATCTTGCGAAAAACGGCGTAAGGATCGGTTTTTGAGCCAGCCTTACGTAGAGTGTTCTCATCGTTTACCCAGGCATAGACGAGCACTTTCTCCTTGCTGGAGAAACGATAGAACAGGCGGTAGCGCTCGTGGAACTTCGCCCGGAACCAGTGGCGGTTGTCCGCGCCAAGTGTATTGCCCGGGCGGAACGTCGCCGCGCCCGGATCGTGGAGAATAATCTCGCGCAGATAACGGTTGATGGTGGCAAGGAGCTTCGTGGCCGGTTGCTCCTTGTATGCCAACGGGTCTTTTGCCTGCAACGCTTCCACCTGAGCGGCGAGCTTCTCCAACTGGTGCTGGAAGAGCGGGTGCAAGTAGAGCGTCCAGCCCTTGACCTTCATCAGAGCAGGCTTTCCTCTCCCAGGGATTCGTTCTCGGAAACGGTTACTCCCTCGACGAGGCTGTCAATGCGCTGGGACAGTTCGCGGCTCATTGGCTTGACTGTTTCAGGCGCACTGGCGATATCGCTCGCAAGGAAGGCGAGGAACGATTCCATCACGGGATCGCGGCGCTCGGTGACCTGCCCGGCAACGGAAACCAGCATCCGGCCTGGCGCGATCACATGGGCTTTGACCTCTCCAGCAAATTCCGGATGGCTCTTGAAGAGAGCGCGATCAAAGCGGAAGCCTAAAGAATTTCCCGTGCGCATTTGCTTGCCCTTGTATTCATTCCCGGTGGACTTCTCGGAAGTCCGGGCGGAGTTGATTCTAGTAGCTGGCATAATTCCCCCAGAAAAATGTTATCACATTTGTACTTACATATGAGCGGAAATTTTCGGGCCGTCCGGACCAGCCGTTCAGACTGCCAGCGCCTCAAGCCGGGTCGCCCCCCTCATGTACCTTCGTGGCGCATCTTCACCATCAGAGCATCCAGAAACAGAATTGGATAGAGCGACTCCAGTGGCCGCGTCTGCCAGGCTTTGACTTCTTCTATCACCGCGTCGGTGACTTCGGAAATTAGCGACGGCGAGACTTCGACCCCATAGATCGCGTGGCACCTCGATCACCACCTCGCCGAAATCGCCTTTCTGCGTCTTGCTCGTGGCACCGTTGCGGGAATTGCCGCTGCCGTGGCCGGCCGGGTCATTCTTAACGTCGCCCAGATGTTGCGTGGTTCGGCGCGCACGGCCCGTTCCACCAAACCCTTTCCACCTGAAAGGTCATTTATTTTATGAAACTTACAAGTCCTCCGGATCAATCACACAGCTTTTCCACGAAACGTCTTTTCCACCGGCCTTTCGACGACAAGATGGTCGCCGCTGAGCGCGGGTGCCGTCGGCCTGGTAACGTCCGTGCACGTGCGGCCAGTGACGGATGGTAACTACACGGATGCAGCTTGGGCCTTGCAAAACCGCTCACCAGCAGTACAATGCGAGTGATTCAGGTTGGAAAAAGGAGATTCGTGCTGAATTATATACGCATGCAGCAGCAGCGAACCCCTTTGCAGTTTGTCCCGAATTTCATTTTGTTAGTATTCATGTCGACTATTCTTTCCTCCCTGGGATGCAGCAACGGGGAGTCATCTCAGCAGGTGCTTCCACCAACTACACCGGTCGTGGTGTCGTCTGTCCCCGCTAGTGGCACATCAGCTGTTCCATTCAACACCAGTATTGCTGTGACCTTCAATGTGGATATTGACCCCGCGACACTCACCCCCAGCACTTTTTACGTCAGCAACGTTAGCGGGACAGTCGCCTATAACGCAACTAACGTAACGGCTGTGTTTCACCCAGCTGCGTCAATGGCGGCAAACACAACGTATACCGTTGTGCTGACCACCGGGATCAAGAGCACGGCTGGAGCAACGCTCGCGCAGCAGTATTCATTTAGCTTTTCGACGGGTAATGTGCCCGACACTACGCCGCCAACCATCACTTCGGTTGCGCCAGCGAATGGTAGTACTAATGTTCCCCTAAATACGCAAGTGACTGTTACTTTCAGCGAGGCTATGGATCCGACTGGGCTCGTGGGGAGCACTGTGACTGGCTTACCTGCGTCGCTGGCGTACAATTCTCAGACGTTCACGGCTACGTTGGCCCCCACGTCTCTGTTAGCCCCGAACACCACCTACTCCGCCACAGTGTATGGAACTGCACGAGATCTGGCAGGCAATCAAATGGGAGCACAAATTACGTGTGGACGTTCACAACTGCCGCACAATAGCCATGTGAGCCTCAATTGACCGTAATATCGGTGTTTCTCGTCTGCTGTGGTCGTTCCTCCTCGTTTGCCTCCGCTATCCCGATTGCCAAAGCCGGGTCTGCCCCTGCCACCATCACTTGCAACAGCGCTGGTGCATATCGCTCAGTGTTCGACCAAACGGCATAGATGAGGTTCGTCATCTGCTTGTCCGTTGGAACCCCGTCAAAAAGTGGCATATCCCCACGGCATCGAAGTTCTCCATCGGCCGAATCCATTTCAAACCGAACGTATCGAAGCTGCCAATTCGCTAAATTGATGGCTTCGGCTATGGCTTGGCGTCGGTTTACGGGCACGAAGAACGGAATGAATCCCCGAACAATCAATGCCGTATCGCTCACGGTGATACGAATTCGAACGCTCGTGGGGCTGCAATGGGCTTGAAAAATCAGGCCATCAGCGTCAATGGTGACTGACGTTACATCGCGTTGACGTAGCAACTCCTGAATTCGTTTTAGCAGTTCCATTTTGCCTCCTGCCCATTGATGCGTCCTTCGTTGCAAGCCGTCTCGAACCACCCGAGATTGGAAATCCTCAATCACGCACTACTGGGGTCGGAGGCATTTATGAACCGATTTCTCTGGTACTGCTTCTGGGCACCCATGTATCACCTGCTCACCCTGGTAATGGTCGTGTTCGCGTTCGTGGTGACGGTGATTTGCAGCTTCGCTGGCCCAGAATTCGGTTTGTGCGGAATCACCATGATTCTCTGGTTCGTCTATGTCCGATTCGCCTGGTACTGGAAACCATTTCGGGACAGGAAGAAACGTGAACTGGGGCTGCTGTGAAGAGGAATCAATGATACCGTCCCGGGTTGATTGACAGTTCAGCCGTGGAAACCAAGCAACGAGACCCTTTCCAGCCGTGGACGCACCTGTTAGCAGGAGGTTTTATGAGCGGAGAAAGTTATTGGGCACCATCAGGCAAGAAAATCGGTTCAATCGTGAAGAGTGTCACGAAGACAAACGTTTACGGCCCACGTGGTGAACGGCTGGGAACTACGGATAAGACCGGGACGTTCGATGTGGCAAGTAGGCGAATTGCCAATTTGCCATCGAATGGGCTGCTGATGGCACGGTCAGTCCGAAAACCAAGGAACTAAATAAACGGAGGGCAGCGGTTCAATGCCGCTGCCCTTCGTTGCAATCTCCCAACTTTCGACAGTTCTGAAGCAACAGTTCCCGTTTTGGGCGAAACAAGTGGGAACGCCTGTTCTATAAAAGGGGATGTCAAGAAACATTTTTCTCCCTCCGCCGGAAACGCGAATGGTTGCCGCGATGTCCAGCCCCGCTTGCCATAACAGTGCGGCTTGGCCCTGGTGCTGCCTTT
>Ga0187891_1001514_pt1 | contig 19674 bp, 20 predicted proteins | sample June2016WEW_21_4_FD_132990 | JGI IMG/M metagenome (GOLD analysis project Ga0187891, IMG submission 132990) | Peatland microbial communities from SPRUCE experiment site at the Marcell Experimental Forest, Minnesota, USA - June2016WEW_21_40 | ecosystem: Environmental > Terrestrial > Soil >... | reverse complement strand
GCCAGCTCCTCCAGTATCGCCTGCAACGGGCTGTCCATTTCCCCTCCCTGCTAGTCCTCGTCTACGAACTTCAGCGCCAGCTCCTTGAGCCTGCTGCGGAAGCGGTTGAACTGCCTCTGCTCTATGCCCACCGCATGGCCCAGGTGCTTGCCGGACTCTACCTCGGGGATACTGGCCAGCGCCCCGCACGTGGCGCACCAGAGGTTCCTGACATCGGTGAAGTTCCCCCCTGCCTGCCATACTGCATCGAGGATAGGGGCCATCTCCGGGTCAACCAGGGCCACGAAGTCGAGGAACTGGCTGGTGAACAGGCGGTTCTCCTGCGTCTGGAAGTTCCTCTGGCTGGCCCTGGACAGGCACTTGGAGTGCTGGTAGACGTACTTGTCCGTCCCCTCCGGGTACGGGGGGGAGCTATGCCCCTCCTCCGTGCTGATGGACACGTTCGCCGGGTGGCTGAGGGGGTTGCGGGAGAGCTTGCCCCCCAGGGTCCGGTACTTGTTGTTGAGGCAGAAGTTGATGTAGTTCCTGAACCTGCGCTCCGATGCCCCGTACTGCTGGAAGGGGTCGAAGGTCTGGATGACGTCCTGCTTCCCGGCGTCACGGTGCTTGGACTCCGCTGGCAGGAATTGCAGGTGTATGAGGAGGTCCTGCGCCCAGTCCTCCACGTCCTCCTCGGGGGCACGGCTGTAGAGGCGCTTCTTGACCCAGTTGCGGACGTAGCTGGGCCAGCGCCCGTAGAACTCCTGGAAGTCCCTGGGGACCACGAACCCGTCGTCGCCTATGAAGTGCCCGTCCGGGGACATGTAGAACCTGTCCCCCGTATACCCGTCCCTGGTCACCACCACTGCCCCCTTGGGGGGAGGGACGGTCGGGGCGAAGACTACCTTGAGCGGGCCTGTGGCCCTTTTCTGCTGCCTGTCCTTATTACCCTAGGCGGCTTAGCCGTCCTCCGACTTGGGGGATGGCTCGGGCTCGTCCTTCTTCTGCGGGGCATCCCAGGACTCCGGCCTGGGAAGCTCCGGCAGGCCCTTCTGCCTGCGGTAGTAGTTCTTCTGGGTCCACGCCTTGCGTGTCTTGAACGCGGCCGACCCCTTGAGCACCGCCGCCGCCTTCGGCCCTTCCTTGGGCGGGGCGGGGGCAGGCGTCTCTGCCAGGGGGGCAGGCACGGGCGGGACCTCTGCCGGGACCAGGCCGGGCAGGACGAGCAGGATGGCGGGCTCCAGCTCGGGCGGGGCTACGGGCCCGGAGGGGGCCTCGTCCGTGGCATCCTTGAGGTCTGCTACGGTGAACTCCGAGCCCTCGCGCCTCTCCAGCCTCTCTGCGATGGCCTCGGCCAGCCTGCCGAGGAACCTGCCGTTGCTGGCAAGCTCCTCGGCCAGGGCCCTGGCTATGACCCTGGTGACGATGTCGCCTACCGGCGCGTCAGGCGCGTCCTCTGGTCCTATCCTTCTGTATATGATTGGGTTATCCTCCGTCCTCTCCAAGGCAGGGGACGGCGGCACGTTGGGACGAGCAGTCTCCATTCTCTGGCCTCCTGACATATTGCGATGGTTACGGGCAGGCTTCGCCCGTCCAAGCCTAATACCGGGTTCTGCACCGATCTTAGACGCAGGGGCAGAGCATAGGGTTACTTTCCTTCCTCATAGCGGTACAGGGGGGCCTGAGTCTCCCCGCATGCCTGTACTATACACCGGAAACGGGGCTGTAAAACGGAAAATCCGCAACTACCGGAACCATCCTTAGGAGGAGCTATGGGCAGGCTTATACTACAGGTGCCGTTCGGGGTAGGGGCAGCGGGGCTGTTCAACCACTTCTCCAGGGGGAGCACGGAGGCGCTGCGCAAGGCCGCCGCCATGGGCCTCCGCCTCCAGAGGTGCGCGGGAAACACCTTCATATGCCAGTCCACGAAGGACTTCTGGCAGGTGAGGGGGAACAAGATAGTCAGGCTGGTGGGGAACGAGATTGACAGCGGGGACAGGCTGACGGCAGCGCCCCAGGACAACCCGGCAGGGTTCCTTGAGGACATCCTGGGCGACCTCACGTTCTAACAGCAAGGAGCTGGAAAATGGCTAACGAAAAGACATACTCGTCGATAATCGACAGCTTCCTGGACGACCGGGAGCCGGACTGGAAGGACACGGGCCTGAAGGATGCCCAGGAGTCCGGGGACGAGGTAGCGGGATGGGCGCACAAGTACGTGGACAGCGGCTTCCTGGACGACGAGGCGGGGGACTCCCACCACACCCAGGTGCCCCCGACCAGCAGGTCGGCCACGCTGCTCAACCGCCTGGACGAGAAGGAGAACGCCCTGCCGAGGATTGGCATGTCCCCCCGCAGGACAGGAGGGGTACACTCGGAGGACTACCACAACAGCCGGGGCGACGAGTCGCTGTTCGAGGAAGTCACTATGAGCCTGGAGACGGCGGAGGCCTCGGGCAAGTCCAAGGACGAGCACGGGAGGGAGGGGGTAGCCAACCGTAACCGGTCGGACGAGGAGGTAAGGGGCTACGTGAAGAGGCTGCTCAACCAGGGCACGCCGCCCGCCAAGGTGGCCGCCCAGCTAGAGAAGCTGGCCGAGATAGAGCTGCTCAACAAGAAGGACAACATGGGCATGAACTATCTCAACGAGCAGCAGGGCCTCCTGGGCATGGCGTACCTTGAGCCCAACACCTACATGGACGAGAACAGCCCCGCGTACGAGCGGGAGAAGGTGGGGACGGAGAAGAAGAGCGTCTTCTGCCCGAAGTGCAACAAGGACGTCAAGCCCGAGAGGCGGCACAGCATCGAGTACTGCCCCAACTGCAACCGCAACCTGGGGCAGATGCCCAAGAGCGGCAGCGCGGCCCTGGACAAGGGGCCTGAGAGGGCCAGGGAGGCCAAGACGCCCGATGCCTGCGTCCGCCAGCACAACGCCTGGCAGGCGGCGGGGATAACGCCCCGTGCCGCCAGCGTCAAGAAGGTGGCGGCATGCGACGGATGCGCCCTCTTCCAGAACAAGTCCTGCAACCTCTACCACCTGCCGGTGGTGGCCAACGCCGAGGAGCTGCGGGCGGTCGTCAACAGGCTGACGGCGGGCGTCCCGGCCAAGTCGAAGCGTGCGGCCCTGATTGCCCTGGCCAACCGCGAGCAGCAGAGGACAGGGCAGGTAAGGATAGGCGGCAGGCCGATACAGAAGGTGTCCGCCAAGACCGTGGAGCAGGCGAGGAGGGAGCACCTCGGGGCCTCCCCTGGGTTTACCGCGGCCACGGTGGAGGAGCAGCACAAGAGGGGGATGGGCCTGGAGGAGATATACAAGAGGGGCAGCCTGAAGGTAGGCTCGGTCCAGGCAGGCAGCGCCGTCAGGCAGTTCATGGCCTCCCTGAGGGACAGGGGGACCAAGATACACCTGTCCCAGATTGACTGCCGCCTGCTGAAGCAGAAGCTAGGCGTCAGCAACGCCATCGTCGGGGCGGTGAAGTGCGTTGACTGTGCCTACCGCAACGACATGCACTGCGGGCTGACGGGCGGCACGCTGCTGAGCTTCCCAGGCATGGAGCAGACGGGCAGGAAGACCGCCTCTGCACCGCCTACGGACGCGGCGGCCCTGATGAAGGAGTACGAGCTGACAGGCAGGCAGAGGATGGAGGACATCGACATCGCCCCGCCCGAGCGCCTGGAGGTAAGGATGGGCAATGTGCCCACGGCAGGTGAAATCTAAGATGGCAGAAGAAGTGACAGCATCGGCGACCGAGACCGTCATCGACGTAGGGGAGCCGGGGATAGAGGGCTTCAGGGGTGCCGCCTCCAAGCTGGACGTCAAGGACGGGGAGCTGCACAGGGGGGCCCTCCCCGAGGCCGACACCTCGGGCATCGACGAGATAACCGCCCTCATCGAGGACCCGAACAGCGACCCGGCGGAGATAAGCCGGAAGATAACCGTCCAGCTCTCCCATATCGTCAGGGACCAGTGGGCGGTGAGGGTGGACTCCTCGGAGTGCAACAGCAACAAGTTCAAGGCGAACTCCGAGCTGATAAAGTACCTGAAGGAGCTTCGTACCTCCTTGATGGACACGGAGATGCTGAGCAAGCGGGACATGCTCAACCTGGACGGGTCGAAGGTCAGGCTGCTCACGGACCGCATGGTGGACTGGTTCTGCCAGGCCCTCCGCGAGGCAGGCGTCCTGGAGGACCACAAGAACAACATCATGCAGCAGTACAGGGACATCTGCAAGGCAGGGGAGCCAGCCCTCCGCAGGGAGATTCAGCAGGTAGACACGGGCTTGAGGAGGAAGTAAAATGGGCGTAAGCGGAAACAGCATAGCAATCAAGAGCTTCCAGTCGTTCGCGGTGAACGAGGGGCTCCTCCAGAAGGTCGTGGAGGCGGTCAAGGAGGGCGAGAAGCAGGCAAAGTCCTCCGGCGAGGTCAGGTCGCTGGAGGTCTTCTACCACGGCTTCCGCCAGAACATCCGCATAGGGTGCGTCTACATCGTCCCGGCCTCCGTGTGCGACAGCGCCAAGGACTTCCCGGTCGCCCTCCTCTACGGGACGGCGGTCAGGCTCCTGAGCCTCGGGGAGGAGATGGCGGACCTCATCGACCTGAGGACGGGCAGCGAGTTCGACGAGACCACGGACGTGGAGGCCCACCTCAAGGCCCTGAAGGAGCAGGCGTTTACCGTGGAGGGAAAGTCGGTGAGCCTGGTGGTGTTCGCCCCGGCATGGGCCGGCATCAGGGAGTACGTGTGCTTCCAGTATACCGATGACGATGCCAAGCTCACGGACCTCCTGAGGCACCTGGTGTTCGCATGCTACTTCAACCCCGCGCTCAGCAGCGGCTTCGATGCCCTGATGACCACCGTGGACACCTGGAAGTTCGACGTGACCGACATCACGCCCAAGCTCACCTACCCGGCGAGCACGGAGAGTCCCTTCAGGGCCTACCCGGAGCTGATGAAGGCGGCGGCCAGCAGGGACAGGGTGTTCCTGACCGTCAGGACGGCGGACGCGCTCGCCAAGGAGCAGGTCGAGCCGTCCGAGATGAACGTGTTCGAGTCCCTGGGCGAGGCGCTGGGGAAGGCGCTGAAGCACGACACCAAGTCCCCGGAGGAGGCGGCCAGCCCTGAGTACAAGAAGCCCGACGCCAGCGCAGAGGTCCCCAGGGCCGACGACGGCACGGGGCCGAAGACGGCGGGCGGCGTGCCCTACTGCGACACCTGCGGCGAGTACAGGGCGGCCCGGGCAGACGGGACCTGCCCCTCCTGCGGGCAGGGCATGGGCAAGAAGGAGGTTAAGCAGAAGGAGAAGGCGGAGAAGAAGAGGGTAAAGCAGGAGCAGAAGGAGAAGAAGAAGGCGGACTTCGAGCCGCACGCCGTCCCCGGCAGCCCCATGACCGACGAGGAGATGCAGAGGCAGCAGGACTTCGTCAGCGAGAGGGGCGGGGAGGTATCGGCCCTGGACGACACCATCAACTACCCAGACCCCCGCTCCCCGGAGAGCACGCCGGAGCACCGGGCGCTCGTGCATGCCCCCAAGGGGGAGTCCTTCGTGGTCAAGAAGGACAACCAGATAGTCCACGGCCCCTGCACCATGGAGGAGTGCCTGGACCACATCATGGACAGCCAGGGCGCAGGCATAGGGCTCGACAGGGGAGGCTGGGAGATAGAGGAGGCCGGGAAGGTGGCCGCCAAGGAGCGGCACGACTTTAGCTGTACCTCGTGCCCGCACCCGAAGTCCAGGCACCTGGGGGACGGCGGGAGGTGCCTAAGCTGCGACTGCAAGAAGTACACGTCGAAGTTCACCGAGGAAAGCAACATAGCCTACAACTACAACGCCAAGCAGGCGGACACCGCCGACAACCCTGCCAACGAGAAGGGCGGGGAGGGGGCGATGGACCCCAAGACCGACCAGGAGAAGAAGAACACCAGGGGGGAGGAGCCGAAGCTCGCCCCTGACAAGAACGCTGCCGCCAAGGACCCGGCATGGGAAAAGGTAGCGAAGTGCCCGAAGTGCGGCGGGGCAATCACTGCCATACCGAAGAAGGCGGGGCTCTACTACTGCGGCAAGTGCGCCAGGACCTACCGTACCAAGGCCTACCAGAAGGGGGGGGCGCTCTCCAAGGTAGCCTATGTCGCCCACTGCAAGGGGCACAAGAACTCCAAGGGCGAGCTGGCCGAGTGGTGTGTCAAGTCACACGAGGACGGCCACATTATCAGCAGCCACACGTCCGAGGCAGAGGCGAAGAAGCACCTCCAGGACATGCACGCCCATAAGGGGGCGGTGCAGCCGGACCAGGACAGGCGCACCAGGGAGTGGACGGTCATCGACCCCGAGTGCCCTGCCGCCAGGACCGTCCAGCTCGATGCCAGGAACCAGCACGTGGACTCCTGCCCCCGCTGCCAGCAGTACAACCGGCAGATGGAGCAGGAGCAGCCCCCTGCGCCGGGAAGCGTGCCCCCGGCAGCCCCCAGCACCGTGCCCCAGGAGCCGGCCAACGCCAACATGCTGGCAATGCTGAGGGAGTCGCTAGAGCAGGCGAAGGCCAGCGGGGACACGGAGGGGATAGCAGAAATCCAGCGGAGGGTAAACGAGTACAAGAAGGGGATAGTAGCGGCCCGCAAGCGGGCCTACGGCATCCACCCCGAGGGATGCACCTGCGGCTTCTGCGAGCACAAGGGCGACATCGCCGACAAGGGGAAGGAGAAGGAGGGGGAGAAGAAGGACGCCTCCGCCAAGACGGCCAAGTGGGTGCTGAGGATAGCAGACGAGAGCGGGAGGGGCTACTCCTTCTTCGAGGAGTTCGCTACCGAGGACGAGGGGAAGAGGTACCTCTACGAGAGGTGCCTGTCTGCCCTCACCGAGAAGTTCGGGGAGGACGACCCGGAAATCCGGCAGATGGCGGAAGAGGAGGACTGGGACGGCATCATCGACATGTACTACAGCAGCGAGCCCGAGAGCTACACGCTGGACTATGTCCCCGAGGAGGGGATGGGGGGGCATTCCGCCGCAGGCAAGAAGGCCGACACGGCGGACAACCCTGCCAGCGAGAAGGGCGGGGAGGGCGTCATACACCCCAAGACCGATGCCGAGAAGCCCAAGACCGCCATCCTTCTTGGTATAAAAGAGGCACCATCCTGCCCTGACTGCGGCATACAGACAAGGAATACGTCTCCCTGGTCGTCAGTACCAGGCCCTCGTCTGAAGAAGCAGGTATGGGAATGCCCAAAGTGCAAGAGGGTAGTCCTTGAGGGGTTTGATAAGTCTGGGCCACCCAAGACCGCAGGCATATCGGCCAAGGACCTCTCGTTCCGATATGGCCTCAACGGCTACATGCTTACCTACAAGGGGAAGGACATAGGCGGGGCAGGGGTAAAGACCCCACGCGAGAGGCCGGTGACCGGAAGGCAGCACCAGAAGGTCATCGACGGCTTCAAGCTGGACGCCCAGAACGCCGTCCGGGACATCCTGGCCGGCAGGGTAAGCCCCCATATGGCCAAGGCGATAGCAGAGATAGACGGGAGCCCCAAGACCGCAGGCCTCACACACGGGCAGTACTATGCCCCTGAAATCCACGAGGTAGTAGGCGAGTGGCTCGGCCTGGGCAGGAAGCAGGCGCTCAGGAAGACCTCCGACATCCAGATGACCTGCCCGTGGTGCAAGGCCGCGGGCCGGCAGCCGGGGATAGCCCACAAGCAGCACCCGGACGAGGAGTTCCGCTGCACGTGCGGGTGGTCGTCCGGCAAGACGGCGGCAGAGGACCCGAAGGCAAAGACGGCCTCCGCCAAGACCTCGGACTTCCATGACGTCACGAAGGCCGAGGACGCCCTGAGGGCGCTGGAGGGGTTCTTCAGCGGCTACTCCGACACGGACCCGAAGGACGACATCAAGCAGGCCTTCCATGCCCTGGAGGGGAGCGCCAGCTCGGCGCTTGAGGACATCAGGACCGACCTGGAGCGTGCCTTCGGCATGGACGACTTCTCCGAGGCCGCCGACATCGTGGGGAGGGTGCAGCTTGAGCTTGACACCTTTGTCGAGACAGGCGGGCACGGGAACCTGCCCCAGGACGAGGTGGCGGCAGAGATAGCCGCCCCGCCAGAGGGCAGCATGGGCGTGGCGGCCTCCGGCAGGAGCAGGCAGGAGGCAAGGAAGAAGGAGGCATGGCTGCGCAGGAACCGCCAGGGCAACGTACGGGAGTTCGGCGACCTCTTCTCCGAGGCGATGGTCCGCCTAAGGACCTCTGGCGAGACCGACGAGCCGAGCAAGCGCTGGGTGACATGGGACGTCTTCCTCAACGGGAAGAAGATAGACTCCGTGACCTACCGCCCCGAGCACGATGCCGAGTATGTCAGGAAGGGCCTCATCAACCACGACGGGTATGACCCCGGCATCCAGGTGCAGCAGCGCAAGACGGCAGACGGGTATGACGGGGGCAAGAAGGCCGCCCCAGTACAGCCAGAGATGGCCCAGGCGAAGGCAGAGTCGGAGCCGCCGCCTGCCAAGGTGCCCGAGACCACCGACCCGGCCGCCCTGGAGAAGCAGAAGGGCTCCGAGGACGCAGGCGGGGTGCCCAGGCTGGCGGGGGACATCAACATCTCGGTGTCCACCGATGACGGCAAGTCCAAGGTAAAGTCAAAGCTCCCGCTCGGCGACAAGGACGAGAAGGGCAAGAAGGCCGACCTGCGCAAGGTCGGGTGCGGGTGCTCCCGCTGCAAGACCCCGCACGCCGAGTGCAGCGGCTTCAGGCACGAAGCAGGCCCGTGCGCCTGCGAGTCGGTGAAGACGGCAGAGGGCATCCAGCAGGACCTATCCAGCGCGAGGGAGAAGCTGGACCACGGGGCCAAGAGCAATCTGTCCAACAACCCCGAGTCCGTCCAGACCAAGGACCCCACCGAGCTGGCGAGGCAGGCTGGCCACATGGTCAGCCCCATAGGCCGCAAGTGCCCGAAGTGCGGGGGAGGGCTCATAGCAAAGAAGAAGGGTGGGAAGGGGGACCAGTTCGACTGCCGTAACTGCGGGAAGAGCTTCCAGGTCAGCAGACCAGAGAAGAGCAAGCGCAAGAGCATGTGGGACAAGAAAGGGGACCAGTCGGTCGCTCCCGAGGTAGCGCAGGCCAAGGCGGGCATCGAGGGGCAGTCCAAGGCGGAGCTGGCGGACAGCCCCGAGGCCACCCAGACGACCGACCCCCTGGACCTCAGCAAGCAGGCAGCGCTTGAGAATATCAGGCAGAAAACCAATATGGTACAGGAGATAAACAACCTGGAAAGGGAGTTGCGCCAGCTCTTCGGTCCGATGTGGCAGGAGGTTAACGACCCCAGGGTGCGACGGTGGAAGGAGTTGTGGGAGCAGTTTAATGCCGTACCATGGTCACAGCAAGTGGATACTAAGCAGGGCTGTGCCCCCGTGGGGGACGACCTGGACGAGGCCGTGGACATGGAGGTAGGGCTGGGCGACCTGGCAAACCTGGGTGCCAACCTTCCCCCCGTGACATGGGGCGAGAAGGAGGTGCCGCAGGCGGGCGAGGGCGGGCTTAACAATGAGCCGAAGCCGAAGAAGGCAGCCGTGGCCCCCAAGGACCCCCTGGCGTTCTCCCAGGAGCTAGCCACCGCCTTCTCCACGGACAAGTACGGGAACGGGCAGGAGGAGGCCTGGGTGGGGTGCATCAAGGCGCTCAGGCGCAAGGGGTACAGCGACCGCCAGATAGAGGCCATCGTCCGCTCCAAGTGGACGAGGTGGGCGGCGGAGCGGGCAGGCAAGCAGAGGCGTGCGACCTCCGGCGACCTGCTGCGCTTCATGGAGGTATTCACCGACAACGGGGCCAACCCGGAGAGGCTGAAGCGGGAGGTTGACGAGCTGACCGCCGAGACGGCCCAGGAGCTAGGGTGGGAGCCCGAGGAGCAGGAGCAGCCTGCCCCTGCGGTCCCGGCCATGCCGGACGGGCAGCAGCAGCCCTAAAAGGAGGGCAGGTGTACGAAGGTTGGAGGGACTGGCAGACCTGGTATACCAACCTGCTCATCGGCAACGAGCGGGAGACGTACGAGGCCGCCAAGGCGCTTACGGACCGGGCGCTGGACGACGGCCAGGGGCCACGGCAGGCCGCCGCCGAGTTCGCCCGCAGGTTCAGGGGGATAAGGGGCCTTGCCAAGGCCGAGTTCGAGGAGGACCTCCAGGACAACGTGGCCGAGCGGGGGGAGTTCGAGGCCAGGCAGGTAGAGGGGAAGGCACCCCCTCCCAGCGGGCACGGCAGGGCCGGCGACATCCTCAACGAGGCCATAGACCTCATCCGCAGCGACATGGGCAGCGGCCCCCTCCCGGAGTGGAGAGAGCCGGACTGGGTGGAGATAGCCGGGCACTGGATGGGGGAGCAGAGGCTAGAGAGGCAGCAGCGGGAGGGCAGGGGCAAGAGGCCGGAGGAGCTTCCCGAGGACGTGAGAGAGGGGCTGAGGGCCATGGGCATAGAGGCAGCGCTGGGAGGGCAGTGCGACTGTGAGAGCCTGTTCTGCGAGGAGGCAAGGGACCACAGGCCGGGGAGGTGCCCCAGGCCGCCGCAGGACCATGTCAGGGCGTTCGGCATAAGGACGAGGCTGTGCGGGCAGTGCATCACCAGGTGGGGGCAGACGGCCGGCATGGACATGAAGGTCCTGGGCCAGGGCGGGGCCTGCGCGTGCAGCCACGGCCTGGACGACCACGACAACGAGGACGATTCCTGCAACCTGTGCGAATGCACGGGGTACAAGAGGGCCAAGGAGGCGAGCATGTCAGGCAGCAACACGGTAGGCTACACCATTAAGGGCAGGGCGAAGGTATCGTCCTTCTCCACGCCGGAGAACGTCGGCAGGTTCGTGGAGGCCGCCTTCGGCAAGTGGGGCAGGGACTTCTCCCTGGGCTCCCCCCTGGGCAGGACCGCCGGGGCGATAAAGGACTGGGACGCGGGCGAGTACGAGGTGGCGTCCAGGGCCGTAGAGGCCCTGAGGGGCAGCGGCATCATGGCAACGCTCCACTTCCACGGCGGCGGCGTGGAGCTGGTGGTGCCGGACGGCGAGGAGGAGAGGGCGAACGGGATACTGTCCTCCAGCATGCCCCACCAGGCACCGGTCGAGAGGCCAGAGACAGAGCCCTCCTGGATGAGGTACTTCAAGAGGGACTACAGGGGGGACCAGCCCTACAGGGAGCCCGTCACCTCGGGCATCAGCCAGGCAGGCCCGGGCCCGAAGCCCGAGCATGTCAAGGCCGGGTCGCTGCGGTGCCCGCTGTGCAGGTTCAGCACCGGGGACCAGACAGCGTTCTCGAAGCATGCCGGTGACGAGCACCTGAACCCCGAGATGCATCCCAGGAAGGCGGGGTTCAACTTCTTCTTCCCCGGCCAGGCGCTCCGGGAGTTCTACCCCGAGATACAGCACGAGATAGTGGACTACCCCAACGCCACCAACGCCCCCATGACCTCGGAGGTCAGCGGCGACTCGTTCAACGGCCCGCTCTACCAGAGCGGGGACGACGACAGCGACCATATCGTGGCCGCCCTGGAGGGGACGTTCGACACCCTGACCAAGCTCAGCTTCGTGGACGCAGGGCCGAACACCAGCACCTCGCCGGCCGGCGGGGCGCTGGGCAACAGCGCCAAGCCCCTGGTGACGGAGGGGACGCCCCTCCTTGACGAGAGCGAGATAAGGAACTCGGCGGAGCCCCAGAGCTTCTACCGCTACCGCCAGGACGGCCCCCCAGGGGGCGCGTTCCGCACGGAGGACCAGGACAGGGGAGGGATGTTCGAGGAGGAGTTCTACCAGCACTACGACGGGCAGCCGGGCCTGGACGCCCACTCCCAGCTAGCCTCCGAGCAGGGGTCCAAGACGGCAGCGGCGGCGGGCGACTACAAGGCCCAGCTAGGCCACTTCCTGAAGAGGGTCGTGGCAGAGATAGCCGCCACCTTCATCTCTGCCTACAAGCTGACCAGCCGCCCGCCCCTCGACCGCATACCGGGCACCGGGGAGGTCCAGCTAGACCAGATAGAGCAGTCGGCCGCCCAGGGCCTCGGCGGGGGGCTGTCCCTCAGCATAACACAGAGCCGGGTGAAGCGCCTGGTGGAGAGGCTGTCGGACTCCGAGATACAGGAGTGCATCAACGATGCCTGGGCCCAGGCCGCCGTGTGGTGCAGCACGCCTGCGGGGGGCTTCGTCTACGAGGCCTTCGTGAGGGCGGAGACGCTGGACAGCGACAGCCTTGCCCTGAAGTACAAGTTCGTCACCGGCAGCAGGGAGTAGGATGCCCCTCAACCCCAGGGTAGTGCTCTCGGTACGCCCTGTCCTCAAGCGGGCCGGAGTCCGGGTGGAGGACTGCCTTCCCTGGGACGATATCAGGCTCGACTCCTTCAGCATAACGGACGACATGCCCCTGCCGGAGCCGCAGTCGTTCGGGGTGCTGGAGGACGGGGACGAGGCATGGCCAGAGCTGGAGGAATGGCTGGAGTTCCACCCTGACGAGCCGGAGGACCTACCTCTTGACGGACCTCTTCTCCCCTATGTGGGAGCGGTAGAGCGCACCGCCCTCGGTCCCGGAACCTACCTTAGACGCCTCGCCGTCCGCTAGGTCCCTCCCTACGCTGAACGTGGCCAGGGGGCCTGCCCCGTTGCGCTGCTGTGCCCGGTTGAAGGCCTCGGCCGCCTTCCTGTCAGAGGTAATCTCCAATAGCTGGAAGTGCTTGCCGTCCCACGACACCTTGCCCATGACCTTGGGCGTGGTCTCCACCGAGCAGGCAGGGCAGTGTATGGCGAGCCCCGGCTTGCCGGGGAGCAGGACAAACTCGCTCTCGCACTTGGCACAGACGCGCTTCTGAGCAGGCATATATCCCCCCTCTAGGATACGCTGGAAAGTAGAAAATCCCCAGGGTTCCGTGCCCCTTCCGGTGTATACTCAGGGCATGGGATGGAGATGGCCGTCAGAGAGGACCGACACGGAGTTCCTGAAGGGCATGGGGATAGCCCCCTGCCCGGACCTGCCAGACCCGTACTTCCGCGCCCCGCACGGGCCCCAGGACATATCCCTGACCGAGGAGGACCTCGCCCTCCTGAGGGGGATGCGCATCAAGGGATGGCCCGGCAGCGGGTGCCAGGCCAGGGCAAGCACGCCCTACGTGCCGCCCCGCAGCATGCCGGAGTACCTGGCCCGCTACCCGATGGGCATCTCCGCCGCCGTGCGTAAGGAGGCCCCCAGGATGGGGTACAGGCTGACGGAGGAGGACGTCAGGGACGTCGTCAAGGAGATAGTGTGGGAGCTTCGGAAGCCCGTCGAGGGCGGTCCCGAGGACAGCGTGGGCATGTATGCCGCCGTCACCCCCCCGTCCCCCTATGAGGACGCCGAGAAGCACTTCACAGGCTACATGCACCTGCGCGTGATGGCCGCCCTGCCCAGGGTCATGGGGGAGGACAGCCTCAGCCTTGGGTAGACTCCAGCCAAGCACACGCTGACTTTACATAGGCGGGGTCGATATCAAAGCCTATCCCAGCCATCCCTAGCCTTTTGCAGGCGATAAGGGTAGAGCCTGTACCGATAATGGTATCATCTATGCCTTGGGGACCACGCAAAAGGCTCTCAAAGCGTTTATCGACAAGGATAACAGCACCAAGCTCTACAAGAACAAGAGGTTGATTTACTCTCTCCCACCGTTCAGCGAGGGACAGCTCTTGGCCATCAGCGGTGCAGTAGAGGCCATGAAGAAGGCCAAGGCCGCTAATGGGGGAAGCAGCAGCTAAGACTGGGATATTAACGTGAACATGGGGCAGTTCAGGTCCGTCTCCAGGCTAGAGACGTCCGCCAGCAAGGCAGCAGAGGCAGCGACAGGCTGCCGCCTGAGGCATAGCAGGGGCAGGGGGCCTGACTGGCTCAACAAGGCCCGGAAGGTGGCGGTGTTCGTCAACGGCTGCTTCTGGCACGGGTGTCCCCTCCACTTCAAGCCCCCTCGGTCTAACCCCGAGTACTGGATGGCCAAGATAGAGCGGAACCGCCAGCGCGACGAGGAGACTAAGCTAGCCCTAGAGGCTAATGGGTGGAGGGTACTGACGCTATGGGAGCACGACCTACCCGGACCACTGGGCTGACGCCCCCATGTATTCCTCTATGAACACCCTGGCGGTCGGGACGCAGAGGGCGTTGCCTGCTCCCCGCAGGAGGCCCACCCTGTTGGGAACCCCATAAGCCAGAGGGAAAATCGAGGGTTCAACTGGACGCCTCTTGCCGTCACGGAACAGGAGCCACCCCCAGCCTTCCCAGAAGCCAGGAAGCGCTGCTGCGCCCCCTCCACCGTCAGCACCATCGCCGGGAGGTCGAGGGTCTGCCTCTTCTTCCTGCCGACCACCTCGCTCGCCGTCGAGCACGTTGCACGCTTGGTCTCGTAGGCCCTCCCCTGCGGGCCCTTCCAGTCCCGCGCCTGCGGGGTCGGGTAGCCCGCCGTAGTCCCTGTCCCCCCACCAGTATATCCGCTGCCTGATGTGGGGGCCGCCGACGCTGTGTGCGCCAAGTACGACCGCCCCAGCGGCGTAGCCTTCCTGCTCCAGGTCTGCGAGTACAACGTCGAGCCAGCCCCTTCCAACCGCCGTCGCAACCTGCTCTCCAAGGACGACTGGAGGACGGCACTCCTTGATAAGGTCGAAGAAAGCTGGCCAGAGGTGTCTTTCATCCTTTAGTCCCTCCTGCCTGCCTGCCGAGCTGAACGGCTGGCACGGGCACGAGCCTGTCCATACGGGCCTGTCCCCCCATCCTGCCTGCTGGAGGGCCAGTGGCCATCCCCCGATTCCTGCGAAGAAGTGGCACTGGTCATACCCCTCCAGGTCGCCGGGGGACACCTCCAGGATTGACCCGCCGTCCACGTGGCCCTGCGGGAGCAGGCCCTCCCTGATAAGCTCCCTCGTCCACTCGGACGCAAACGGGTCGAGGTCGTTATAGTAGACTCGGCAAGGCATCCTGGGACCCCATGGCTAATACCGGAGAATATCCTGTCCAGGGCACGTGTATCCTGGTGTATAGTAGAGGCATGATAAAGGCAGAATGGACCGTCTACTACACCCACCGCCCCAACGGCATCCTCAAGGAAGGCCACCTCAATATAGCCACCGACACGGAGGACATCCCTGCCGTAGGGCAGGCCGTCGCCGAGGCACAACGCCAGTACCCCTGGATGAAGTTCACCGGGAGGGCCGAGAGGGTATACAGGAGCGAGTCCGTCAGGAACGAGCACGGAGTCAGGGTGACCCCTGACGTGGCGGAGTTCCTGCTCGCCCTGTCCGGCAGGCCCGACTGCCTCTACATCGAGTGCAGGCTGAGGGACGTGGACGAGGTCAGGGACAAGTACTTCCGCCTGACCGGTGAGCGCGTGTCCCCCGAGCCGGGGAAGTTCAATATCTCCCCCGAGGAGAAGTGGGGGATAGAGGGCACCGTCAACTATACCGGCATCCCCTTCCCGTCCTCCGACCTGGGCATCCAGCCCTACAGGGACGGGTGCGTAAACTCTGTCGCCCTGTTCTGGGCCCTGGTGCGCATAGGGTTCCGCCTCAGCGGGAAACATGACGAGGAGAGCATCCTCAAGGTCGCCTGCGCCTAGGCGGCCTCCTCCTGGCTGTACTCGGGGGACAGCTCTACCTTGTCAGGACGGCACTGGGCAGGATAGTGCTGCCTGTAGAGATTCTCCCCCCACAGCGCCCATTCCCCCTCGGTGGCAAAGACCGTCTTCTGCCCAGTGAAGAGGTCCTCGGCCTCCGTCCTCCAGTCGCCCTCCGCCCCGCTGTGCCTGAACAGGAAGGCCCTGACCCCGAGCCTGCGGGCAAGGGCCCCTGACGTACACGGTCTCCTTGTGCCCATCGCCCCTGACCCATTCCGACACTATGACGGGCAGGGCGCACTCGTCGCAGAGCCAGGTGGAGTCGTAGTCGAAGGACCGCAGCCCGGCGCAGCCTGGGGCCCCGTTGTCGGCACGGCGCATCTTCTCCGAGGCCCACGGGTCGTGGTCGCCCCCCCGGCTATGGTTGTTGACAGTACTCATTGCTTCCCTCCTCCTAGGTCCTCCAGGATGAGCATGGCGGCCTCGGCGGCCGACAGGTCCTCCTTGAACCCCGACACCTTCCTCTCGAACTCCTCCTTGGCCGCTGCCACCTTCTTCTCGTAGTCCGTCCGGAGTTCCTCCCTGTACCTGGCAAGGCATTCGATGACGCGGGTGAAGTTGTGGCTGCCCTCCAGCGCCTTCCTCTTCTCCCAATACCTCTTGACCCCCTCACTCCTCTTGTGGTTGGCCCCGTCCTTCGGGCTTTCTGCCACCGGCTCCGCCGGGGGCTGCGGCTCGACAGGAAGCCCCTGTCCGGTGTCTATCGGGAGGTCGCTAAGGTCCTCGACCTGCGCCTCTCCGGGTACTGCCGTGCCCTTGGCCTCTTCCATCCTCGTCTCCTCCCTCTCCCTGGCTACCTCTGCTGCCATCTCCTGGAACTCGTCCTGTGTCGTCTCATGCCTTAGCGGCATCGTTTCCTCCCTGCTCACAGGCTGTGATAAAGGCCCCGATGAACGCGGGGAAGGCCCAGATGACGCTGTTCCCGCAGCACCTAAGTCTGTCCACCCAGTGGGGATTAGCATGAACTCCTCGCACGCCTCGGCTGTAGGCAGCAGGCTCGGGTTCCGCTGGAGGACCATGCGTGCCATCATCTCCTGAGACCAGTTCGCGCTTCCAGTGACGTTCTTTTTCGACCGCTTCCTCAAACGCCCGCCTGAGGTTATCGGAAAGCTGTCCCTGTCCCAGTCCTGCACCAGTATCGCAGTCGCCGTGGGAGTGGTTGTCACGGCAGACAATCCAAGCCCTCCGCCTCTCGTGGGGCGCTCCGATGACATGGCTTCCCAGTAGGAAGGGCCAGCACGCATAGCCTTCCTCCTCCATGTCAAAGACGACCCCGGCACCATCGTCCGTATGCAGGAGTCGAGCCACGTTTTCAATGACTGCCCACTTAGGGTGCATCTCCCGCACGAGTCGGTGGAACTCGTACCAGAGGCCACTTCTCTCCGTGGGGTTGTCGCGGGTGCCGATGCCTGGCCCGTGCCCGGCGATGCTGATGTCGGTGCAGGGGAATCCGCCGCTGATGATATCGACTGGCTCAAGCTGATGTTCTCTTCCAACCCCACACTCCTTCACGTCCCTGTAGAGGGGAACCCCCGGCCAGTGCTTGCGCAGCACCGACTGGCAGTAGGGGTCTATCTCCACCTGCCATGCGGTCCTGAGGCCCGCAAGCTCCAGGCCGTAGTCAATCATCCCTATGCCGCTGAAGAGGCTGCCGTGGCTGAGGCCCATAGGGGGTAATACTCAAGCCTCCTACCTGTTCGCCCTGGAGACGAACAGGGCATCGAAGGCGGGGTCCTCTATCCTGACGGAGAACTCGCCCAGGACGTCGGGGTCCCTGCGGTAGAGGTGCCCCTCCTTCTGCATCTTCCGCTTGCTGTAGCCCGGGCCCACGGGGTTGGACTTGTCCACCAGGGAGTGTATCCATGCCGCCAGGGCGGCCTCCCTGCTGTCCTTCGAGCCCATGAGCGACCGTGCCGCCCGGCTCATGGCCCGCCGCACGTCGGGGCGGTGCAGCCCCAGCACGTCGGCGACCTCCTGGAAGGAGCGGCACCTCGCGTACTCTATTACCGCCCTGGACAGGCCCCCCTTGAGCGAGTCCTCCATCCCTGCCCTGCCCAGCACCCTGGCCAGCACCTCCTGCGTGGGCTCGCCGAAGAGCAGGAAGGCCCCGATGACCCGCACCGCCATCCTGATGCGGAACGAGCAGACCGTCTGGGTGCTCCTGAAGATGCTTGCCAGCGTGGTCTGGGTCTTCCCCAGCAGGTAGTACGACAGGAGCATGTCCTGGTCCTCGGGGGACAGGTACCTCAGCATCCTTATGAAGGACACGAAGTTCTCCTGGATGTAGGTGAACACGTCGTCCTCCTGGAGGTCCTGCTGGGTCTCCAGGCTTATGGTGGTGGCACCCGCCAGCGCCTCCTCCTCGCCCAGGAGGAGGGCACGGGCAGACGTTACCGAATTCATGTAAGGTGTTGATTCCAAAAGACTTATACTCCTTCTACTTGAGGAGAAATAACAGCCCTCTCGTGTTTCCATGCCTCGGACATTTGCAGGCCTGCTCTTTTAGCCTGCTCGACCCGTCGCTCAGGCGTCCATGAGCTTCTGAACTTCCTAGACTGGGAGGCCCTATAGACAGGGTCCGTCCAGAGCAGCCTGTTTTTGGATGCTGCCGCAGAAACCCCCCTGGCAGTATCCTGGGGGGTAAACCTGTAGTAATCTCCCCGTTGCCTCCTTGCCACCCATGCCTTAGAGAGATTCTCCTTGTGCCGCTCGGAGTTTTTCAGGCCCTTACGGCTGGGGGGTCTGTTATTTCTACAGCCTTCTTTCTTATGCTGCCTGACCTTCGGGGAATCTTTAATGCCTCTTCTCTTCTTCCCGTTTAGCCGCCATGCAAGCCTCCTTCTTTCGGTAGGCTCCCAGGAAGCCCCGGCCCATCCGTCATGGGCGGAGTTATACCCAAACTCCTGATAGAACGACTGAAGCCTGAGCATCCAGGCTGTCTCACGGGCCTCCAACCATAGGGGGTCGTCAACACGCTCCAGTACCTCGAACCTGAATGCCTCTTGCCCGTAAAGGCCCCATGCTGCCTGAAGATGACAGCTATGGTGCCTTCCCTGCCGCAGGTGCCTGATATGCTCTGACCTGCGCTTGTGGATATTCCTGGAGCTTCCTACATAGACTTTCCTGTTCACTAGGTTAACCCAGGCATAGACCCCGCTCTTGGCAGGGCTGGCAATGTATGGCGTGGTTTCCATACTTAGGAGACCCATAGTCGGCTCTTCTCCATGGCCAGCCTATGCTGGCCCTTCCCTGGCTGCCGCACCAGGGCCATACTCTGTCGTCGGGAGGGGCGATTTTCGCAGTCTTGTAGGGAATTCCGGTGTATGGTTTGTATTAGGGGGAAGTGTGCCTAGAAGGCAGCCTACAGTACCCATACGGATAAATACCGGAAAACACGGCGGGATACGGGGCTATAGGGGAAAGGCCTTAGCCATGCGGAGGACTACCAGGCGGGCTGCCCGGCGGGCCGGACGGTGGCGTATAGGTAAGCCCGAGCGCCTTTATCTCAGCCATGCACTCTGCCTCCCCGGCAGCGCTTGTGACCGACCCTGCTGCCGTCCCGTCAGTGGGGTCGGAGCAGAACAGCGGCCAGGCGGTCTTGGTGGTCCCCCCCGACTCGAACAGGGACAGGACCTTCTTGCCCGCAAGGTCGTATACCATCCTCCAGCACTTGAAGGCGGGCGACACGTTTACCATGACGTTCTCCTGCACGACCGGGCTTGCCATAGTCTTTTCTCCTTATTAGTTCGTAGTCACCGTCCACCCGTTGGCCAAGAGCGTGGCCTCGTCGGCGGAGTCTGTCGGGCTGGCGTTCGTCCCGCCAGACATATTCAGGTAGCCATTAGCTTGCCCATTGGCCACCAGCGCTGCCAAGATGCCGTTAACGGCATCCAAAGTCAACTGGTTGGTGTCGCAGTCCAGGTACACGAGGGCGCTCAGGCCAGATACGTCCAGCGTGGTTAGCTGGTTGGTGTCGCAGTCCAGGTACATGAGGGCGCTCAGGCCAGATACGTCCAGCGTGGTTAGCTGGTTGGTGTCGCAGCCCAGGTACGCGAGGG
>Ga0187891_1001512_pt1 | contig 19700 bp, 18 predicted proteins | sample June2016WEW_21_4_FD_132990 | JGI IMG/M metagenome (GOLD analysis project Ga0187891, IMG submission 132990) | Peatland microbial communities from SPRUCE experiment site at the Marcell Experimental Forest, Minnesota, USA - June2016WEW_21_40 | ecosystem: Environmental > Terrestrial > Soil >... | reverse complement strand
GAATGGTGCGTAATGGGTGGTCCGCCGGCACACGATCCTCCGGCGACAAATAGCTGAACATCGGCTTCTGACTGAGATCATCTCCGCGCATACAACATAGACGTCACAGAAATGTTCCCGGTAGCCAAAAACTTACTTTTTCAGCAGCCTCTGAAGCATGCCCCCCCTACTTCTTGATGAACAGCGAGAGCGCCATGCCGAGGCCGATCGCGATCACGATGCGGCGCACGGCTTGCTGGCCCATCCGCCGCGCGGTTCCAGCGCCGAAGTAGCCGCCCAGGACAGCGGCGACGGCCATCAGCAGCACATACGGCCAATACACCATGCGGGCCCAGATGAAATACGCGGCCGCGATGCCGTTCACCGAGCCGCCGAATATCACCTTCAGGCTGTTCATCTCGTGAATGTCCCGAAGCCCGAGAATGCTCAGCGCGGCCAGCATGAGAATGCCGATTCCGGCGCCGAAGTAGCCGCCGTACAAGCCCACGCACAACTGGAAAAGCATGCCGCCAACCAACCACCGGGTGGAGCGGTGGGCGGCCGCGCCGGCGGTATTGAGCATTCTCTGTATCGGCTCCTGCGCCATGAACAGCAGAGTGGCAAAAAGGATGAGAAACGGCACCATGTGGTCGAACATTACAGTGGGCGTATAGCGCAGCAGGACGGCGCCGATGAAGCCGCCCAGCAGACTGGGCACGATAAGGGCCAGGAAGCGCGCCTCGGCCGTGCGGATTTCCCGGCGGTAACCCCAGGCGCTGCCCACGGTTCCGGGCCAGATAGCGACCGTGCTGGTGGCGTTGGCGGCCACCGAGTTGAGACCGAGCCAAATCAAGGCGGGAAACGAGACCAGCGTCCCGCCGCCGGCCACTGAGTTGATGGCCCCGGCCAAAAACGCCGCGCCAAAGGCCACGGCCGCGCGGGGCAAATCGAATGCTGAGGTCAAGATTGCAGCATAGCGCGGGCTGGAGGCCGGCGCCAGCGGGGGAGTGCCGCGCCGTTCAGCCCCCTAAAGCGGCCATACGACCTTGCTTAATCACACTTTAGCGCCTGATTGTAGTCTTTCGGAGAGAGCTTACTTACAATCTCCCACATGGCGCAATTTCAGGTAATCCAGCCGGAAACTACTTATACGGGTTCACCCATCCGGCCGCTCCAAAAGGGTTTGCCGAAAAGCACCCGGTCGCTCTGTCCGGAATGCTCACAACTCATTGACGCCAAGATACTTGAGGATTCCGGCAAGGTGGTGATGGAGAAGCGTTGCCCAACCCACGGCGAGTTTCGCGACACCGTCTATTCCGACGCCAAACTGTACCTGAAAATGGAAGAATGGGAGTTCGGCGATAACCGCGGGCTGGCCAATCCGGCGGTGACGACCGCCAAGAGCTGCCCCAACGATTGCGGCCTGTGCAACCTGCACACCAGCCACACGGGTCTGGCAAACCTGGATCTGACCAACCGGTGCAACATGACCTGCCCGGTGTGTTTCGCCAACGCCAACGCTTCCGGCTACCTCTACGAACCGGATCTTGAGACCGTGCGGAAGATGTTGCAGGCCTTGCGCGATCAGAAGCCGGTGGCGTGCCGGATCGTGCAGTTTTCCGGCGGCGAGCCAACCATCTACCCACGCTTCCTCGACGTGCTCCGGCTGGCTAAGGAGATGGGATTCTCCCACACGCAGGTGGCGACCAACGGCCTGAAGTTCATGGACCTGGAGTTCGCCGAGCGCGCCAAGGAAGCCGGGTTGCACACTCTCTACCTGCAATTCGACGGCGTCTGCGACGACGTTTACCGGCGCACGCGCGGCGAATCGTTGTGGGAGAAGAAGCTGCGCGCCATCGAGAACGTGAAGCGGGCCGACCTGAAGATCGTTTATGTACCCACCATCGTCAAGGGCGTCAACGATCACCAGATCGGCGACATCATCCGGCTGGCGCTCGAATACATCGAATGCTCGAGCGGCATCAGCTTCCAGCCGGTGGCGTTCACCGGCCGCATTGCGCGCCATGAGCTGGAGGCGAAGCGCTTCACGCTATCCGATTTCGCCCGCGCCGTCCAGCAGCAGACCGGCATTTGCGACATGTATGAAGACTGGTTCCCTCTCTCCTGCGTGACGCCGTTCTCGAAGCTGCTGAGCGCGCTGCGCGGCGATGAGACGACCACGCTGAGCTGCCATCCGCATTGCTCGCTGGGCACTTACCTGTTCGTCGATCAGAACCGCAAGGCCGTGCCGGTGACACAGTTTGTCGAGGTCGGCCCGATGCTGCGCGAGATGGACGATCTGGCGCGCAAGGCGGGCAAGCGCCGCATCCAATTCTTCACCAGGATTTCAGCATGGAACAACCTGCGCAAGTTCTTCCATGAAGAAAAGGCGCCGGCCGGCCTGACGTTCAACAAGTTTCTGCAAACCCTGCAAGGCATGACCGATAAGAGATACGGCCGCGGCTCGAGCGAAGCCGGCGGGTTCACCTACCGCACGCTGATGCTGGCCGGCATGCACTTCATGGATTCGTACAACTACGACGTAGAGCGCGTGCAGCGCTGCGTGATCCACTACGCCGCGCCCAACGGTCTCATTTATCCGTTCTGCGCCTACAATTCCGGCCCCGTCTACCGCGAACGGATCGAGAAGGAATTCTCCATCCCGTTCGAGACCCAGGAAGAGATGCGCCGGCTGACCGTGCAGGCAAAGAAGGGCTGCGGCACGTGCGCCAGCGAGCCGGAGCTGGTCGGGTAGGGGCGAGCGCTGTCCCTGTCTTTCCCCGAATCGCCCCCGCGCGGGCGCCAGCCGAAGCCGGGGATGGATGCAGCTCAGCTACAATCGGGAGTTTAGCAGCTCGTCTTTCAGATCTTCCGAGGGGCAATCCGGGAATGAAAAAGGCTCTCTTATCGTGGAGCAGCGGGAAGGACAGCGCCTGGACGTTGCATCTCCTGCGGCGGAACGCGGACATTCAGGTGGACGCGCTGGTCACCAGCTTCAACTCCGCGGCGAACCGGGTGGCGATGCATGCCGTCCGGCGCGCGCTGGTCGAGGCCCAGGCGGAGCGTACCGGACTCCCGCTCTGGGCGGTGGAACTGCCTTCGCCGTGCTCGAACGCGGAGTACGAAGAGCGGATGCGCGTGGTGTGCCAACGCGCGATCGCGGAAGGAATCACGGCGGTGGCGTTCGGCGACCTTTTTCTGCAGGACATTCGCGACTACCGCGTCCGGCAATTGCAAGGGACCGGCCTGGAACCGCTGTTTCCCCTCTGGCAGATTCCAACCGGGGATTTGGCTTCGGAGATGATTGCCGTCGGCGTGAAAGCGAAAGTCACCTGCGTGGATCCGTCCAAGCTGGCAAGGTCTTTTGCCGGCCGCGATTTCGACCGGAGTTTCCTGGACGATTTACCGCCTGGAGTCGATCCGTGCGGCGAGAATGGAGAGTTTCACACGTTTGTGCACGATGCACCGCCGTTCTCGAGTCCCATTGAAGTCCGGCCGGGGAACGTGGTCGAGCGCGACGGATTTGTGTTCGCGGACGTGATCCCCGGGGAAGGCGGGCCAGCCCCAGGCTGACGCGTTTCACCTGGCCCCTGAACGGATAGCCGCGGCGAAGCACATCGCGGCTGAGAAATCGGTAAGGTGCCAGACGCAACTCCGGATGTGGATTGCCGGGGGTCCCTACCGGGCGCTCTGGCGGGCGCGCTTTAGGGCTTCGATGGCTACGCCGCGGGCCCCGGCGGTGTCGCCGTTGGGCATGATGTGAATCGGAATGCCGGCCTGTTCTTCCCGCTGCGGCGGCATGCCCGCGCGGATCTCCGAGAGAAACCAGCGCTGGAATTCTTCCCTGGTTTCCAGGGCGCCCCCGCCTACGATGAAGGCGTCCGGATCGAAGGTATTCACCATTTCGTCGAAGAAGAGTCCCAAGGCGTGGGCCTGCACGCGAAAAATCTCCTTACACATGGAGTCGCCGTTTTCTGCCAGGCCGCGCACCAGCTTGGCCGCATTGTGCAGGTTGCCCATGGCACCCAGCTGGTGGCCGGGATACTTCGGCAGAAAAAACGGAAGGAAGGATCTTTCGATCGCCGAAAGCGAACATACCGATTCCAGGCAGCCAATGCGTCCGCAATTGCATCCCGGCCGCAGGCCTTCGATGGCGGCGATGCTCTGATAGGGAAGCAGCACGTGGCCGAGTTCTCCGCCGAATCCGACTCGGCCTTTCAGAACATTGCCGTCGACGATGACGCCGCCGCCCAGGCCGGTCCCGATCACAACCGTTAGCGTGGTCTCCCGGCTGTTAGCGCCGAAGATATTGAAGTGCCCCCACAGCGCTCCGGCATTTCCATCGTTCAAATAGGTCACCGGCATGCCGAGCTTCTTCTCCAGGCCGACGCGGATATCGAGCCCGGCCCAGTCCGGATGCACGAAATTCGTCGAACCCCGCGCACTGAGCACGCCCTCGGCATTGGCCGGACCGGGAGTGTCCAGACCGGCGGCGACCACACTGTCAAGCGCCACGCCCGCCTTTTCGACGGCGATCTTGAGGCCGTCCTCAATCTGCCGGAGGCAGATTTCCGGCCCCTGCCTGGCCAGCGCGGGATGCTCGCACAGCCCCTCGATGAGGAACTGCTCCTGCCCGTTCACCAGGGTGTAATTGATGGCGGTTCCGCCAAGATCGATTCCAGCAATTATCTGCACGCTGTTTCCCCCGTTTCGCTGTTGGGTGCCCAGACGTTCCACATTAGCAGGATTGCCGCCGGCTTGGTTTCGAGTCCGGCGCGGGGAGTGTGTGACTTGGAAATGGAGGTCTTAGGATACAGGCCAGGATCGCCCGAGTTCTGAGTATGTGTCTGTTATATGACCGGAATAGGAGATACCGTGCGTCCCCTTTCTCTGGCCGCCCACACGTCGCTTGGCCTTGCCGCGCACCGGCGCGCTATCACGATCAGCGCCTCAAGCGCCCAGCTCACCGCCTTGGTACCGGTCCAGTTCGAGCATGCCTGCTCTGTCTGCTCCGTTGGCAACGCGGAACTCAGCAGAATCGTAGTCCATGAAGCCGACTACTGCGGGGGCAACGCTGAACGAATGTGTCACTCATCTTTCCGTGCCCAAGGACCCTTCGCCGGTTCGGGCGTTGTGGAAGCGGGCTGCAAGACCCTGGGAATCCCGTTCCCGCGCCGCCTGAGCGTTCCCATTTCTCGTCGCACACCCGTGGCAAACCGTCCACGGCGCCTCGGCTTGCAACCGGGCGCGCGCTGGGGCATGGTAAGAGGAGATGTCATTCGAGTTCTTGCGCGGCATGGTGGGCATCATCGGCATCGGCTGCGCGCACATGCTGGCACGCGCCCTGGTGGGCGTGCGCAAGGGCCGGTCGAAACTGTCGTACTTCTACGGCTGGGTGCTGCGAACCATCGTCTGCCTCGGTGCGGTGGCGTTGCGGCATTCGCTCGATCTCACCGACGCGGTGATCTGGGGACTTGCCGTGGCTGCGTTTGCTGCCGGCTGGTGGGATGCCTCTCGCGAAAGAAAGGTCGAAGACCTTACGAAACAGATGTTCCCGGAGGAAGAGGATAAGAAGTAGGGGAGACGCGCCGGCAGGATCAGCGGGAGCCCTGTCCTGACTCAGGCTTCTCCCACTCGGCGATCGCCCCCAGCACAGCCTGTTTTTCCGCGGGGCCAATGTCGGCCACCGGCTGGTTTGTGTGGTTCGCTATCTCTCGACACTGCTGGCAGCCTCGGTTGCGTTCGATCACGAAGAGAAGCCCACGCCCGGCGGCCTCTGTGCGCGCAATACTTGGGAAGTTGCCGTCGGCCACCCAGTAGTCGTGGGAATGGTTGAATTGTGACGACAGCTGCGTGGCCGTGTTGCCGGCAAACCCGCCGGCCACGGCGGTTGGCAGGCGAAAGCGCCTGCTCCACGAGCCGCTCATGCCTGCACTGCCGCGGGCACCGGCTGCGGTCGCCGCGCTGCGCGGTGGGCGGTCCACCAGAGCTTGGCGGCAGATAGGCCGACCATCATCGCGGTCAACAGTACCGTGGCGAAGGCCGTTTGCGGAATGGTCAGGTTGCGGCGCAGGAGTTTTGTCCAGCCGCCGTACACAATCACCACGTGCACCCAATAGACCATGAGTGAGGTCTTGCCCAACGTCTGCATCCAGCTCCAGACTGGGCGCGCGCCGTATTCGGTCCACAGGTATGACCCGGCCAGAAACGCCAGAATAATGCCCGTGCGAATGAAAACCAGCGCCGGACTATCGGTCCAGAAACTGGACTTAGAGTAAATCGAATAAGGGAGATTGGAAAAGTACTGGTTGGTGAAGATCAGCGCGAAGCCGATCAAGAGCGACCATTGCATCAGCCGGTCCATGCGGACTTCGGCCGTGCGCTTCACCGCGAGGCCCGCCGCAATGCCGAATCCCACATACGAGGCGCAGGGGAAAAACGGAAAGCGGCCGCGCCCAGCGCCCGGCACCAAGTACTCGCGCAACAGCGACGGCGCGCCATCCCAGGAAAGGTTCGCCATCAGCGGCGACAACATGGCGATGGCTGCCGCGCCGAGCACGGCGTAACGCATGCGGCCTTCAGCGCCGAACGCCGCAGCCGCCGCAAACACCGCCAGCCCCACCGCCATGCAATTGAGAATATCCACCTTGGTCAGCTCTTGCAGGCTGCCGCCGGGGTAACTGCCGATCCAGTTGGTGAAGCGGAACAGCAGCGCAATCACCATGATGTAACCGGCGCGCCGCAGCGCGACCGCCCAGCGGCGCCACGGCCTCGATTCGCGCCGCGCCTGGCTTTCCATCTGGAAGGCAGTCGTCATTCCAGCCATGAACAGGAACAGCGGCGCCGCCATGCCACCGATAAACTGAGATAGCACGTACGGGCCGCCGTCGCGCGTATCCATGCGCACAAAGGCGTTGAACGCGTGGCACTGGATCATGATGACCACCGCCAGCCCGCGCATCCAATCGAGAAAGGGGTATCGTTTCATTTACCCTCGGCCTGTGCTTACGCAGTGCAATTTAGCACAATTTGTTCCGGCATAGCAGAGCTGGGCCGGGGACCCAGCCGCCGTCCGGACCTGCATCGTATCATATTGATTCCTAATGGCATCGGGCGGGCAGCTTGCGCGGTTTGGCGAACGGCGGTAAGCTGCGAAGTAGAGGAATACTCGGATGAGGGCTCTATTCAGAGTTACCCTTGCGTTCAGTGTGCTGGCGTGGTGCGCCATGGCGCAACGCGGCGGCGGACACGGCGGAGGTGGCGGCGGATTCCACGGCGGCGGAGGCGGCGGGTTTCACAGTTCGATAGGAGGTGGCTTTCACGGCGGCGGAGCCATCGGCGGCTCGGGGTATCGCGGCGGCTACGGCTATGGTTATGGCCGCGGCGGCTACGGTTATGGCCGTGGCTATGGTTACGGTGGCTGGGGATATGGAGGCTACCTGCCATATTATGGCTGGGGCTACCCCTGGTACGGCTTCGGTCTCGGTTATTGGCCCGATTACGGATATTACAATTACTATCCGTATGGTTACTCTTATCCCGACACTTACAGTGATCCGGGCTATGCATACTCACCTGGTCCAGCCATGACATACGCACCGGCGGATCCTCCGGCCCAAGCAGTCGCGCCGAGTACTTACGGTGGCGCGGCGCATCCAGTAACCCGCTCTTATGACGAGTATGGGCAGGAAACGGCGGCTGCCGGCGGAAGCGCTACAAATTCCTCGCCCATTTACCTGATTGCACAGAAAGACGGCGAAATTCAGGCGGCGGCTTCCTATTGGATCGCTGGCCAGACGCTGCATTACGTCACCCTGGATCGACAGGAGAAGCAGGTAGAGCTGAGCTCGATCGACCGCGCCCTCACCCAGCAGCTAAACCACGAGCGTCACGTTTCCATCACTCTGCCGCCGCAGTAAGCGCTGGGGCATGCTTCAGCTTGCCCACCACATGGCGAGCGACCACCGGCCGGCCCTCACGCGCCGCCGCCTCTCAGTTTTTCGATGACTTGAGGGCAAGCTGAAGCAGGCCCCACGGGAAACGCTATGCGGCCGCTTCGGCGGGGCCGAGCCGCACGGTCACCATGCGCGAGACCCCGAGTTCCTGCATGGTCACGCCATACAGCGCCTCCGCGGCTTCCATGGTGCGCTTAGAGTGCGTGATTACCACGAACTGCGTTTCGAGCGACATCTCTTTCAGCAGCATCGTCAGCCGGCCGATGTTGGCCTCGTCGAGTGGCGCGTCCACTTCGTCCAGCACGCAGAACGGGCTCGGCTGATAGCGGAAGATGGCCATCAGCAGCGCGACCGCGGCCAGCGCTTTTTCGCCACCCGAAAGCAGCAGTACGTTTTGCAGCCGCTTGCCCGGTGGAGAGCAGACGATGTCGATGCCCGATTCGGCCAGGTTTTCCTGATCGGTGAGCCGCATTTCGCCGGTGCCGCCGCCGAACAGCGACTGGAACATGCCGCGGAAATTGGCGTTGATCGCCTCAAACGCCTCGGCGAATTTCTGCCGCGACACCTGGTCGATCTCCTGAATCGCCTTCTCCGTGTCGCGTATGGAATCGAGCAGATCCTGGCGCTGCACGCTCAAGAATTCCTGCCGCTGCTGCGCCTCCTGGAACTCTTCCATGGCGGCCGGGTTCACCGCGCCGAGCCCCTCGATGCGCTGGCGGATTTCATTGGCGCCCTGCTCTGCGGCGGCGATCGAGTCCGCGTCCGGCACCGGATCGTCGGCGGGGACGAGTTCCTCCACCGGACAATTCAACTCCTTGCGGCTGGCTTCGTCCAGATACTTCAATTCCTCCTGTTTGCGCACCAGCTCGACTTCGATTCGCGCGCGCCGCTCCTGGCTCTCCTGCACTGTTATGCGCAGTGTCTTGAGCTCTTCTTCTCCGGCGCGCAGCGCTTCCCGCGCCGCCGCGTCCTCAACCGCCATCTCATTCACAGCGGCTTCCAAACGGGAGATCTCCGCCGCCAACTCGGCGTCGCGCCGGTCGAGTTCGATATTGTCCTTGAGCAGACTCGCGCGCTGCTCGCCCAGACGCTCGATTTCCGCCGCCGTCGCGTTGCGCCGGTCGGTGGTCTCCTGGAACTGCTGCTGGAGCCGTCCCATGGCGTTGCGCTCGCCGCGATGGCGCTCCTCGAGGGCGGCGAGGCCGGCGCGTGTGGCTGCCTGCTCTTCGCCGATCGCCGCCGCTTCCGCTTCCAGCGTCTCGGCTTCCTGCCGCTCCAACTCGAGCTCTTCTTCACGAGCCCCGCGCTGCCGCTCCTTCTCTTCCACTGCGGCGCGGTTGCGTTCGCGGCCGCCCAAGGATTTCTCCGCGTCGCGGCGCAGCCGCTCCAGCTCCAGCCGCGCCACCGAAATCTTGGTATTCGCGCGCGACAAATCCTCGGCCAGTTTGCGCGCGTCATGATCGAGCGCCACGCGATCCTTTTCGCGCGCCTGTTGCAGACTGCGCAGCCGTTCCACGTCGGTCTCCAGGGCGGCGATCTCCTCGCTGATGCCATCCAGGCGCGCTACCTGTCCGTCGAGCGCCGCCTGCCGCTCGCCCAGCGCGGCCGCCAGTTCGCGTACTTCGCGCTTCATGGCCAGCGGACCGGCGCCGGTTTTCTTGCCGCCGGTCACCGTGTAGCCGTGGTAGCAGACGCCATCAGGGAGCAGAAAATAGAGGTGCGGGTAGGCCGTTGAAAGCCGCTGCGCCGAGCCGCGGTCCTCGGCCACGAAGCACAGCGAAACGCGCGGCAGCAGGTCCGTGGCGCGATCGCGGAATCCGTTGGTGAGCCGCAGCGAATCGCTCAAGCGCGCCGCGATCCCCGTTTCCGGGCCGATGGCCGGCTCCGGCAGATGCGCCTTGCCGTTGCCGTTCGGCTCCGGATGCACCAGAAACGTGGCGCGGCCGCTCAGCTCGGCGCGGATGAAATCCAAGCCGCGCTCGGCCTGCTGCCAGCTTTCCACCACCACGTATTCCAGCTCTTCGTGGAGAAACTCTTCCGCCGGCTTTTCATACTGCGGGTCTACTTCCACGTAGTCCGCCAGCACGCCGGCCGGCTTCAGGTCGCCGGCCTTGCCGGTCTCGAGCGATGCGAACAGCTTCTTCACCGATTCGGTGGTGTAACTGCGGTGCGCCAGCACCTGCTCGAGCGATTCCTTGCGCGCGCGAATCCGCGATACTTCGGTCTTCTCCTGGTCGATGATCTGCCGCAGTTCGGCCGCAGCCTGCCGGCGCGCGGCAAGGTCCTCTTCGGTGCGGCGCCGCTCGCCGGTCACCAACTCCAGTTCGAGCTGACGCGCCGCCACGGATTCGGTGAGCTGTTGGCGCACCACTTCCAGCCGTTCGATTTCGGCCGCCGCCACCTGTTCTTCCCTTGTCGAGCGCGCGGTCTCGCGCTCGATGCTGGCCAGGTATTCCTCCATCTGCGCTAGTTGGTTTTTCAGTTGCGACGCTTCGTCGAGCAGCCGCAGGATGGCCTGGTGGCCTGCTTTGATGGCTCCTTCGCGCTCGCGCAGCCGGGTCTGCAAAGCGTCGCGCTGCTGGTTGATTCCGAGTAAGCGGGCGCGCGCTGCGGCGATCTGCTCTTCCAGGACCGTGACGGTGCGCTGGTGAACCGAGATCTCGGCATCCAATTGCTCCAGCCGCGCTCCCAACTGCTCGGATTCGCTTTCCGCCTGCGCGATCCGTTGCTCGATGGCGCCGCTCTCTTTCACCTGGCTGGCCAACCGGCCGCGCGTCCGCTCGGCTTCCACGTTGGCTTCGGAAAGCTCCATGCGCGCATCAGTCAGCCGCTCTTCTAGCGCATAGCATCCTGCCTGTGCCTGCTCGTGCGCCTGTTCCTGTTCCGCCACCTGCCCGCCCAGGCTCTTGAATTCCGCCCCCGCCAGATTCAAATCGATGGCAGTTTTGGCCGCATCGCGCTCCAGCAACCGGTACTTGCCGGAAAGCACCACCTTCAGCCGGCTTTCCAGTTCGGTCTTCAGCTCGCCATACCTGCGCGCCCTTTGCGCCTGCCGCTTGAGCGAATTGGCCTGACGGGTCACTTCTTCCAAAATGTCGTACACGCGCGACAGGTTCTGCTTGGCGCCTTCCAGCTTGGCCTCCGCCATCCGCTTCCGCGTTTTGAACCTGGTGATGCCCGCCGCTTCTTCGATCACCGACCGCCGGTCCTGCGGCTTCGAGCTCAAGATCTGCCCGATGCGCCCTTGCTCGATGATGGCGTAGCTTTCCGGCCCGAGGCCAGTGCCCATAAACAGGTCCTGGATGTCGCGCAGCCGCGCCGCCCGCCCGTCGATCAGGTATTCGCTCTCCCCGTTCCGGAACAGACGCCGCGTAATGGTGATCTCGCCGCGCTTCTTGGCACCGCCTTCTTCCACGGCCTGCAGTTTGTGGGCGTCATGGCCCGTATAATGTTCCGGGTCCACCAGGGTCATGGTCACGTAGGCCATGCCCAGCGGTTTGCGGTCGCGCGTGCCAGCAAAAATCACGTCTTCCATCCGGGTACCACGCAGGCTCTTGGCCGATTGTTCGCCCAGCACCCAACTGATGGCATCGGAGATGTTCGACTTGCCACACCCGTTGGGTCCGACGATGCCGGCAATACCGGCGCCGTTGAAACGGAGCTCGGTGCGTTCACAAAAGGACTTGAAACCCTGCAGTTCGACGCGTTTTAGTTTCAGCAAAGCTTTAACCTCGCTCGCTTATCGGGGGATTGTAACCATACTAAACCCGTGCGGCACCAAAGTAAAGCGCCCTCACCCCTTTATGTTGTACTTATGGCCATGGCAACCCTATCCATAGGGTATCGTCTCCGATCAAGCCCCATTTTTTCGTTGGAAATGCGGGCGGGGCAATGATTTAACTTTGCCAACGCCCGCTTGCGGGCGCATTTCTCCACACCTCCGCAGCAAGCGGTTTTCTGGCTTTTTCAATATCCCGCTGAGGGCGGATGGGCGCTCGACTTCTCTCGGGCCGGGCACGCGAGTAGCTTTCGGGAAGGTAGCCTGGGGCGCACGGAGCATGCGCCAACTGCCTCGATTATACGCCCGCCCGAGGGTCGATTGCCACGCATTCAAGTTTATAGCCAGCGCGGCTTCGCCCTCGCAGATAAACTCACTGAGAATTTACTTGACTGATGGCGAAGAAAAAGCGAATATATACCGGAAAGGAACACACCACCTATGTTGATTCGTGACGCGCTACTGCCGGAGTTCGATCAGGAAACGGCCACCACCCGCCGCCTGCTCGAGCGGATTCCCGACGACAAACTCAGCTTCAAGCCCCACCCGAAATCCATGGACATGGCCTCGCTGGCCACGCATCTATGCGAGATGACGGGCTGGGCGGTGGATACCATCACCGAGGATTCCTTCGACCTGGCCGGCTTTGACCCATCCACCCGCAGAATCGTCGCCTCGCGAGCAGAGCTCTTGGAGAAATTCGACAAGTCCGTCGCCAAGGCCCGCGGGGCGCTGTCCGCCGCGGAGGACGCCCAGCTTATGCAGCCCTGGTCGCTCAAGAGCGGCGACAAAGTGTTCTTCACCATGCCGAAGGTGGCCGTGCTGCGCTCTTTTGTGTTTAATCACTGCGTACACCACCGTGGCCAGCTCTCGGTCTACCTGCGCCTCAACGACATCCCCGTGCCGGCCATGTACGGACCGTCGGCCGACGAACCGGGCATGATGTAGCTCGCGACCACAGTGGGGGCGCGGCATGCCCAGCCATTGACAGGCCGCCGATAGTCGGGGACCTGCCCCACTCAGTGCCGGAAATGCCGCACGCCGGTGAACACCATCGCCACGCCCAGCCGGTCGGCCGCGTCGATCACCTCCTGGTCGCGCACGCTCCCGCCCGGTTGAACGAACGCCGTTGCGCCGTTCTTCACGGCTTCTTCCACGCCATCGGCAAACGGAAAGAATGCGTCGGAAGCGACCACCGTTCCAGCCAGTGGCAGCACGGCTTTCATGGCACCGAGTTTCACCGAATCAACGCGGCTCATCTGCCCCGCTCCCACTCCCGCGGTCTGCCCTGGGCGGGCGTAGACAATCGCGTTCGACTTCACGTGTTTGGCCACCACCCAGCCGAACTCCATCGCGCGCCATTCTTCTTCCGTCGGCGTGCGCTTGGTCTTCACCACTGCCGCCGCGCGATCCATCGTGACGCGGTCCGCCTTCTGCACCAGAAAGCCGCCCGTGATCGACTTCACCACGAACCGATCCAGCCCGGGCGCCACCTTCATCAGCCGCAGGTTCTTCTTGCCGGCGAGCACCGCGAGTGCGTCCGGCTCGTAATCCGGCGCGGCTACCGCCTCGACGAACAGCTTCGCCATTTCGCGCGCGGTCCCGACATCCACTGTCCGGTTGATGCCAACCACGCTGCCGAACGCCGATACGGGATCGCATTCGAGCGCCTTGCGCCACGCCTCCGCCAGCGTCGCCTGCTCGGCGCATCCGCACGGATTGGTGTGTTTGATGATGGCCACGGCGGGCTCCGTGAATTCGAGCGCCAACTGCCATGCCGCATCCAGATCCACCAGGTTGTTGTACGAGAGCTCCTTGCCCTGCAACTGCCGGGCGCCGGCAATTCCCTGCCCCGCCCGCCCGTAGAGCGCCGCCGGCTGGTGCGGGTTCTCGCCGTAGCGCAGGTCCATCACTTTGGGCGCGCGCAGCGCCAGGTCTTCCGGCAGTTCGCCCGCCGCATCTTCCTGTTCCAGGCGCGCGCTGATGGCGGCATCGTAATCCGCCGTGGTGCGAAACGCCTTCTTGGCCAGGCGCCAATGCGTGGCCGGCTTGAGCTCACCGCCGCTCGCGCGCAGTTCGGCCGCAATCGCTTCGTAATCGTCCGGTGAAACTACCACGGCCACATCGTGATAATTCTTCGCCGCCGCGCGGATCATGCTGGGGCCGCCGATATCGATGTTCTCGATCAGCTCCGCGCGCGCCACGCCAGCCTTCCGCGCCGCGTCTTCGAACCGGTACAGATTCACCACCACCATATCGATCGGCAGAATGCCGTGTTCGGCGATCGCGCGCATGTGCGCCGGATTGCCGCGGATGGCCAGGATGCCGCCCGCCACATGCGGGTCGAGCGTCTTCACACGCCCGTCGAGCATCTCGGGAAATCCGGTCACTTTCGCGACGTCTTTCACCGGCACGCCGCCATCGCGAATCAGCCGGGCCGTCCCCCCGGTGGAAATGATCTCCGCTCCAATGGCATGGAGCGCCGCGGCGAATTCCAGGACGCCGGTCTTATCGGTCACGCTCATCAAAACGCGCTGAATTCTAGCCATCCCTGCCACGATAACAGACTTGCTTGCGGCCTCGTGGACCGCGGTAGATCCGATGCGTTGCGGAGCCGTGGCGGTCTCGCTGGTTTTTTCGCCCGGGTCCGCAGGCCGGCCAGTTGTGGCAAACTGGGTGAGGGACGGACGATGGCTCTCGATCACGCCGCTGTTTTCAAGACTCCCACGGCCGGCGATGCCGCTTTGTCCGAGGTGGTGCGCCGCCTGGTGGAGGCGTACCGTCCGGAACGCATCTACCTCTTCGGTTCCGTTGCCAGGGGAGACGCCGGGCCGGACAGCGACTACGACATTATGGTGGTCGTGCCCGACGACGCACCGCCCGAACGCCGGCGCAGCCGCGCCGCCTATATCGCGCTCTGGGGCACCGGGGTTGCCTCCGACGTGTTGGTTTGGACCGCCAGCCAGTTCGATAGCCGCTTGCATTTGGCCGCGTCCCTGCCGGCTACTGTCATTCGCGAGGGAAGACTCCTCCATGCCGCATGATCCAGCCCTCGTCGCCGAGGTGCGCGCCTGGCTTTCGAAGGGGGGCAAGGATCTGGCGGCCGCCCAATACGAATTGCAGGCAGACCCGCCGTTCACCGACGACATTGTCTTTCACGCTCAGCAGGCCGCGGAGAAATCCCTGAAGGCGTTCCTATCGTGGCATCGCGTTCCGTTCCGCAAGACGCACAACCTGATCGAATTGGGAGAAGCGTGTTGCCGGATCGATCGCAGCTTGGACCCGTTGCTTCGCCGCGCGGCGCCGCTCACCGAGTATGCCTGGAAGTTCCGCTATCCGGGTGATCCCGATGAGGCAACCGCGGAAGAGGCCACAGAGGCCTTGGCGACGGCGCGCGAGGTCTTTGACATGGTGCTGCGGTGTTTGCCACCCGATGTTCCGCTCGATAACAGAGCTACGCCACAGCCTTGAGCGGCCGCAAGCGGGCCAGTGACGGCCCCGGTCACCCGGGAGACTAACTTGCCAGCCGGGACGCTAAACTCGATGCTGAAGAAAGCGGGGCTGAAATGAAAGAGTACGCGGTCGTTTTCGAGGCATATAACAACTGGGCTGCCTATGTTCCCGACCTCCCTGGCTGCGTGACCACCGGCCGGACCATCGAGGAGACACGCCGACTGATCGCGGAAGCAGTCGAGTTCCACATCGAAGGAATGCGCCTAAGGGGTGAGACCGTACCCGAACCAACCGCCGTGGCGGAAGCGGTAGAGATCCGCGCGGCGTAGTCGAGGCTGTGGTTACGTACTGCATACGGCTCTCGTCCCAGGCTCTCCCTAAAAGTCCGCGCTGGTGCCCGGTGGTAAAATCACCGATCATGTCAGGGATGTCGGCTACTATCAAGTGCCCGGCTTGCTCCCGTGAAGTTCGGGAGACGGTTGCGAGGCTCACGGGTAACCCGATTGTGATTTGCCCCGGTTGCGGCGAGGAGATTGAGGTCGACCTCGGGGATACGCATGGGCTTGAGATGATGACCGAGTTCGGTTCGATGAAAGCGACACAGAGCGCACGGGGCTCCGTGAGCTATTCGGTCGAAGTTTATCATCAGGGGCTGCACAAGCACCGGCTGATTCGGGGGCCGGACCCTAGAGTTGTCGAAAGGAAGGTGAGCCATCAGGCTGCCGAGTGGAATGATCTCTGGGCAAAGAGGGCTACTGCCAAGCTGCAGATGACGATGGCCGAACGCAGGAAGGAGGAGGCGGCGGACAGAACCTCCGACGCACAACGAGCGCTGCAGACGCTTCGCGAAGTGCTCTCGTCTTCCCTGGCTGACTCCAGTGCCCTTGACTGGGAGGGGTTGAAGGACGATGCCCCGTTCCCGAAGCCGGCACCAAGCGCCGCTAATCGGCCTTCACCGCCGAAGCAGGAGTCCACGCCCGAGGCACCCTTTCGCACTCACAAACGATACCAGCCCGAAATCGGCCTGCTGGACAAGCTCATTAAGTCCCGTCGGGCAGAAAAGGAAAGGCAGAAGGCGAACAGCTTTGAGTCGGACGTGAAGGAGTGGGAAGCCAGGCGTGATCGCATCGTGGCGGACTATGCGGCGAAGCTTGAGGCACACAACAAGGAGTTGGCAGACCTAGAATCGGCTCACACGCTTGCTGTGGGGCAGTGGGAAGCGGAACGGGCAGCCTTCATGTCTAGGCAGAATGAGCAGCACGAAGCTGTGGACGCCTTTCGTGGCCGGTACGGGGCCAAGGAGCCGGCGGCGATCACGGATTACTGCCATAGGGTTCTCGCGAATTCTGAGTACCCCGATTGCCTCCCAAAGGAGTTCGATCTTGACTTCAACCACGATACCGGAGTGCTGGTCGTAGACTACAAACTCCCAGCTCCTTCCGACATACCGACGCTGAGTGAGGTGAAATACGTTCAATCCAGCGACAGCTTTTCCGACAAGAGGCTGCCTGAGGCCGAGGCGGCGAAACTGTACGACGATCTTGTCTACCAAGTCGCGCTACGGACGTTGAACGAGCTGCTCGAAGCCGATCAGGTTACGGCATTGACGAGCGTCGTCTTCAACGGATTCGTGACTGCTGTCGATAAAGGGACGGGGAATGAGGTAACCGCCTGCATTATCTCGATCCAGGCCTCCCGGGAAGCGCTCCGAGCCATCAATCTGGCGAAGGTTGACCCGAAAGCGTGTTTCCGCCAACTCAAAGGCGTCGGTAGCTCTAAATTGCACAGCATTACCCCGGTCGCGCCCATCATCGACGTTCGCCGGGAAGACAAGAGGTTTATTCCCTCGTACGGGGTTGCCGAGACGCTGAATGAGGGATTCAACCTCGCCGCGATGGACTGGGAAGATTTTGAGCACCTCATTCGCGAGATTTTTGAGAAGGAATTCACTGCGTCGGGCGGAGAGGTCCGGGTAACACAGGCCAGCCGCGATGGCGGCGTTGACGCGGTCGCGTTCGACCCCGATCCGATACGCGGAGGAAAGATTGTTATTCAGGCCAAGCGGTATTCGCACACGGTCGGGGTGTCAGCGGTGCGGGACCTCTACGGCACGCTAATGAACGAAGGGGCGACCAAAGGGGTCTTGGTAACGACCTCGGACTATGGGCCGGACGCCTACGAATTCGCCAACGGTAAACCCATCACCCTATTGAATGGCGCGAACCTGCTACACCTGTTAGGGAAGCACGGCACGAAGGCCCACATTAATCTCGTTGAAGCACGGCTAGCCGGGTCCGTCCGGGAGGGCTCCTGAAGATCTCTTCTGGATGTTATACTAAAATATAACCAAGGATGAACGCCATGCACTCTACCAATCTCCGCAAAGTCGGCGGCTCGGTCATGCTGTCGGTGCCGCCGGCGCTGCTCGATACCTTGAACTTGCAAGCGGGTGCCAAGGTCGGCATCGCGGTTGAACGCGGCCGTATCGTCGTCGAGCCGCAGCGGCGGCGCCGCTATACCTTGAAAGAGTTGCTCGCCCAATGCGATTCCAAGGCGCGACGCGGCAAGGAAGAGCGGGAATGGCTCGATAGCAAGCCCGTGGGCGGCGAGCTTCTCTGATGAAGCGCGGCGAAATCTGGCTCGTCAGTCTCGATCCTGCGTCGGGACACGAGCAGAAAGGCCGCCGCCCGGTGCTGATCGTCTCGCCGGAGGCCTTCAACCGGATAACGAAAGTTCCCGTAGTTCTCCCGATCACGAGCGGCGGTAATTTCGCGCGGACGGCAGGTTTCGCCGTGCCGCTGACAGACGCAGGAACCAAAACAACGGGAGTTGTTCGGTGCGACCAGCCGCGCGCTCTCGATCTCGCCGCGCGAAGCGGCAGGAAGCTCGAAAGCATTCCGGACGCGGTCATAGACGAAGTACTGGCGAGGGTGTCGCCGATATTTGAGTGAAAAGGGCGGCGATTCCAGCACAGCAAGAAAAGCCGAGACGAATCTCGGCTCAGCAGGCAAGACTGCCCGCGCCACAAAAAAAGCCGCGGACCGCTCCGGAATCACCGGCGCGGGCCGCGGCTTTCACAAACAAAACGCGCGAACGCCTATTCCTTCTCGTCCTTCTTGCCTTCTTCCGAATCCAGGCCTTGCTGGCGCGCTTTTAGACGCTCTTCCTTGCGCTTGGCGCGGTCGGCGGCGCGCTTGACCAGCTCGGAACCTACCAGCTCGATCATTGCGACCTCGGCGCCATCGCCCTTGCGCGGGGCCAGGCGCGTAATGCGGGTGTAGCCGCCGCTGCGCTGGCCGAAACGCGTGCCCAGCGTATCGAACAGCTTCTTCACCGAGGCCGGCGTGCGCAGCACGGTCGCGGCCTGGCGGCGGGAAGCCAGCGTGTCCTTCTTGGCGAGCGTGATCATCTTCTCGACCAGCGGCCTGACTGCCTTGGCCTTGGTCACTGTGGTGACCATGCGCTCGCTTTCGATCACGCTGGTGCAGAGATTGCGCAACAGCGAATTGCGGCTATCCACCGGCCGCTTGAGTTTGAATCCGCCAACCCTGTGTCTCATGTGCTATTCCCCAACCTGGTCCTGGAAATCTTCCTCGGGGCCGTAATCGGCCACCGGCGGGTTCGCCGACTGCGGCGGCGTTACCAGCCGGCCGTGCGCGTCGATCCGCATGCCGAGCGATAAGCCCATGTTGGCCAGGATTTCCTTGATTTCGTTCAGCGACTTGCGGCCGAAATTCTTGGTCCGCAGCATTTCCGCTTCGGTTTTCTGCACCAGCTCGCCGATGGTCTGAATGTTGGCGTTCTTGAGGCAGTTGTAAGAGCGCACACTCAACTCCAGCTCCTCCACCGAACGGTTGAGCACTTCGCCCATCTTGTCGAGGCCGCGCTCGGCGATCTCCTCGGCCTGCTCCGGCGTCTCCTCGAAGTTGATGAAGATCGTCATGTGGTCCTTGAGCAGCTTGGCGGCGTAGCCGACCGAGTCCTGCGGCGAAACGGCGCCGTTGGTCCACACTTCCAGCGTCAGCTTGTCGTAGTCGGTCATCTGGCCCAGCCGCGCGGCCTCCACCTGGAAGGTCACTTTGCGCACGGGTGAATGTACCGAATCGATGGGAATGTAGCCCAGCGCCAGGTCTTCGTCGAAGTTCTTATCCGCGCTGACATAGCCGCGCCCGGTCTTGAGGCGCATTTCGATCTGCAGCTTGCCGCCCTCGCTGACGGTGGCTATGTGCACATCGCGGTCGAGCACTTCCACATCGGCGTCGGTCACGATCTGGCCGCTGCGCACGGGGCCCGGACTTTCCACGTTCAGGCGCACCGTCTTGACGCTGTCCCCGCTGAGCTTGAAGGGGATCTGTTTGAGGTTGAGGATGATGTCGGTGGCGTCTTCAACGACGCCCGGTATCGGGCTGAACTCATGCTCGACGCCTTCGATGCGCACGGCCGTAATGGCCGCGCCTTCAATGGAGCTCAGCAGCACGCGCCGCAAGCTGTTGCCGATGGTGGTGCCGAAGCCGCGCTGGAACGGCTGGGCGGTG
>Ga0187891_1001509_pt1 | contig 19738 bp, 21 predicted proteins | sample June2016WEW_21_4_FD_132990 | JGI IMG/M metagenome (GOLD analysis project Ga0187891, IMG submission 132990) | Peatland microbial communities from SPRUCE experiment site at the Marcell Experimental Forest, Minnesota, USA - June2016WEW_21_40 | ecosystem: Environmental > Terrestrial > Soil >... | reverse complement strand
TACAGGTCCGTTGATGCTTTCAACGCCATTAACAATGTGATTTTTAGTGTATTTTCTTCGCAGTCATGCGAAAATAATAACGAATTATCCCATCTATTTTTAATTTCAATCTTCATTTCTCGCCCCTCAAAAAAACATAAATGAACTTCCCCTTTGTCTCGGTCGCCAACTCGACGCCGTGCCGTTTTGCCGTCGTCGCGCAAAAAACCCTTATGCGGTTCGCGTCGGCAATCGGCTTGCGCTTCCGCTCTCCCGGCGCGATGCTCAACAGATCGGCGTATTTTGATTTCATTCCGCATCCTCCATCTTGTGAAAAGCTACCGGCGTTTGTAGGCCGTTTTTCAGGGTTATGTCTCGAATCCGATCACGCAGGCCGGTGTACATTTCTGCTCTCCATTCGCGAAACGGCGGCGCAGTGCGCGGCTTGACCAGTTCGATATGCGGCGGCGGTTTCATGGCATCTTTTCGCTTGCGACACCATTGGAAAACTTCGTCGCTAATCGAATGGATGCCATTGTCGTCAGCGATGATTTGACCATCGGCGACCATCAAGTCAATCGACCGAGAGGTATTGGACCAATCGCCGCCAATGACCTTTCGCATCCGATTTTTCAGAGTCGGTAAATCAACGCTGCCGAACTCGTATAACCAATCGGCGATCCGGGCCTTGCCGCGCTCATTTCTGGCTGGTACGCTCATTTCTCACTCCTCCCGCCATTTTTAAATGGCACAACATTTTCAAGCTCAGCTTTAACGCCGCCGGATTTGCATTGTTCTGTCATTTCAGCACCTCATGCAAGCCGCCTCAAGCGCCTCAATTTTCGCATTCGGGAAAGCATGGTCATGCATCCCATCGCAATATCCGCAAAGATAGTCCTGCGCGGCCTGGTTGATTTTTCCGTCGAGCTGGATTAATGGCTGCGGCCTCGGAAAATTCCCGCGCAGGCCATCAAAATAGCCGGTTAATTTGATTTCTGACATGATCACTCCTTGGAAATTATGCGGAGAAATTCATTCCGTTGAGCAGCCCCGGCGGCAGCCCAGGCAGCGTCGGCAGCAGCCTTGGCAGCCCCGGCAGCAGCCCCGGCAGCAGCCCTGGCAGCAGCCCTGGCAGCAGCCCTGGCAGCAGCCCTGGCAGCAGCCCTGGCAGCAGCTTCGGCAGCAGCTTCGGCGGCGGCGGCAGCAGCAGCTTCGTCGGCGGCGGCAGCATCCACGGCAGCCCTGGCAGCCCCGGCAGCAACCCAGGCAGCGTCGGCAGCAGCCCCGGCAGCCCCGGCGGCAGCCCCGGCAGCCCTGGCAGCAGCCCTGGCAGCAGCCCTGGCAGCAGCCCTGGCAGCAGCCCTGGCAGCAGCCCTGGCAGCAGCCCCGGCAGCAGCCCTGGCAGCAGCGGCGGCAGCAGCTTCGGCGGCGGCGGCGGCCCCGGCCCCGGCAGCAGCCCAGGCAGCATCCACGGCAGCCCCGGCAGCAGCTTCGGCGGCGGCAGCAGCAGCTTCGTCGGCGGCGGCAGCATCAGCTTCGTCGGCGGCGGCAGCATCCACGGCAGCCCAGGCAGCCCCGGCGGCAGCCCAGGCAGCCCCGGCAGCAGCCCTGGCAGCATCCAAATCTTGCTGGCTTGCTTCGCCAGCAGCGAATCTCTCGGCGGTATCTATTGCATTTAGGCTACGCTGATCGGTCATTAAATGCTCAGCCTGACGCGCACACCAAACGGCAAATAATCGCCAATCCCTGCCATACTGCGGCGCGGATCGCATGCACCAGAGCGCATCATCCAAGCCGTTCGACTCCAAAATCGTCGCGAATCTCAGCGGTTCGTCGTCGGCCTTGGTTTTTCCGAGATGCGAGAGAAGTTTTGCCCAACCACACGCACATGGAGAGCATGATCGGATTGCGTTCAATGTTGTCGTTTTCATTATTTCTCCGTGTGTCGAATCAATGCCTGTATATTAGCAATCGGTTGGGATAATGCAAGCGGTAAATTAGGATTTAGTTAGGATGGCATTCTGTATTTTTTGTAGGAGTTTGTCTTACAAGGTTGTCTGTGCTCCGCCGAACTGACAAAAATCTTGCAGAGTGACAGGGGAGAGCGCATAATTTTGGCGTCGGGTTGACTATTCGACCAAATACCTACACTGGACAGCAATGAAAATCAAACCACAGAGCATTTTAGCCAGCCGCCAGCGCATACTCGGGAGCTTGTCCTACCTGGCATTGCGTGGGGCGCTAGTCACGCACCAGGCGGCTGGCTACAGTGCTTTAGAGGGAACAGTATGACAAAAGCTGATATCTGGATGCCCGTCTACATCGGCGATTATCTCGCGGCCACGACCAGGCTTACCACGACGCAGCATGGCGCTTATTTTCTGTTGATGATGGATTACTGGAAAAGCGGACCTCCTCCAGACAACCCAGAAACTCTTGCACAAATCACAAGATTGCCGGTTGAATCTTGGTTGATGCTAGAAGCATGCTTGAAGCATTACTTCGAGGTGGTCGATGGATATTGGCGGCATAGTCGAATTGACAAGGAAATGGATTTAGCAAAAAATCACAAGGAATTCACGAAGAACCGCGCCCAGATTGCCGCTGCGGCCCGTTGGAAGGGTAAAAATGATGGGTTAAATAATGCTTCAAGCAATGCTTCAAGCAATGCTTCGAGCACTCCTCAAGCAATGCTTAAACGATGCTCGTCACCTTCACCTTCACCTTTATTAAAAACAAAGTCAAAATCTATATCGTCGGCTTCGCCTCCTGAAGAATTTGAAGAGGCATGGAAAAATTACCCGAAAAGGCCAGGAGCAAGCAAAGCCGATGCATTGAAGGCTTGGAAGGCCAGATGTAAAGCCGGTGAGCTTCCATCGGCGATGATGGCGGGAGCATTGCGCTATGCGGCCTTCGTGGCGACGATGGGTACAGAGCCGCAATTCGTCAAGCAACCAGCTACATTTTTCGGGCCTGGACTGCATTTCCTTGCAGATTGGGCGATTCCACCGCCAACAGACAGAGCGATCGGTTACGAATCGGCGCGTGATAAGCGCCTCCGCGAAGCGCACGAAATTTTAACCGGAAAAAAAAGGGATCAAAATGAACGAAATTACAACATCATCGACATCACGCCCACTCTCGATGGATTCGATTGAACGGCTGTTTGCCCGCATGGAAGCGCTCTACGGCAATCGGTTTTTGGAAATGTGGTCGCGGTCCGATATGGCCGAGGTCAAGCGTGTTTGGGCCGACGAAATGGGAAAATTCAGCGCCATGGATTTGCGCAAAGGGTTCCGGGCGTTGATCGACCGGACGTTTCCGCCAACGCTGCCGGAATTTTTGGCCGACTGCAAGCCGCTGCCACGTACCGCTGCGTATCACGATTTGCTGCCGCCGCCCGCCGATGTAAGCCCGCAAGCGCGGGAAAATGCCACGAAAATGATTGCCGAGTTGAGCGCTGTCGGCATCCTGGCGCCGAAAGAGGATCATCGCCGATGGATACAGAAAATCCTCTACCGACAAAAATGGGGCGACAAAACTTTGCCCTACATCGCCGTCAAAATGGCGCATGAGGCACTTGCAGTCATGCCGTAATGCCTCAAATCCGAACTTGCTAAACTAATCAGAAAATCGCGGAATTCGACCGGTGTCGCACTATTCTCGCGCGCGCCCAGGTGAGCATGCATTCAATCGACTATTCAAAAACAAGACAAGACCATGGATAGCGCGGATAGCTCGGCGATCGGCTCTTCCCCTTGACGTCAAAAGGTTCGCGCGGCGGAGTTGACAAGCCCTTGACGGTTGAATGTATAATGCAGTTGCCCTTGATGTTGCTGAGTTGGATCCCCTCAGGGGTTGGAAGGCAAAGAACGGCAACGGCAACGGTAGCGGAGAACTACTAGCAGAGTCCGTGCCAGTTATCAAAATCACACCAATTTACAACGTCTAGCACTACATCTAGTAGGCCCATCCGTGCGGATGGCTGTCAATCCAACCAATGCGCCGTAAGTCCTTGATTCCAAAGGGATTGTGTCTCGTTGCCAATTTCGCGTAATGGGGCATTATGTCAAATGCACTCGGACGCGGGGCGGGCCACCGATCGAGCGGCGTCTAGGCGATTTCGTCAAGACAACTCGGGGACCACCCGCCCCCCCCCCTCGGACGGGGGCTATTGCCGCTACCCACCCCCCTCCTGGTCTGCGATATTTCAAAAGGTTGAAAAAAGGGTTAAGATTCTGGTCCATGGGGCATCACGGTGAAGAGTATCGGCGGAAGACTGAAGAGCTTGCCATTGAGCAGGCGGGGAATTCTTCGATCAGATTGCTTGAAACTCCGCAAAAACGTGTGAAAGATTCGTCTGTCGATCTTCTATCGAGGATTTTGAAAATGGCCGAATCTGGCGAAGTCACCGAGGTTACGATTCACTACCGAACCGCAGATGGGAATCATTTCATAGCAGAAAGCTTTACGTTGAATCGACATGAAGCTTCCGGGTGGCTTCTCGATATGGCGATTGAAAGACTTCGGTGAGCGAATCGAAAGAGAGCACGCTTCGGCAGATCAGCGAGGATCGGGCGCTGGCGTCGGGCATGATCTTCCCGCATCGGCACCGGCAGCAGACTCCTGAATTCCACGTTTCGATAATGGATTGCTGGAGGTCGGCTGATCCGCTGGTTTCGATTCAGGCATTCCGCGAAGGTGCGAAGACAACGCTGTCGGAGGAGTTTTTGCTTCTGGAGGCGCTTTTTGCGAACTTCCGCTACCTGCTGATCTTCGGCGAAACGTACACGAAAGCCTGCCAGCGCATCGAGGCGATGAAGTACGAATTGTCCACGAACATGAAGATTTACACGCTGTTCGGGAAGCAGAAGGGAACCACTTGGAGCGAAAACAAGATCGTTTTGCCGAACGGGGTTTGCATTGAGGCGCACGGTTGGGAAGAGGAAATTCGGGGATACAAGTATTTGCAATACCGCCCTGATCGCGCTTATCTTGACGACATCGAAAATAAGACGCTGGTCAAGGATTCCGAAACGGTTCAGGCGCAATGGGCCAAGCTGCATACCGAACTGATCCCGGCGATGGATACCGAACTCGGCAAGGTTCGCATGACAGGTACTCCGCTGGCAGATGATTGCATGATGGTGCGGGCGCACAATTCAGAGAATTGGACTTCTGGCAAGTTTCCGATATGCGAAGGCGATATTGATTCGCCGGATGCGGTTGCCGCGTGGCATGGGCGCTACCCGATGGAGTGGATTCGCAACAAGCGTGATCAACTCGCATCCGAGGGAATGCTCAAGCAGTTCAACCAGGAATACATGCTCATTCCGGCTGGCGCCGCCGGCAAGCCGTTCACTGAAGACATGCTGGTCTTTGCCGACGTCGGTCCGACGATGTATTCGCCGAAGGTTGCGATTATCGACCCGGCCCGGACGGTGGATGTTAAAAAGTCCGATCAAACAGGGCATGTGGTGGTTTCTCGAATCGGAACCAAGATTTACGTCTGGGAGTCGAACGGCCAGTTTTTGCAGCCGGATGCGATTGTTTCTCTGGCCTTCGACGCTTCGGAGCGGTATGACGATTGCGACGTGACGATTGAAAAGAACTCGCTGGACGAATGGCTGCTGCAACCGATCCGGGCGAAGATGCTCGATACCGGTTCAATGCTCACGGTCAAGCCGGTCAACGCGCCGCAGGACCGCGACAAAGATCAGTTCATCATGGGGTTGCAGCCATTTTTCATTGCTGGCGATGTTGTCTTTGTCGGCGGTCGGGCGCGGCACAAGACTTTGGTTTCCCAACTTTTGAACTTCCCATCTGGGAAAAAGGACGTTTTGAATGCGCTTGCGTACACCCCGAGAGTATTTTCAGGAACTCCGATTTATGGAGATTTTTCTGTTTCTAATATCGTTGACAGATACGTCATGCCGCGCACCGCAGTACTGTTGCTCGCCGCGAATTCGACAGGCACAGAAACATGCGCCGTTCTGTGTGCGCTCGATGGACAATACCTGACGGTTTTGGCCGACTTCGTTTCGCCGCTCATGCCATCCGAATGTGTGCCCGATATGGCGAAACTTATTCGGGCCGTCTATCCTGGCAAGCAAGTCACCGCCTGGGTTCCGGCAGACGTATTTGATCAGATTGGCCGCAATCCGCTGGTCGGCGCACTGAAGGCGGCGAACATCCGGGCGAACCGCGCAGAGCATTCTGTGATGTCGCGCTCATCCCTGTCGCCGATGCTGCGCACCGAACTGCGTGGCCGCCGCTTGCTGCAAGTCGATTCCAATGCTCGCCACACTATGCAGGCGCTTGCTTCCGGCTACAATTTCCAGACGAAACCGGGCGGCGAGCGCAGCGCGGAACCGGAGCGTGGGCCTGCTCGGACGCTGGCCGAATCGCTTGAGTGCTTGACAACGGCTTTGGATAAGCAGGATAATGCGCCGAAACCGCAGATGAATGCATTTAATGCAAGTGGCATAGCGTATTATTCTGCATTGCCAAAACGCAATTTTTAAAGTAGCATCTGTTTTGTTCACGCCAGGATGGCGTTGACACTTCCCCTTGAGGCGCAATGCCCGCCGGAAACCGCACATGGCAAAGAAGCAATCTGACGATGGCTTGAAGAATCCTGAAAAGGATGAAAAGCCGTCGCCGGACAAGATTGAAAATTGGGCGTCCAAGCCGCGCAGCAAGCCATACAAGACCTGCGAGAAGTTTTACAAGACAATCCGCAAGGCGTTCGAGAACCGGCAAGAAGCCGATACCGCAATTTCCGAATATTGGAACATTTACAACGCAATACCGGACGGAAACCAGAAGTACAACGGGAACGATACTTGCTACATCCCCGCCGTCCGCGATTGCATTCGCGCCCGCTCCAAGCGCGCCCTGAAGCAAAATTTCCCGGTCAAATACAAGCATGTCGATGCTATCGGAACTGACGGTGTTCGTCCTACACCGCAGCTTTCCTTGCTGGAACATTACATCCGCGCCACAAAGCTGAAGTCGATTTGCCGGTCGGTCTACATCGCTGGCGACGTTACCGGGCAGTGGAACATTTACGTTGACTGGATGCATGAAGTCCGCGACGTTTCCGGCATGATCAAGCGTAACCCGGTGGTCGAGCAACTGGACAATGTGGTCGATCCCGAAGTCGAGGAAGAGGAAATCGTTGACGACAAGGTGGTCGAGCAAGGTCCGACCGTTACTGACTTCGCGACCGAGGATATGATTGTCATTCCTCCAACGTGCAACGATATCGAGAAAGCTGCCATCGTCTGCCAGAAGTTGCGTCTTTCCAAGCATCAAATCGAGGAAATGGTGAAGAGCGGCACGTTCGTTCTGCCTGACGGCGCGGACGACGTTGACGAATGGATGGAAACCAAGAAAACCCGTGAGGATAAAAATCCAGAGAAGGCGCGGGTAAGCGATGCCGGCATCCAGACGGAAGGAACGAACAAGTTCGCGCTGATCTTCGAGGCAACTGCCCGCATCGACTTCGGTGATGGAAAGAAGTCTTTGGCGTACATCTATTTCGCCGGCGAGAGCGAAATCATCGGTCTGATCAAGGCGCCGCAGTGGGGGCAGAAGCGCCCGCAGATATCCGCGCCGGTTGACCGCCTGGCAGGATCGTTCCACGGACAAAGCCCGGTTGAGGCCGTCAAGTGGATGCAATGGAGCCTGAACGACACGTTCAACATGGGGCAGGACAGCGCCATGTACTCGAACATGCCGATCACGATGATCGACCCGGAGAAGAACCCGAATTGGGCCACGCTGGTTATCGGCTTGGCGTCGGTGTGGCCGGTGGACCCGAACACTACGAAATTCGCGCAGTTCCCTCCTGTCTGGAAAGAGGCGGTCCAGAATGCCCAGGTTCTTGAACAGCGCATCCAGCAGGCGATGGACGTCAATCCCATGATGATGGGCCAGATGCCAGCGGGCCGGAAGAATGCCAACGCCATGGGTGCGCAGCAACAGGAATCGTCCGTTCCGATCTTGGATCATGCTGAACGCTTCGAGGAAGAGATTTTGACGCCGCTGCTTGAGCGCATGTTTGAGTACGATTGCCAATTTCGAGATGAAGAAATCACCATCCTGACGATGGGAGAGATCGGCGTCAAGGCGCAGATGCAGAAAATCCCTCCCAACCAATGGGGGAATCGGTACTTTTTCCAATGGGTTGGCACCGAGTACGTGCAGAACATGCAGCACATGCAACAGCAAATCTCGACCATGAATGTGCTGCGCGGCATCCCGCCGCAGCAGTTGAATGGCCGGAAGCTGGACATTGCGCCGATCTTGGAGATCCTGACAGACAACGTGTTCGGCAGCGAAATGTCCGGGCGCATTCTGATTGACGACAGGAACAAGTTCACCATCGGGCCGGAAACCGAAAACGAAATGATGATCAACGGAATCCCGACCGAGGTCCATGAAGCTGACAACGATGTTGAGCACTTGCAGGCGCACCACACCGCCGGCGAGAAATCCGGCGACCCGGCGGGCCTGATCAGAAACCATATGCAGGCGCACATGCAGCAATTGCAGAAGAAGCGGCAGATGGCGCAGGCGGCAATGCAGCCACAACCGGGGCAACCCGGCGTACCGGGCGGCGGCGCCCCTGGCGTTGCAGGCACACCGCGCCCAGGCGCACAACCAGCACCAGGCAAGGCCGCGCAGCAGCCAGCCGGAGCGATCCACCCCGACCAGATGGCGGGCGCAACACCACGCGGTTAATTTAATTACTTTGGAGAAATGAAATGAAACGTCTTGCCTTTTTGCTTACCTGCCTTGCGTTTTCCTTATCCTCGGCTTTCGCTTGCACCACCGTTTCCGGTATCAGCATCGACGGTAACGGGCCGGTCGTTCAACTGCAATAAGGAGCCGTCATGTCTTCAGCCAACACCACTTCTTACCCGTCCCGCACCATTGGCCGTCTTGGTAACAGCATCGTTACCGACAATTCTTCCGACTTCGGAAAGGATGGGCAACTGCGGAACATCAATGCGATGGTCAGTCAGGCGATCGTTTGCCTGTCTACCGGCTCCAGCACGGCGGCAACCGTTCCGGCGGCCGCCTTTCCCGCTGGCGTCTGGGATTTGCAGGCCGGCGCCAGCGGCGACTTCACGTTGACATTGCCGACCACCGCCGCGCTGCTTGCCGCTTACCCGAACACCATCCCGGCAGATGGGCAATTCAACTTCTCGATCGACATCATCAATGACACCACGACTCATACGGCAACCCTCACGGCTGGCGACTCCAGTACAACAATTGTGGGTACGGCGACCATTGCAAGCAACTATTGCCGAACGTATCAGGTCAATCTCAACCTTACCGCCAAGACTTCGACCTGGATCAACAAGGGCGTGAAGGCGCTGTAATGAAGATCACGCGTATCGACGACGACATCATCGCCCGCTCCTGGTCGTTTTTCTGGGTGCGGCGCATAGTAGTTGGTCGTCGGTTCGATATGCTGCCGCTCGCAATGCGCAATGCGATATTGGCACACGAACAGGGACACGTCGAAAATCGGCATGTTGAAAAGGGATTGCTTTGCTTGCTGACCAATCCCTGGAACTTTTTCAAACTGTGCCGAAAGCAAGAGCTTGAAGCCGATGAGTTTGCCGCGACGTTCGGGCATGCATTGGCATTGGTTGATTTTTTGCGTTTCGAGAAAGAAGGGAATCGTTTTTACCCTTCCCACGCGGAACGTCGGCAACACCTGAAGCAGTACGAACACACTCGCTTTGCGCCCGTCAAGCGCCCACTCGCCCGCTCGGCGTAACCGAACATAGGAACAGGAAATGAACAAATTATTGTGGAAATTGTTGCAGACGGTTTTTTGCCGTGGTGTTGACGAAGATGTCGAAACCGAAGCCGAGGAAGTAGAAACGGAAGAGGAAGAGGTTGAAGAGGCCGAAACCGAAACCGAAGAAACCGAAACTGAAGAGGTTGAAACGCATTCCGAGAAACCGGAATCGCGTGCGCAAAAGGAAATCAGAACCCTTCGCGAACGCGCCCAAAAGGCAGAGGATGATCATCGCAAAGCTCGTGAAGAGTTGGAGGCCGCACGTCGGCAACCATCGCAGAGCGCCGGACCGACCGAAGCACAGCGCCTTTGGCAGGAAGAAGAGGAATTGCTGAAAAATCCCGATGCAGACGGATGGGTGAAGTACAACATCCAGTCGGCACGTAGCGCCCGGGCCGCTGAGTTCAACAGCCAGCAAGCACTCGCTGAAGCTAGAGATTTGAAAGACCAAGCGGAATTTGATCGCATTTCCGTGACGAACCCCAAGGCCGCAGAGCGGTACAAGGATAAAGTCGAGGAAATGAAGAAGCAAAATCCGAATGCGCCGCGCAAGGCATTGCTTGCGCTGCTCATGGGTCAAGATATGCTGGATGGAAAGTTCAAAGCGGCAACGAAATCCACGAAACCAAGCGGCGGCGCTAATCGTGGCAAATTGCCCGGAGCCAAGTCGGACGCAACATCATCCGGCACGGCGAAGGGCGATAGCATTGAAGCCATCGAGAAACGCCTGAGTGGGATACGTATTTAATCAGGAGTTTGCCATGAAGAAATTTTTACTGTCGATTTTTACTCGCGGCGTTACCAATTATTCGCCGGGCGCGACAAACCAGACTATCGCCAACGATATCGAGTTGCTGATTGCGAAAAAGACTCTTCGCATCGCGCAGCGCAAGATCGTCATTTCGCAGTTCGGCGAGAAGTTGACCATTCCGAAAAACCAAGGTGTGATCTACACGGCTACGCGTTATGAGCGCCTGCCGCTGCCGTTCGCGCCACTGTCCGAAGGCGTGGCCGCTGCCGGTCAAGCAGTCACCATCGCCCAGGTCAATGCGACCGCCCAACAGTGGGGAGACTTGGTGCGCGTGACCGACGTTGCCGACATGACGATCGCTCACCCGCTCTTCAAGAAGGCGACCGATCTGCTGGCGATTCAGCAAGTCGAAACCATTGAGCGCAATGCGTTCGCTACCCTGATGACCGGCTCCCAGGTGAACTATGCCAATGGCCGCGCCAACCGCGCCGCCCTGGTCGCTACCGACGTTTTGACGCCGCTGGAATACGCCAAGATTCTCGGTTCGCTGACCACCTTTGGCGCCCCGATGTTCGACGGCTCCGAAGGAACGGACATTTTTGAAACCGCCGGCGCAACCCACAAGCCGAAGAATCCTTCGTCGATGGCGCACTACATCGCGGTCATGCACAACCTGGTTGAGCAAGACATGCGGCAGAACAGCACCATTGCCACGGCTTGGGCCTACAGCGACGTGGACCGGCTCTACAATAGCGATCTTGGCTATTGGGGCGGCATGCGCTCCTGCACCAGCAACATGGTTCCGTACTGGACCGGCGTTGCGACGGTCGGCGCGGGTGCGCCGTCCGCCACTGGCGGCTCATTGGCAAACGGCACCTACTATCTGCAAGTCACTGCCGCACCGACCTTGACATCGGTCGAGCAGCAGATTTATCAGGTGGCTACCGTGACGACTGTCGGCGGCTCCGGCGCCGGTTCGATCAGCTTGACGCTTCCGACCTTGGCCGGGTACGTGTTCAACGTCTATATCGGCACCACGACGGCTCCAGTGAACTTGGCGACAAGCGCATCTGGCCCGGCAACCGGCCCGCTGGCAGGCCAAGCAACGCAGTTGGCTTCTGGCTCGACTGTGATCTTGACCGGCGTCGGCGTGTCGCAAACGCCGCCTGCCGCGCCCGCCACTGGCGTAACCGTGTTCCCCACGTTCTTCTTTGGCAAGGATGCATACGGCACCTGCATGCTGGACAACATCAAGTACACCTACCTGACGATGCCCGACAAGTACGATCCGATGAATCAAACCAAAGTTGCCGCATGGAAAACGATGTACGGCAACATCATTTTGAACAATGCCTATATGGCCCGTGCCGAATCGTCCAGCGCGTTTAGCGTCGGCTATTCGGCGGGTACGGCAACCGAGTAGTCCTTCCCCCCCTTGGCCGGGGTGTAACCCATCCCGGCCTTTTTTAGGAGTTTCAAATGCCTGACGAAAATGAAGTAGCGCAAGAAAGTGAATTGGCTCCCGAGCCGGTCGCTGAAAAACCGCAAGAACCCGAGCCGGTCGCTGAAAAACCAGCGCTTCCGCCCGGACATGTTGAACATCGGTCATTCGGGAGATAGTCATGGCACGAAGCGAACAGGAAATCGAAAAGCTCTTGGAGCAGATGGAGGAATTGAAGGCGCAACTTGCAATTGAAAAAACCGCCCGAACCGCCGCCGAATCGATGGCGCATGCGCTGGCCGAATTCGGCTCCAACAATGAAGAGCATGCGACCGGGAAAACCTTGCGTGTCAAGGCGTGCGCCAATCCGACAGAGCGCGATGTGAAAAAACAGATTTGGAAGGAAATCGAGTTCCCTCTGTACGCGTACAAGATCGACGTTCCTCCGGCGTTCAATCCGCTGTCCACCAATGGGCGCGAGTATTACATCGGCGGCACTTACGAGTTCACCGAGCACGGCCTGGCCGACATTAAAGCCCGAGTTGCCCAATGCTGGCAGCATGAGAAAAATATTCATGGTGATAACCCGAATGCATATCGCCGTCAACGTAAGGACAGAGCATAATGAATACCAATGCAGAAGATGTGATGCCGCCGCAAGCGGTTTCCGGGCAGTTCAGCTACAGCGTGAAGCTGGACCAATCGAACGACAAGACCGTCAATATGACGGGCTTCTTTTATGCCGGCGACGACCTGGAAACGTGCGCGGCCCGCCTCGACATGTTCGATGAACTGTTGTCGCGGCAAGTGACGCGCAGTTCGATTCCGTTGATGGAGGCCGACCTTGAGCAACGCCTGAAGGGGCTTGACCAAGTGATGGAACACATCAAGGGCTTGCAGGCCGAACGCGAAGTGTTCAAGCAAACCGAGAAGCCGACTTCGACGCAGCGCAAGCAGTACGCTGACAGCCAGAAGGTAATCGACCAATCGGCGACCAACATCGAGGCGATCAAGAAGGATATCGAACGTCGCCGCGAAGCAATCGCCGCAGCCAAAGCGAAGGTAGCCTAAAATGCCAATGACCGCCGCGCAGATAGTGCAAGATGCTTGTGCAATTGCCAAGTGCCCAGGCTATACTGCGCTGGCCGGTCGGCAGTTGAATCTTGTCCTGAATGACTTGTCGCTGAAGCGCGACCTGAAGGCCAACCTCGTAACCGAATATATCCCGATCACGACGAACAGCAACGGCCCGTTCAATCTCCCGGCCAACTACCTGCGCACCTACAACATGTTCTATCTGGTGTCCAGCGTTCCGTATTTCCTGAATCCGTGTTCGCTCAAGGAATACGACGCCGAAACGCAGCAGCAGGGGCTTGCAAGTTATCCGTATGAGTGGGCCAGCGACCTGTCGGCGGTTCCCACCGGGGGCGTGGGCATCTTCTACGTCTATCCGCAATCCGGCACCGTAATCACGCTGACGCATCGCTATTACCTTGTGCAGCCGGATATCGCTACGCCGCAGTCGAGCAATGCAATTCCTTGGTTCGCCGATCAGGATTACCTCATGACGGCGCTTGCGGCCCGCATGATGAGAACCACGGACGATGATCGAATGGCGCAGTTTGAACAAATGGCCGAAAATATCCTTCGCCCATACCTGATTGAGCAGGGCGATGAGCAGAACGTCGTCAAGGAAATCCAACTTGACCCGCGCCGGTTCCGGCTGCGCGGAAACCTTCCTGCAAACAAAGTCGATCCGTTCTCCTTGACATGAGCCATGGCGAAGATCAAAGATTATCCGGTAAAATTCACTCCCAAGGGCTTGACCAACGCCTGGGATAGCACCGAGAAATTCCCCGGCGCATGCCTGTCGCTGCAAAACCTGATATTCGACCAAAGCAATCCCGAATTCGTCGTCTGCCGCCCCGGCGTTGGCCAACCCATTGTTGACCTTGCCAACCTGATACCCGGCGCGACGTTCATTTCGGTGTTCGCGAACATCGGCGGCATTGTCTACGGCCTGGTGTCGTCGTCGCTTAATCCTGGCTATGACCAGCCGTTTGCCTACAATATCGCGACTGCAGCGCTTCTCCCGATCAGCAACATCACCGCAGCGAACGTGCCCGCCACGCAATCCACTTCCGGAGACTGGATACCGCCGACGATGGCGATGGTTGGCGACAACATCATTTTTACCAGTCCGGGTTTCACCGGCCACGTGGCGACCGGCTCATTCACTGGCGCGATCACCGGCTCGACGCTGACCATTACCGCGCCGTCTGGCGTGACCAGTCTTGGCAGCAATGTCGCTGGGGCGAGTGTTCCGGCTGGAACCTCGATTACCGGGTTCATCAGCGGCACGTATGGCGGCGCGGGGATTTATTCGATCAACAATACCGTTTCCAGCCCGATCAGCGCAGAAGCAATGACTTCGGCCAGCGGCGTATTCTTTGGCATCCTGAACCTTGGCAATCCTGCGGCGCCGATCTGGGATGCGACGAATACTGGCGTGTTCCCGCTGCCATCCGTGCCGATTGCTGTCACGAATTTCAACAATCGCGCCTATTTCGCCTGCGGCAATGCTTCGTACTTCAGTGATGTTCTTCTGCCGACAAATATGGCGACGGCTGGACAGGCGCTCACCCACGGCGACGCCACGCCGATTGTCGCTTATGGCGGCTTGCCGATTACGACCACATCGGCGGGCGTGATCGGGGCGCTGATCGTGTTCAAGCAGTTCAACATCTGGCAAGTGACTGGCGATGAAGCGATCACCAACAGCCTGGCGCAAAATTACCTTTCCCTGAATATCGGGTGCTTGTCGCCTCGGTCGATTGTGCAAACCCCAGTAGGAATGATTTTCATCGGCATCGACGGCCCGTATTACGTGTCATCGGTAGGAGCGGTACTTCCGCTGACAAACAGCGCCTATAGCCTCGTTCCTGATCTTCAGCAGCCATTCCAAAGCATAACTACGCCAACAAGAGCGGCAGCGGCATTTACCGGAGCTATTTATCGCGTGTGCTTGTCAACAGTTGTGCGAGGAGTTGGCGGTACGAATGATTACTGGTTCGATGTGACTAACCGGCGCTGGAATGGCCCGCACACTTTCCAATACGATTGTGCTGATCAGGCAGGTAATTATTTCTTGCTGTCTAGTTCAACGCAGAATGCCAAGATATTCGGCAGTCAATATTTGCCTGAATTGGACTCGGTATATAACGACTACGGAGCGCCTTTAAGCATTTATCTCCAAAGCTCGATGTTTCCCAAAACGCCTAACATGAATGTTAAGCAAGTAGTCGAAAGCACGATAGAACTTTCGGCGCAATCAACAGTTCAGACATACACTATAACTGCGGTTGATGATACCTTTTCAAAGATAGGAAATTGCACAGTAACTTTGGAATTTCCATTTCCGACATGGGGAAATTTCAATTGGGGGGATAGCACTCTATGGACCTCTCCGAATGCACAACCGCAGACTTATTATACTCCTTGGACTGCGCCTCTTGTTTTCAAGAAAATGGCAATCGAGATTAGCGGAGCGTCTTCTTATGCGATGGCAATCGGCACGTCGTTTTTCAAATACAGGGATTGTGGATATACGAATGTCATTATTCAACCTCCACCGGCACTTCCACCAGTTGCGCCGGTCTTATCGGCGGTTGCAGGGTACGAGGAAACGATAGAATCGTGGACTACGGTAGCCGGGGCATCATCCTACAATCTGTATTGGTCGCTTGTTTCAGGAACCGGGAAAGCAGGGACAGAAATATCGAACGCCACAATCCCATACACGCATACCGGACTATCTGACGGAACCACTTATTACTATGTAGTGACTACTGTTAATTCAACCGGGGAATCACCGGCATCGAACGAAGCAAGCGCCACGCCGTACAATCAAGGGCTATTTGTTACGGTCGGGAATTCTGCAAGCACATCCAGCACGCCGGATGGCATTCATTGGACGACAGGGACACTCCCATCAAGCGCAAGATGGGCCAGTGTAACATATGGAAAAGGTCTTTATGTGGCAGTCGCCGCCAATACAAACAAGGCAGCATGGTCTTCTGATGGCAATACATGGACTGCATCAACAATGCCTAGCAATCAAGCGTGGGCGGTGGCATTTGGTAATGGGGTTTTTGTAGCGGTAACAGCTGGATCAAATGGAGGCGCAACGGCGGGATATTCGACAGATGGCAAGACGTGGCATGCAAGCACGCTAAGTACCCAGTCATATACTGCGGTCACATACGGCAATGGAACATTCGTAGCGGTTGCGGCGAGCAATGTCACTGCTACATCGACTGATGGCATAAATTGGCAAGAACGTACTTTACCAACGCCATTACAATTGTTGTGGCAGGCCGTTTGTTTCGGAAATGGGCTATTCGTTGCGGTTTCCAGTAATGGATTAGGAGCGGCGGCAATGTGGTCAACAGACGGTATAACATGGACTAAATCGACATTGCCAGTTGACAGTAATTGCTCCGGAGTAGCTTACGGTGGTGGAACATTTGTGGCAATGCAATACGGAAGTGAAACTAACGCTTATTCAACCGATGGGAAAACATGGGCAGCAGGAAGTATGCCAGCGGCTACAGAGTGGATAGCAGTTACCTATGCATACGGATTATTTGTAGCGGTCAGTGAAGCTGATGCGATTGCCGCTTACTCTACCGATGGCATACATTTTACTGACCAAACTACATCGGCTCTTGTCGGTTGGGTAGCAGTCACAGGAAATCAGACTTAAGGGATAATCATGGCAATCATCAACCCACTACCAAACAATATAGTCGATGGAACCACCGCCGATGCCGTTCCAGTGATGGCAAATTTCAACTGGATCGTGTCGCAAGTCAACGTGAACGTAGCCGCAATTGGCGCTGGGTTCGCGCCGCTGGTGTCGCCGGGGTTTTCCGGCACACCGACTGCGCCGACACCGGCCAATGGCACCAACACCACGCAGCTTGCGACGACTGCCTTCGTGCTGGCAGAGTTGGCGCTCAGTCTGCCGGCGGCGATACCTGGCGCGGGCATACCGCAATCTGTGGGCGGCGCATGGGGAGAATCATTGTCAACCACCGGAACCGGCAATGTGGTCTTATCCACTTCGCCGACATTGGTCGCGCCCGCCCTTGGCACACCATCTGCGCTTGTCGGAACCAACATTACCGGCACGGCGGCGGCACTGAACATCGGCGGCACGGCGGCGCTTGCGACGGCATTGGCAGCAGGTTCCATCCCGCAGTTGCTTGCAGCGAATGGCTATCAAAAATTACCCGGCGGCGTTATCATTCAGTGGGGAATCTCTGGCGCGGTCAGTACAGGAGCGCCAAACGGATCGGTATCGGTCACTTTCCCTACGGCTTTCCCAACTGCTCTTGGTTCTGTTTTAACTATTGCTAATAATTCTCCGACGAATTTATGGGGTGCGATCACGCAATATATTTCGGCATCTAGCACTTCTGGATTTACTGCTGTGGTCAATACTGGAAATGCATCTGTTAATCTCACGAATGTGATTGATTTATTTTGGTTTGCAATAGGATGGTAATCATGAAAAAATTCCTTTTACTTCTTATCCTTATTTCTGGGATTGCGCTGGCAGACACGCATACCAACTATGGAAATAGTGGGGGTGGAGCTTCTGTCACATGGCCGACTACTGGCGATGTGGTTATCAGCAATTCAACTAATGCTCCGGCTGGCGTGGCCGAGGTCGATGGAGATTGCTTGATTGGAGCTGCGGGCGCTTGGACTGCTGGTTCGTGTTCTGGAAGTACATCTATAACTGTTGGAACTACAACAATCAGTGGCGGCACAACCGGCGCTATTGAATACAACAATGGCGGCAAGCTTGGCGAGAAGGCGACTGGCACGGGATCAGGACAAGTAGTGTTAGGCGGTACAATCACGGCTGGCGGCCCAACTGGCAGCGCCACGGTTGCACCGATTATTACCTACAACGCGGCTGGACAGCTTACCACCGTTTCCAGCGCCACAATCACCCCAGCAATTGGCAGCGTTACTGGCTTAGGTACTGGCGTAGGAACTGCGCTTGCAATCAATGTCGGCACGGTTGGAGCGCCTGTTGTCTTGAATGGGGCGGGCGGCACACCGTCCAGCATTACGCTTACGAATGCAACATCCTACCCTGCGGCGACGACTTCAACGCTCGGGATTGTCAGCACGGACGGCGCAACGCTCACAAATACGAGTGGCGCTGTTGCCTGCGCAACGGCGACCACCTCGCAACTCGGATGCGTCAAACCGGATGGCACAATAATCACCGATACTGCTGGCGCGATCACGGTTGCGACAGCTACCTCCAGTGTCAAAGGTGTGGCGAGTTTTGGCACTGGCCTGACAGTGACGGCGGGTGCGGTTACTCCAACCTTCGGAACTGCCACAAATCAGGTTGCAGAGGGCGGCGTGATTACGGCAGCGGGGCCAACTGGCAGCACTACTGTAACGCCTGTGATTACCTACAATGCCGCCGGTCAGTTGACGACCGTTACCACGGCAACCATTGCGCCTGCTGTAGGGAGTATAACCGGACTAGGGACCGGCGTCGAAACGGCTCTCGGCGTCAATGTAGGCTCCGCAGGCGCTCCCGTGCTCTATAACGGCGCAGGCGGAACGCCTACCTCTATGACCGCTACCAATCTCTCCGGGACTGCAACAAGCCTCATAGCGGGAAAAGCAAGCGCGTTGGCCGCAGGTTCTGCCGCTCCGGGCAGTTCCGCTCTCGAAGCTGTCAATATAACCAATGGCGCGGAATCAGTCGATGTTGTCGCTGCCGCCCCGTCCTCCACGCAAAATTTCTATGTCGCATCGGGCGCGATTCAATACTATACGTCCAATGCGTCAACCAATTTCACACTCAATTGGGCGTGGTCATCCGGTACTTCCATGAATACGGCTATGGCTGTCGGCGATTCCGTCACTACCGTCATGTTGGTGACTCAAGGTTCTACCGCATACTATCCTAGTGCATTCGCCATAGACTCCTCTAGCGTCACACCGAAATGGCAGGGCGGCAGCGCCCCGTCGTCAGGCGACGCGTCCAGCATCGATGCCTATACCTGCTCGATACTCAAAACCGCTTCCGCAACCTATATCGAACTATGTTCGGTCACACAGTATAAATGATCGTGAATAATTTTCTACGTTATAGTTCGATACTTGCCGCGCTTTGCTGCGCCCCATTCGCCGACGCTCAATTGCTCTCGACAAAAGGCGCTTTATCGGCACAGGGGTTTAAAGCATTCTCACAAGCGAATGCTTCTCATGGCACGGTCATAGTCTATACAACGGGCGCAACGACTTGGACTGTTCCTACAGGCATCCACACTCTTTACTCTATTGAGGCAATCGGCGGCGGCGGCGGTACTGGCGGCGGCGGCGGCGGCGGCGGCGCCTATGCGAAAACCATCAATTTAGCCGTCTCTCCCGGCGCAACCGTTTATGTCAATGTTTCACCCGGTGGCGTCGGCGCTAACGCTCCATCCAATTCATGGGCTAATATCGTATCCAATGCAGCGCCTACGCTCACTAGCCAAGGAGTTCTAGCGCAAGGTGGCGTCGGCGGTTCGGCTAATCCCGGAACTACCTCTCCGGGCGGCACGGTTGTGTCATCCGTGGGAACGACCGCGTATGCGGGCGGTAACGGTTCCGGATACTACAACACATCCCCTTATAATACTGGCGGCGGGGGCGGCGCGGCAGG
>Ga0187891_1001505_pt1 | contig 19755 bp, 23 predicted proteins | sample June2016WEW_21_4_FD_132990 | JGI IMG/M metagenome (GOLD analysis project Ga0187891, IMG submission 132990) | Peatland microbial communities from SPRUCE experiment site at the Marcell Experimental Forest, Minnesota, USA - June2016WEW_21_40 | ecosystem: Environmental > Terrestrial > Soil >... | reverse complement strand
TTCGGATAGTGTCCTGTAGTGTTATGAGCTTAAACATAGTTATATCAATCCGTCAATCTCTAGACGCGATTTTTGTCTCACATAAATCACTGGCACACTTATATCTCTTAGCTTCTTCCGTAGATGTCTATCATTAGTGAAAACAGGGGTATTCCAGGCTTTAGCTACTTTGACAATAACATCGTCGGTTGATGGTTCTGCATCAGAATCCACAGCAACCAACTTGCATTTTTCAGCAAACTTCAACGCGTAAACAGCTTCCCTGCGAATTTTAGGCGAATCCTTCGTGGCCAGCAGTTCAAGTTCACGTTTAACAGGAGAAAGCAAAACAAAATCCACATTCCGATTCACCAGGCGCTTGACTTCAACGAAGATGTCAAGTTTAAACTCAAGCGGGACAAATAATGCGTTTGAATCTAAAATAACTTTTAACGCTTCCTTTCTCTTTAGTGAAGTTGACACTTAGCATGGCTCCTGTTTTCTAAAAAAGCTATTTTTTTGCATGCTTAAAACATTTCGTTCATAATTCTTATTTCAGTTGATAGGGTGCGGCACCCTGAGGTTACTATCAGTTTAAATACCTTGAGTAGTGAATTGAGCAGCAAGTTAGGTGACTGTATGCTCCGCGAGAAATCGTGTGGCGCTGTAGTATTCATAAAAAAAACTGATGCGACTAAATATCTTCTTCTTGATTATGAAGCTGGGCATTGGGATTTTGTTAAGGGCAACGTTGAAGTTAATGAGAGCGAACAAGAAACCGTTATCCGCGAACTAAAAGAGGAAACAAGCATAACTGAGGCCCAATTTATTGATGGTTTCAGAGAAGCAATCACTTACTTTTACAGGAGACAAGGCTTAACAGTCCGGAAAGAAGTCGTATTCTTCATAATGGAAGCGTACACCGATAAAGTGGAGTTATCTTTCGAGCACATAGGCTACACTTGGCTGGATTACCAGCATACAATGGAAAAACTAACTTTTAAGAACGCTAAGGACGTACTACAAAAAGCACACGATTTCCTAAAGAAAAACGGCATAATAAAACCGACAGAATAACTTGTTGCTTACTTTACGATAAGTCCGTATCCGATGAGTCTCCAACGAGCAGTAATTTTCCTACTGATGGCAACTCTGGAATCTGGCAATGCACAAATCGGCCTAGTCAACTTTACTTTAATCGTGTTTTGCTTTATTAAACATATTTTTCCAACGTTTACAGCTGCACCTATATGCAGTAGCAGCACTTCATCTGGATTAAATTTTTCAACCTTCAACAGTTCTTTTGTTCCCACTGCGCGTTCCAAAACGTGTGTTTCCAAAGTAAGCTCTGTCAATGTTGGCGGAAGCATTCCTGCTTTTCCAGCGATGCTGCCTGTTAAGCCATCTGCCTTTGAATAGGATGGATCAAGTTGTGTTCCTACTCCAATCAGACCCCCGCAGGTGGCTTCTTTCACGCTTCGTTCGCCAGCGTTCAAACTAACTATTTCGCTGATTAATGGGTCGTAAACGGTTTTGCCTTCTCTTTCAACGCTGATGCCTGGGCGAATTTCTATTTCTTCTCCAACAACAAATTTTCCTTGAGCTATTGTTCCGCCGATTATGCCGCCTTCAAGTTCTTTGATGTTGGTTCCTGGTTTGTTAACGTCAAAGGAGCGGATAATGTACATGAGCGGCGGCTTAGTTTCATCCCGTTTGGGCGTGGGAATAACTGTTTCAATAGCGTTAAGGAGTACGTCAATGTTTATTCCGCGTTGGGCTGAGATTGGAATAATCGGCGCCTTCTCCGCTACTGTGCCTTTTATGAAGTTTTTGATTTCTCTGTAGCTTTCTAACGCTCTTTTCTCATCTACAATGTCAATCTTGTTCTGAACAATAATTATGTTTTTTATTCCGCTTACTTCGGCAGCTGCAAGGTGTTCTCGTGTCTGCGGTTGAGGACACGGCTCATCAGCTGCGATGACCAAAATTGCGCCGTCCATTATGGCTGCGCCTGAAAGCATAGTAGCCATTAAGGCTTCGTGTCCGGGTGCATCAACAAAACTTATTGCTCGGACAAATTCTGCTTCAGAATTACAGGTTTCACAATAGGGCTTTATTGTGTAGTTTTTTGGCGGTTGACATTTTGGGCACTTGTAAATCGGCATGTCGGCATAGCCCAGTTTTATGGTGATGCCTCTTTTTAGTTCTTCACTGTGCCTTGACGCCCAAACACCAGTTAACGCCTGCACCAACGTTGTTTTCCCATGATCTACGTGACCTATGGTGCCGATGTTGACTTCTGGCTGCTTAGGCAAAGCTTTACTCGTGTCACTCATCTTATTCTCTCTTTACATAAATCTGATGAATTATGAAAGAACTATGGAGGTTATAAGGTTTAACCCTGAGCTCAGTCAAACTTGGGCTTATTTTGTAACTGATTGAGCTTTAGCTTCAGTTGCTTTTGCGGCTGGTTTTTCAACAATTTTCATGTTAATCTGAACAATTTCATCTGTTATTGTGCTTCCCCGAACCGTTTTCCGTCTTCTTTCTCCCTTTCTGTGCGGTTTAAAGCCTGTTCCTCCGCTAAGAACAACGGCTCGGCGGACACCGCCATGAACGTTTCCTACCATAGGAACGCCGTCTTTGTCTGAGCCGCCCCTTATCTGTACTTTATGTGCCGGTAAATCCACTGCTGTGCCATCTATTGTTTCTCCAATTCTTCTGCCGATAAATGGTGCCGCTCGGGCTTCTTCAAGCTCAATAACTTTTGAGGTTCCTGCTTCGGGATCAGATACTATTACCTTAAATTTTGCCATTTTGCTGACTAACTCTCCAGCGGAGTATGAAGTTGGATGCTCTCTCTATTAAGGATTTATGAAAAATTTTAGCTAATGCCTGCTTTCAAAACAAGTTAGGATTGTTCAGGCAAAAGCTTTAATGCATCTTTGAATCCGTTCTTTGCCTATGTGGCGGTTGGGGTTCTTCTTCCATGATATGGCGTTCGGATTGCTAACGGTCTTCATACCGCTCTATTTAGTATTCCACTTCAGCACCTCAAGCCTGCACCTACTGGGCGGTCCATTACTTGCTTTGGGTGTAATGACCTCCATAGCGATTTTCTGCTCGATTCCTGCCTCGTTCTTGTGGGGTTATCTCTGCGATGCCACTCGGCACTACAAAATCTTCATCCTCCTCGCCTTTGCCTCCATCGCTACGATTCTGTTCCTCATGACTTTGCCGTTCGCCCAGAACCTGATCGTTTTTGTTGCCTTGTACGTGGCGATGCAGATGCTTCATGTGGCACATGAATCGCCAAAGAACGTTCTTGTTACTGAGCATTATAGCCGCAAAGATTGGGAGAGGAATTTCGGGTTTTACGAGGGAATAACAGAAATTGGCACTATTATCGGTTTAGCAATGGGAATATTTTTGTTTGCGTCGTCTCTTAGCTTCTCCGTCTTATCAACTTACACGCTTTATCTTTGCAGTGGCTTGAGCGTGGTGGCTTTAATTCTGGCGGCGCTGCTGGTTGCTGACCCTTTGATGATTTTTGAGCGGCGGCTTGTTGGCATCGAGAGAAAGATGGATTCTGCCAATCGTGGTTTCGACGGTTCATCAAGACTTATGGATGGGCTGCCGTGGGATGGTTCGGTTAAGGAAGAGAGTTTCGCTGGGTTCGTGCTAGCAATTGTCTTGTTTGCTCTTGCGACCAGCCTGTTCTTTACGCCTTTGCCCCTCTTTCTTAGAGAGGGTTTAGGTTTGTCGACAAGTTGGGTTTATGTCGCGTATATTTTAAACTCTGTTGGAGGTACAACGGGTTACTTCCTGATTGCTCACCGGGCGCGGTCGATGGATATAAGAAAACAGATGCCCCGTTTTGTGCTTTCACGCAGCATAATCATCTTCATACTAGTCGCGGTTATTCTATTGGGTTTATCACCTGAGATCATGACGGGTGTCTTGCTGATTTTTATCGGGTTTGCATACGCCATGTACTACATAATGATGCTTTCGCTGTCAATGGAGGTTATACCTCAGGGCAAAGCAGGGCTTTTTGATGGAATGGTCGGGTTAGGAGCGGCAATAGGCGCTTTCCTTGGACCCTTCCTCGCTTTTCAGTTGAATTACGTATCCATGTTCGTAGTTACGGCTGTCATCTTCCTTGTCGCTTACATAACCTTAAAACTGTTCCGATAGACATCAAGTGCCAGCCATTTTTTTGGTTGTTTTTTATTGCAAAAATCAAGATAGGTCTATAGGCAGGCAGTTTTGGATGGGGTTTGCTTTGGGTTGCTGGTAATGGGTTTGCTGGTGATGGGTTTATAAGTTTACATAATCCGTTCCTTGCTTTCTTTTAAAATGATTGCATTATCTCTGCCGTTGAACTAAGAGCTTCGTTGGCAAAACTTATATCGAACAACATTATTAAGACAATATGCGGTCGATATGGCAAAGGTAAGATTATCATCCAAGTTTCAAATTGTAATTCCACGCGAAATAAGAGAAAAACTGAATTTGAAGGCAGGAGAGCAAATAGTTATGGTGGAAAAGGCAGGCGTTATACATTTAGTTCCGCAGAAGCCGATAAAGCAGATGCGCGGTTTCGTCAAAGGCGGAGACACGCGTGACGTACGGGATGAAGAGGACCGCTTTTGATTCTAATCGATTCTTACGGCTGGCTAGAATACTTTCTTGAAGGGCCGCTTGCTGACAAATATGCCAAGTATGTAGAAGAGGCAAACGAGGACAACTACGTTACCCCGACAGTTGTCGTTTATGAAGTGTTCAAGCGCATACGTTGCATCGAAGGAGAGCAAAGCGCTCTGGAAGCTTATTCTCAATTAACTAGGACAAAAATAGTTGAGTTAACGTCAGAAATAGCGCTTGAAGCAGCGGAAATAAGTTTATCAGCTAACTTGGGGATGGCTGATTCAATAGTTTTAGCAACTGCAAGGGCATTTGACGCGGAGATATTAACCAGTGACAAGCATCTAAAAGACTTCAAAGAGTGCAAATTCGTATAAAACAAAGAAAGAAGAAAGATTGGTTGAGCTTTCGCTCGGTTTATTCTGTGTGGACTCTGTAGAGGTCGATGTCTTCGCGCATGGCTGGTGTCAGTTCAAGGAAGTCTCTTACTGCCCGTTCAATGTCTCTGCTTTGAGTGACGTATCTGCCGACGATTAGGATGTCTGCGCCAAGTTCCAAGGCTTCTTTAGCGGTTTCCGGTACGATTCCGCCTGCAACTGCAATAAGCAGTTTCTTGTTAGGGAAAGCTTGGCGTATCATCTTTATTCGTTCGAGTCCGCAGGTTCTGCCGCTTTCTTGGTCGATGCCTCTGTGAAGGATAACAACGTCTGGCAGTTCTTTAAGCGATTTCAGCTTTGCCAGGACGTCTTCGACGTTTAGCATGTCGATGACTGAGTAGATTCCCATGCGTCTGGCTTCTGAATTGGTTGAGTCAAGAGTCTCTGGGGGCGCTAAGCCTGCTGCGACAACTGCGTCTGCCGTGTCTTCGTATGCTATGTCAACTTCAACTTTGCCAACATCAAGCGTTTTGAGGTCTGCAATTATAAATTTGTCTTTGGTTTTACCTATTTGCCGCAGGTCGCTGATTACTTTTGTGCCGTAGCGTTTAATGAGTGGGGTTCCCGCTTCAATGATGATTCTGTCGCTTCCCGGCAGCTGTTCAAGAACCTTCTTTGCCGATTCAAGCGAGGGCGCGTCAAGTGCAATTTGTAGGTATGGTGGTCTCCATAGGCGTGGCACTTTGAAGCCCATGATGGGGTGCTTTGAACGGTCCTTTTCGTAGATGATCTTTTCATACGACGGATAATTCTTCAGTGCCCTCTGAAGCGCCATTTTTGTTGCGCCATAATTGTACTGGTAGATCCTTCTGTAGTCGACTGCTTGCGGATGAATAAAGACGCTGCAGATTATGACCCAATCGTCAAGATGCTCACGGGGAATGATTCCTTCTTCAGTTGAATCAGCGATGGCTTTGGCAACTGCCGCTTGTGCGGGACCAAAAATCTTTCCCGTGTCCTCCATGTTCTTAACGGTTACTTTAGGCACTATCAGCGTGTGGGGTTTCGGCGGTAAATTGGGTCTTATAACTGCAAGTAGCGGCGTGTGCCCAGCTGATAAGTTCGTCATCCCATTAGCGAAGGCTAGGCCAACTGGACCATCCTTGTCGCCTATCATCAGGTCGATGTGTGCAACTTCGTTTCCTTCCCCGACCAAAGATTCGCCAATTAGGTAGGTGCTTCCCGATTTTTCTTCAGCGCTGTCGGCAACCAGTGTCGGCATGTGGTCCATAATTTCTTTAAAATCGACATTAAACTCCTTTAACCATGAGTAAAGTGTATCTCTGTGGATCTCCAATTCTTTTGCTGTTCCGACGATTGTCGGTTTTGCCGGCTTATTTTTTAAGCCAACTTCTTTTTTTGCTGCTTCGGTCAATATTTTTATAAATTCTTCTCGTGTTTCTGGCTTTTTAACATCTGCTCCCGACATTTCTTAGCCTCAAGGCTCTGATTATATTATTCTGATATATAAGAATGTCGGAAGCTTTGAAAAGTATTGGGGGTCATTGAAGCGGTTTTAGCGGTAAGTTGTCGTTTAACGCCTATTTTTTTGGGAGCCGAAACAATTTATCTATTGGCAAATCCAGCGGTAAATCTATATACCTTGAAGTTTTATTGAATGCCTCCTATGAGGCAATCGGATGTCTCGGACTGACTGGGCATGCTTAGGAATATTCATACTTGGTTTTCTGCTGTTCATATACGGCGCCAACATTTACAATGCAGTTGTCGGTTACACAGGTCTTTATCTGTTCATCGGGGCAATCTTAGCCTACATTATCATTTACATATACAAGGAATTGACGAAGTCTTCTTAAAATCCGTAAATGCCACCGTATTTCTCATTTAAGTAATGCAGGTAAAGCTCAGAATTCAGGTTTCTTCCAGTCGCTTTCTTAATCAGGTCTTCCGGGTCGTAGAGGTCTCCTTGGCTGTGAATGTTTCTTTTTAGCCAGCCGTTAACTTGGTTCAGTTTTCCCACTCCAATTTGGCTGCGCCAATCCGGCAGATCTTTGGCGATTGCAGCGGTTATTTGTCCACTGTAAATGTTGCCAAGTCCGTAGCTCGGGAAATAACCATACAGGCCGCTTGCCCAATGCGTATCCTGCATTACTCCTTCAGAGTCATCTGAGACACTCACGCCTAAATAATCAGCGTATTTCTGGTTCCACACTTCAGGCAGGTCGTTGACCGCGATTTTGCCGGCGAAAAGATCCCTCTCAATTTCAAAGCGTATAATCACATGCAAGTTGTATGTTACCTCGTCGGCTTCGATGCGGATTTTTGATGGCTCAACTTTGTTGATGGCTCTGACAAACTTGTCTAATTCAACGTTTACAAGGCTGGGAGCCGCTTTTTTGAGTTTAGGCATAAAACCTATCCAAAACTCTTTCGAGCGGCCAATAACGTTTTCGTAAAAGCGTGACTGCGACTCATGTACACCGTAGGAGCACGTGGAGCCTATGGGTTGATATTTCCATTTTGCGTTGAGGTTCTGCTCGTAGAGCGCGTGTCCACTTTCATGAAGCACAGAGAAGATTGAGCTCGCATAATTGTTTGGGTAATAATGAGTCGTTATCCGCACATCATCATAGTAGCCCGTGGTGAACGGATGCTCCGTCTCATCAATTCTCCCCTTTGCCGCAGAAGAGGCCGTGTCGTAACCTAACGTCTTGGTTAAGAGCTGCGCAATTTTGCGTTGATTCTCCACTGGAACTGGCTCATGAAGCATTGAGGTATCTGGCTTGTTTGAGCTGGCTTGAATCTTGCTTATCAGCTGTTTTAAGCCCCTCTGAAGCTGATCAAACGTCGCTGTAATCTTATTCGCAGTCATTTTAGGCTCAAAATTATCAATCAACGCTTCATACGGCGTTTTGGTCTCCTTGACCTTCATCAGAATTTCCGCAGCTTCCTTGCTTAAGTTCAAAAGCTTTTCCAAGTCCGCTTTGAAGAGGCTAAAGTTTTTTTGGGCTTTAGCTTTTTTCCAAACGTTCACGGTTATTGCCTCTTGTCTGGCAAGCTCAGCCACAAGTTTTTCAGGCAAAGCAGTTTGTTCTCGGTAGCTTTTGTTGATTAGGAAAATGTTGCGTTTCTCGGCTTGCCCTAGCGCTTCATACTTGGGACTGGCTTGTATGGCGCCCAGCAGTTTTCCTATTTGTGGGTCAGTGTTCATCTGGTGATGAATACGAGTTAATAAGGACAGTTGGAGGCTTCTTTGCTCTACTGCGCCAGGCGGCATCAGGGTTTCCATGTCCCAATGGATTAAGCCTTCTGCGGTTCCAAGCACTGTGACATCTTTAGTTTTTTCTAATAATCCTTCATAAGACTGAATGATGGTCACTTTTGTCACTATCCGATTTTATAGTAAACGCAACTTATTTTATTATTCGCTTTAGTCAAATTGACGCTAATCTAATTGAAAAAGCTTTTATCTAACCACAAATGCAAATTTATTGAGGAAAAGTCAAATGAATAATAGTAACGCAGAGTCTAGTAAGACAATGGCTGGCGTCGGCTCAATACTGCTTATACTCAGCATAGTTCCTTATGCAGGTGTGGTATTCGGTATCATCGGCATAATCCTGTTTCTTATGGGTATCAAGGGGCTCGCAAGTTATTATCAAAATAACGAAATCTACCAAGACTCAGTCACGGGCGTCATATACTACATAATTGCTGTAATTGCGGCGGCAGTAGCCATCATAGCATTAGCAATCGGCTTCGTCACTGGAATCGGCATTATACTTGGCATAGTTATTTTCTTCCTGGCTCTAATCGTTGCTTTCATATTCTACATACTTGCAGCTACGCGCTTAAGAAAAACTTTCGATTTGCTTGCACAGAAATCAGGAGACCACTCGTTCGCGACCGCTGGCACACTACTATGGTGGGGTGCCATACTTACGATAGTTTTTGGCCTTGGCTTAATACTGATATTCATAGCTTGGATATTTTCCACAATCGGCTTCTTCTCCATGAAACTTCCACAGCAGCAACCGTACACTTCACAACCATATGGTTATACTCCACCTCCAACCCAAGCACCAATGGCACAGCCCACACAAACAGGAACACGCTACTGCCCAAACTGCGGCGCACCCGTAGCGCAAGGGACGACGTTTTGCCCCCACTGCGGAAAACAACTGCCGTCAGGATAAAATCCCTTTTTTTTATTTTTGCAAATCAAGTTCTTGCCGAGAATGATTGGTGCTCCGGCCGGGATTTGGACCCGGGTCGCCGACTCGAAAGGCCAGTATACTTGACCGGACTATACTACCGGAGCTTTGCTTAAAAGCATCAAGCAGAATGCTTTTTCACTCGAATAAACCTTACCCTTCAAGAATCGGTTTAGCTAGCTTGCGTTTTATTGTTTTGTTTTTTTGGTTTAAACAAAAATCCAGTTATTTGCTCAACAAGCTTACCCTGATTCTTGGCTGTTTTCTCAAGTTCCTCTATCCTTTTTTCAAGGTCGTTTGAGATGATTTTGCCTTCAATTCTGTTTGCTGAACGGAACATCAGCAGCATTCTGAAAACGTCTGCAATTGCGTTTTCTTGCTCACTAGCGGATGCTGGTTTTATTCCAGCAATAATCGATAACTGATCCACATAGTGTTCTTTAATTTTTAATTCCGCGTTAACGGATGGGTCGGTTGGAAACGTAATGCTCAACGGCGTCTTCTTCGCAAGTTCGGCTGCTGTCGGAAAACGGATGATGATGTCTCCTCTAATCCATGAAGAAACAAATTCGGTGACGAATCTTCGGATCTCTTTTTGACTGAAAATTAGGGAGGATTCCGCTTTTGGTTCAGGTTTCTTTTTGATTCTCACGCTTATAACTTTCTTGTCTTCAGAATTGTTCTCCATTTCTCGTCCTTCCCAGCCTTCAAGTTATCTGCTTTTCTTGTTAAGCAAGGACTAGTATTTAAGAAAAATTGTTAATGTATTTAGCCATTGGTTTTTTGCCTAAAGTGCTTTTGTGCGCGCAACAATCTACCCTCCGGTCTGCTATACGAGCCTATTAGGCTCCAAACATGATTCAATATAGTTCAACATAGCAAGAAGGTCGCGCACTTTCAACATGAAATGGCGCTTTTTGCACTAAGAATTCGTTGCTTTTGGTTAATTTAACTTTGAAAAAAATAATAAGTAATATTGTGCGTGCAGATGTTAAAAGGAGATTTTTGCTGCGGATGGGATTTTGCCCAAGATTTTAGCTGTTGCCCTCTCCACTTTCTCTCGTTCCTTGGCGTCAGTGTACACTCGCAGTATGTTCATGAAGCCTTTGAGTGTCTCGAAAATCATTGAAATCTCGCTTAGCCGCTGCGGAGTTTTGTCTCCTGCTTGGTTTCTTGTGAAAACAGGGATCTCCATAGACTCCATAAGCACAGCATTATGGTAAGGCACGGAGGGCACCGTGGGCACGTCAATTATCACGGATTCAACGTCGACGCCGGCTTCCTTGGCGATTTCACTTTGCATTTGACGCCTGTACGATTCGCGACCAAAAATGTTAGAAATCATCGTGTCTTTCTCGTAGAATGTTCGTTCATAAGCGCACTTTAGCATTCTGCGGCTTTCCAAGTTGCCGATTATCCCTTTAGATGCCTCGCACTTTTTCAGGGCTGACCAAACCGTGTAGTCATCCAGCGCCAAATACTCTTCAGGAGTCTTAAAAGCCGTCAACCCTAACTCGCCGTTTGCTTTTTCCATGGCGGTTGCAAGCATAATCTGGGCTGCTCTGCCAACGCGGTGGAAATAAATGCTTTTAAACGATTCAATCCTTGCAATCATGAACACCTCCAACGCTGATAATGCGCCAAGTTCCACAGCTAAATTTTCGCCTAAAACATCAAGCGCATGTATCAAACGGAAAACATCAATGAATCCGTATTCGGCACCCGTATGATATGTATCTCTTACGATGAAATCCTGCTTGTCAACATCCACGCCGCTGCTTATTATCTGGTCAAGAAACGCTTTGCCGGGTTTATGCAGTTTTCCAACGGCGAGCCCGCCGACCTCTTTAGGGTTGTAACCCATCTTTGAGAGTTTATCTCCAACTTCGCTTTTCTCGATAATCCATGACGTGATGTCTTCATGCGTTTTTTCCAAGTCCTTTATCAGTAAATGCTCAAAAACATGAGAGAAAGGTCCATGTCCACAGTCATGAAGCAACGCTGAAATCCTGCAGACATCAACTTCTTCCCCGCTTACCGCGCCTGAAATGTTAGGGTTCTCCAGAACCTTGCCCGCCAAATACATCACGCCGACGCAGTGTTCAAAACGTGTGTGGTTGGCGCCTGGGTAAACGTATTCTGACCCCGCCAGCTGCCGCAGACGCCTGAGCCGCTGCATCGGATACGAATCAATAAGGTTTTTCTCCGCTTCAGTAATGTACACGTACCCGTGGACGGGATCCTTTATTTCTCCCCAGTAAGCCTTAGGCACAAGCAAGCCTCACAGTTTGTAAGTTATATTTATGTATCTCCCTATAATGTCTAACGCTAACCAGCCGAGTTGAAAAACATGGGAAAGAAAGGCGTTTTCATCTGCATAGAAGGCTTAGACGGAAGCGGAAAAACCACCCAGGCACAACTATTAACCGAAAAGCTCTCTAAAGAGCACAGTGCAGTTTACACCGCGGAACCCAGCCAAGGCAAAATAGGCACTTTCATACGAGATCGCTGCCTCTATGAAGGAAAACGTCTCCCAACAGAAGCTGAAGCGTTACTGTTCGCGGCAGACCGCATTGAGCATATACAAAATGAGGTAGCTCCAGCTTTAGCCGAAGGAAAAATAGTAGTTTGCGACCGCTACATTTACTCGTCTTTAGCCTACCAAGGCAGCGCTGGTCTTAGCTTGGCGTGGATTAAAACCCTTAATGCTCGTGCACTGCAACCCGACTTCAGCATCTTCATCGATGTGCCGCCAGAACGGGTGCTTGAGCGGCTGCAAAGAAAGAAGTCTGTTATGGAAACTTTAGAAATACAGAAAAAAGTTCGAGAAGTCTATCTTAAATTTGTGGATGAAGGCGAGCTAATCAGGATAGATGGGGACAAACCAAAAGACGAAGTAGCCGATACATTATACTCCGAAGTTTTAGGTTTACTTAAAATGTGTGAATTCCAACTAAAAAAATGAGGAAGTTTAGCTTAGTCCTCTCTCCATTTGAAGAGTTTAATTGCCAAAATGAAGAATACAGCTGTTATCGCGGCGGTGACTGCAAGGTCAATTATTGCTCCACTGTAGTTCGCGTAGACCATGACGTTGTTTAAGCCTTGAATTATGTAGAATAAGGGCAGCACATGAGCGATTTCCTGCAGGTATTGCGGCATGATGCTGATTGGAAAGAATGTGCCCGAGAGGAACATCATTGGAAAAGTCACTACGTTACCTATTACACCTGCTGTTTCAGGGTTTTTTGTTACGGTTCCAACCAGCATGCCTAACGAACAGAACATCATTGGACCCAGAATCAGGAAGGGTATAAGCCAGGGGGTTAACGTTATGTGGGCGCCATACAGAAAGATTCCTACGGCAACCATGAGTATGAAGCTGAAAGACCCGAGGGCAATGTACCACATTATTTTTGAGGTTAGCCACTCATTTTTTGTGAGCGGCGTAAGTGACAGTTGTTTGAAGATTTTTGTCTTCTTGTACTCCGAGGAAATGTTAACCATAGAGAACATTGGGCTTATAAGTATGGCAAAACCAATCAAGCCTGGAACCAGAAAATCAATATACTTGGTTTGCTGAGTATTGACTGTTGTTATCGCTAAGCCAATAACCGATGTACCGTTGAACCTTTGTAAATTGAAACTGTTTGCATATTCATCGACCGTGCCCCGCACGATGCTGCTGCTGGTCGATGTTGGATTACCGTAAACTATCACGTTTACAGGATTGCCTGCCAAATAGTCAGCCGAAAAGTTTTCAGGAATGATAATACCGTCAGACGCCGAGTGAGCGGCTAAGTACTCTGTAAAGTTGTCCGAATTAGGCACTAATGTGAGTTTGATTGTGCCAGAACTGTTAAGCGCGTTTACAAACTGTTGGGCTATATTCATTTGTGGAGTGGCAAATGGGCCAGAATCCTGGTTCTGCACGTAAACATTGACAACACTGCTGCTGTTTGAGAAGATTGCGCCGAAAATTAAGATCAGAATTACTGGGAAGATTATTCCGAAGAATAATCCAAACCTGTTTCTTAGATATCCGCGGCTGAACACTTTGAAATCTGACAGGATTCTCTTTCCACTGCTCATTTTTTACCGCTCCCCTGTTGATTGACAGTTTTGTTATTGCTTCCATTGGTCTCAATAATTTCGCCATGCTCATCTACTCTTCCACTAACAAGCTTGACAAACACGTCGTCTAAGCTGTCGCGGCGTGTCTGAATTTCACCATAGTCCATTTTTGATTGGTCCGCAGCGGCTAAAGCGGCTAGTGCATCGATTTTCTTTTTAAGCGGTATGCTGACCACGTTTCTTTGCTTATCATACGCAACTTGCAGTTCAGTGTTTTCTTTGATATAATGAGCTAATCCTTCGGTTCCGTGAATTTCAAGCCTTTCTCCCGAACCATGCTGCGCAATGATTTCATCTGAGGTTCCCATGGCAACTATATGCCCGTGGTCCATGATGGCTACTCTGTCCGCTAATTGCTGCGCTTCATCTAAGTAGTGAGTAGTTAAAATGATTGTTTTGCCTTTAGCTTTCAACCCGCGTATAACATCCCAGATAGCTCTACGCGCGTTCGGATCCAATCCAGTGGTGGGCTCGTCAAGAAAAAGCATTTCAGGAGTGTTCACAAGTGCGAGAGCAAGACCCGTTTTCTGCTTCTGCCCGCCGGAAAGACTGTCAAAATTGGTTTTAGCCGATTCCTCAAGCAAAACCTCTTTTAAAATTTCATCAGGATTAACATTAACGTTGAAAAGATCGGCATAGTAAATTATGGCTTCTCTAGGCGTTATTTTTTCAAGAAAAGTAAACTCTTGAGGTATGACGCCTATCTTCTGGTGAAGTTTATAACCGTTTTTCCATGGGTCAAGACCAAGGACCTTAATGTCGCCACCATCCTTTGCTCTTAAGCCTTCTAAAATTTCTATGGTGGTGGTTTTGCCTGCGCCGTTTGGACCCAAAAGCCCGAAAACTTCCCCTTCGTTAACAGTGAACGAGATTTCATCTACGGCTTTTAGGTCTCCATAGCATTTTTTGAGGGCAGAAACTTCTATTGGAGCCATCTAAATTGTCCTCCAGTTTTCTTGGTTATCTTGTAAGTCAGCCTTTTTGTGGGTTTCGGTTTTACCTTGTGACGTGGATTCCGTCCCCACTTGCCGATTGAGCTCGTATGGCCGATCATACATTTTCGTGTCGGCATCGTTTTCTTTTGCAAGTTTGTTCCATTCTCTTTTGCCGAACAGGCGTGTCATAATCTTCGCCAGAAAAAGAGGGACAAAAAGGGCGGAAGCTAACTCTTCAGCTTCTTCTGATGTGGGCTGCCCAGTTGAAAGGTTGACGGACGCTAACGTTAGACCTCTCGTAAGTTTTCGAGTCATGCCTTTCTTTTCGCTCAAGGGTTCACCGTTGAGAGCCATACCCCAACCAACCCGGATTCCTCCTCCCCACGTGAAACTTGACGCTTCAGCAAAGTTTTGAAGAATTTTGATGGCGATGTCCATATGCTCCTTTTCTGGGAAGCCGCTGTTTATTATTGTAACAAATAGCTGCGGTTTCTTGGGCGATGCAGCTTTTCGATGTTCATGAATCAGTTCCAAGGCTTTGATGGTTGGCGAGGGAAAACTGTCAACGTATAATGGAGTTGCAAGGACTATTACGTCCGCACTGTCAACGGAATCAAGCAGTTTCTCTGTGCCTTCGTGCGTGTTAACTAAGCGTGTAGTAAACGCTTCTTCAGAAACTAGGCCTTTTTCTTCCAGTTTCTCTGCTAAGAATTTTCCAATCACGTAAGAATTGCTTCTTTGGATTCTTGGGCTTCCAATTAATAGCAGGACGTTTCTCGGCTGGCTCATGATATTACCTCCGTCTTCTTCAGTTGCTCGTCAACAAAGGCGGGTATAGTTTCTGGATTTTCATCTCGCTGGAAAACGCTTGCGGCATGGGCAGGAGGCCGAAAATTAAGCATGTTCCGTTCAGCCAGCGCTATGAAGGTTTCTTCATAGTTTACGCCGGGTTCTTGCACTCCGATGACCAAGAGCTTTGGATATTTCTTGTAGCGCATCTCGTGGTGGATTTGCCCATGGTACATTTGGAAATACGGCAGTAAAATCGGGATAATGCGGTCAAGTGCCTTCTTCAGGTCGGAGGAGTATCCGCCGAACGTAACCGGAGATAGCCACACAAGCAAGTCGCTCTGAAAGGCTTTTCTGGTGGTTTCCCGCCCGTCATCATCAATCACACATATTCCCGGCGTCTTAACCCAACAGCCGAAACAGCCTGTGCAATTAGCAATCCGCATGTCGCGCAGTTCGAGAGGTTCAACCTCCCAACCTTCTTTGATCAATTGATTGGCAATCTCTTTTTCTACTGCTTTAATAGTCAGGTCGCCTTCTTTGGCTCCGTTAAAAATTACAGCTTTCATTTTTTTTTAACTCTCCACCTTTTGGGGTTGGGTATTCTCTAACAAACGGCCCAAAGCTCGCAGCGTGAACTTAAATGTAGCATCTTTCTCCGCGTTCGACCTTTTCAGAATCATCTCAAAACCTATTGGAAGCAGTATCATGCCTCTTGTCGCCTGAATGAGGAAAATCGATGTCTGAATCGGGTTCAAGTCAGGTTTTATGGAGCTGTCCTTTATGCCTAAGACAATAGCATCTGATAATATTTTGAGGCTTTCGTGGCCTGCTTTGATTAATTCTGCTGCATTTTCGTCATCGCTGGAGGCAACGAGAAGTTTTTCAGCTTCCACTAGCATGCGAAAATATTGGGGGTGGCGTTTGTAGAACTCATAATAGGTTTGGCCTATTGCGCGGCTTTTATTTAATCCGCTTTGTCTTTTGTCTGCTGCGTCTTTAAACATGGAGTTCATTATGCGAGATCCTCTTAAAGCGACCGCTGAGTACAGGGCTTCTTTGCTCTTGAAGTACAGGTATACTGTGCCTTTCGCAAGCTGCGACTTCTCAGCAATTTCTTCTATGGTTATTTCGTCGTAATGTTTAGAGAAGAAAAGGGTCTGGGCAGCATCTAAGATGAGGTTGCGTCGTTGTTCCTTCTCTTTTTCTCTTCGTTGCAAAGTTGACATTATGACCGACATCCGTTATATGACTTTAAGTCTGTTAATGACTATTAGTCATTAGCTCTTATAAACCTACCCACCCAGAATCACAAACGCTTTCTTCACAATCTTTATTTTATGAAACAAGTTGTTTTTTCAAAATTTTCCTGCTTGACGCTTCATTTATTTTGTTAATAATAAACATTGTTAAATCTTCTGGGGAAATGTATCTTGGCCCTTTTTTATGGAAAACTTGAATTTCCAAAATATCCTTGTCATAAATGGTTCGGAGAAGGTAATAGTCAAATTTTAACGCCTTCTTTTTTTCACCCTTATAGTAGCGTACGGCGCAGAAGAAATCCATTGAACGCAAATATTCTTTTCCCAGCAGGTTCCGAACTTTTTTTACTTCTTCCTCATCAATGTAGTTGAAGTCTCCAGCGTCTGCTAAACCGAACTCGAAAATCAATTTACATTCAGGTATAGTTGGGTTAGCGGCTTCTTCAAAACTGAATTCCCCCCTGTTTATTTCAAAAAGAACCTGGATTAATCTTTGCTGAAGCTGTTTACTTGAGAGAGTTGAAGTAAAGCTCTCAACCAAATGAATGTTTAAAGGGAAATTTTCGTAAAAACCCAGTGTCAAGATGGTTCTGCTCAGGCTTTCTTCATATCCTTAATTTTTTCGAGATTTTTCAGTAATTCCGTTAGTGCGACGCTTAGTTTTTGCAGTTCTTCTATGTCTTCGGTTTTTTCGATTTTGCCCTGTAAATCTTGCATCTTCGCCAAGAGGGTTGTTTCAAGTTTATCGTAGGTTGTGTTGGCTTCTGCTTGCTTTGGCGGTTCTTCGCCTTCTTTAACTATAATCACTTTTTTCTCATCATTTGCACACCACAACGTGCCGTCTTTTAGCCTGAAAAGCGGGGAAGCGCAGACGGGGCATGACAGGTCGGTTAGGGTGGCGCCTTGCCTTAGCAGGTCAGCCATACGCTTGATGGGTGTACTTTTATTTTTTTCTTGCAATTTTAGAACCCCAAAGTAAATACGTATCAATGCTTATATAAGCAATTACTGGGTGACTTCCGTAGGGAGTGTCGATTTATGGTTCGAAAGAAAAAAGCTGAAGAATACGATGCTAAAATTAAGCAAGCGTTGCAAGTGCTTGGAGAGGTTTCTGAGGACAGCACAACGCCAAGAAACATCAGGCGTTCCGCAAAAGACGCAATGAATTCCCTGCAGAGCTCAGAATATACCGTTGCCGTGAGAGCCTCAAATGCTGTGTCGCTTCTAGATGAAATACTGCAAGACCCAAACATGCCCCCCTACACGCGGGTAAAACTTTGGAATGTCATGAGTTTTATTGAGGCAATAAAAGACTAGTTAGCCTTTAAAAAATTTTTTATTTTCGATTATTTTCTTAAAAAAGTTCTTCGCCTATGCTTACTTCTCAGTTCCTGTTAGTTGTTTTGCCTGTTTCTTTGATTCCTTATATGAGATTGCGCAGTGTATGCAGCAGAAGGCTGTTTCTCTGCCGTCGATGACTTCTCGGTAGCCGCCTTCGTAGACTTTGCATCCGCAGTGGGCGCAGACATAGAGGCTTGGTTCAATAGCGATTGCTACTAGCTCGGCAAAACGCTTGAAAAGATCGGTGCATAATTCTCTGCCAGCCTGCGTTAACTCGAAAATTTTTCTTTCCTTCTCGCCTACAGGTTTTATTGTGTGTTTAACTAAGCCTTTTTCCTCTAGCTGCTGCAGGAACGGGTAAACTAAGCTTGGGCTCACTTCTTTTTTGACTCTTTTTCTGAATCTGCTGATTATGCTGTAGCCGTAGGCGGGTCCCTCGTACAGTATGGTGAGTATGTAGAAGCGTGAGAAGTCGGAGAGTAATTCATTTATGTTTTCGGACTGCGTCTTGTCGGGCATGTTTTTCTTCCTTCACTATTGGAATTTTTGTTATTATAAATGTTCTTTAATATATCTTGAAAATATCTCCTCAGCCTCAAAAGCGTTGGCGATGCATCTGCAATTAAATGCACCAACAAATATATGGCACCTGTTACATGTAGTTCTGGGTTTCCGAAGGGGCAGTGCCTATGAAATATGATGTAATTATCGTGGGGGCAGGACCAGCAGGCATCTTCTCGGCGCTGGAACTAACCGAGAAAACAAACCTAAACGTCCTGATACTAGACAGGGGACCCGACATAGACAAACGCAAGTGCCCCTCCAGCCGAGGGTTCGAATGCGTACATTGTGAACCATGCTCAGTTCTTTCAGGCTGGGGCGGAGCAGGCGCTTACAGTGACGGAAAATTAACTTTGTCAACAGAAGTTGGCGGTTGGCTAAACCAGTACGTTTCAACCAAAGAGCTTCAAGCTCTGGTGAAATACGTAGATGGCGTTTACCTAAAATTCGGGGCAAGCGCGCAAGTTTATGGTGGAGATAGCGAAAAAGTTGATGAAATCGAACGTCAAGCGTCACTGGCGGGTCTGAAGCTTATCAGGCAAGAAGTTCGGCATATGGGGACAGATAAATGCTTGGAAACGCTTCATCGGATGCGTAAAGAGCTCAACGGCAAAATCACTTTCCGACCAAAAACAGATGTGAAGGGCTTAATCAATGAAAACCACCTTATCCAAGGCGTAGAAACGGTGGATGGCGAAAAAATCCTCGGCAAATACGTTATAATTGCTCCTGGTAGAAGTGGTGCGGAGTGGCTTCAAACAGAGGCTCAGGTTCGAGGATTAAAAACTATAAACAACCCTGTTGATATCGGCGTTCGCGTTGAAGTTTTAGCTTCGGTCATGGAGAACTTAACTAAGGCGCTTTATGAGCCGAAACTAGTTTATTACTCACGGCTTTTCGATGATATGGTTCGCACTTTCTGTGTGTCACCTTATGGTGAAGTCAGCACTGAATCATACGACGGGGTCTTAACTGTTAACGGCGGAAGCTACGCTGAAAGAAAAACTGATAACACAAACTTCGCCATTCTAGTCAGCACATCATTCACGGAGCCTTTCAAAGAACCTATTGCTTACGGAAAATATGTCGCCAGACTTTCAAACCTCTTAAGCGGAGGCGTGATGGTTCAGCGGTTAGGCGATTTGACTACTGGGCGCCGCTCAACTCCCGAACGCATAGCACGAAGCGTGGTTGTGCCAACTTTGAAGAACGCTACGCCAGGCGATTTAAGCTTCGTTTTGCCCTACCGTTACTTAGCGGATATTCGAGAGATGCTTCAAGCCTTAGACGTGATTGCGCCAGGAGTCCACTCAAGAGACACATTACTCTACGGCATAGAAGTCAAATTTTACTCTTCACATCTGCAACTAAACAATGCGTTGGAAACCAAAATCCAAAACATGTTCACCATCGGCGACGGCGCAGGCGTGACACGCGGTTTAATTCAGGCTTCAGCTTCAGGCGTAATAGTGGCTAGAGAGATTCTGAAACGTGAACA
>Ga0187891_1001498_pt1 | contig 19801 bp, 12 predicted proteins | sample June2016WEW_21_4_FD_132990 | JGI IMG/M metagenome (GOLD analysis project Ga0187891, IMG submission 132990) | Peatland microbial communities from SPRUCE experiment site at the Marcell Experimental Forest, Minnesota, USA - June2016WEW_21_40 | ecosystem: Environmental > Terrestrial > Soil >... | reverse complement strand
TTAATTGTTCACTGCCAACTTTGCCTGTGCCTTGGTTCTGTGCGAACACGGTGTTGAACGCTTTAACTACGCGAGCCTTAGGCAGCTTTTTCTGGGTTTCTTCCGCTGTCGATGTTGTGCAGCTTATTCCTAACTCTGTATTCGCTCCAATAGCATTCGTTGCGTCTATCACTATTTTTCCGTCAGCGTATGGTTTTATCTCTTCTCTGGCATCGTTTGCGTTGTCATATGGAACTGCGAGAATAATGACTTCTCCCCATTTCGCGGCGTCAGCAACTGACTCCGCCGGGTCTCTATGACCAAACTTCGTTTCATGTTTGCGGCTTAAGCCTTCGCTCAACGCAGTGCCAACATTGCCTTTTCCTATAACAGCAATTTTCATAATGTTAACCTCAATAAACGAGTGCTGTTCACCACTCATTAAAAGTTGTGAGTGTATCATGCCTACAACAAACGCTTCTATAGGAAACAAAGGGGTCAAAGCTGAATTCGTTGCTTCAAAAAAATTCGAGCCCTACCTTCTTCGGGGTTGTATACAATTGTTGATGGCTGAATAAGATTTTGCCACTTGCGCTAACCTTCTGCCGCTGTTGGAAAGATAAAAGGCACCACACAAAAAAGCATAATTACCTATGGAAGGTCTAAAAAGACAGATCCTGCGGAAAACAGTGTAGTTAGGAGGGTCTATCCACCAGTGTAGGGGTTGCCGTCAACTATGTTTGATGTGTCTATGTTATTTGGAAAAGCAGTTTGAGCTATTATATTGTATACGTTGTTATCGATGACGTTGCCTTTGAGCGAATTGCCCGAAGAATGGTCCAGCACTACGCCTTCATAATTATCACTGATGGTGTTGTTGGTTACCGTGGAATCTTTAACGTAAGCGAGAAGCAAACCCTCATAGTTGCCGGATAAATTCAATTTTTGCACTGTGACATCCGTACAGTTTATCAGAGCGATGAATCCGGCGCTGGATGGAACCGTCATGTTGCTTTTGTTTACCCAATAGTAAATTGGTTTTCCGTTCACGTTGTTTGAAGTGTCGATGTTGTTTATGTAATTCGCGATGTTGCTTGCTGAGATGCCGAAATTGAACTTGTTGTTAGACATTGTGTTGTTTCTTAGTAGGTTGTTAAATGAATCATTTAAGAAAATTCCGTCATAACTGTTGATAACGGTATTTCCGATTAGGCTACAGTTATGAGCGTTATCAAGAAGGATTCCTTCGCCCGTTCCAGCCGAGAAGTTGCCGCCGTTTTCCACTGTGAAGCCACTCACGGTTACGTTATTGCTGTCTATTGTTAGTGCCGTACCGTTTTTTGCGCCGTCAATTATTGTGGCTTCTTTGTTTTGGCTGATTAACGAGATAGGTTTGGTTATTACAATATTTTCCTGGTATGTTCCCGGCTTTACTAGAATGGTGTCTCCTTCGTAGGTTGCGAAGGACGATATTGCATCTTGGATGCTGTTGTACCCTAATCCGTTGTTGAGGTCTATTACTGGGTAGTTCGTGTTGGCTTCGAAAATATTGTATTCGTTAAGGTATTTTGCTGGATAGTTGATGTTTGTTTCGAAGTCCTTCGGCCAGTAGAGTATTTTGCTGTATTTGCTTTGGATTGAACTCTGGAACTGCGGGTCGCTATAGACTATGTCTATGTTTGACTTGTACTGGTTAATGAGGTTTGTAATGTCGCTGTACATTTTTTGGCTCCAATAGGTCGCTTGATGATACTGCCATACAGAATCGTGAGGGCTACCGAATCCAAATCCATAATCTTGTGGAAGAACAACAGCGGTGTCTGCCTTGAGACTGCCATGTTTGTCGAAATTTTGCTGCATATAATTCCAGAACTCTTTTAAGGCGTTGAAATCGTTTGGAGTTGTTAATGTAGTGCTCGTGTAATTTTGTGATGAGTCATAGATGGCTATGTATGTCGCGCCCGAATTATAAGCCAAAACCATATCATTGTAAATTTGAGTTCCAGACTCCAGGTACGGGGGCTGAGTGTAAGTCCAAGTTATTATGGCGCCCCAACTTTTGTTTTGGGCTTCCGCCGCGCCTCTAACTAGACTAATTTGTAGAGGTCTGCTGTTGTTCCAGCCAAACTGGGCAAAAACTGTGTCATACTCCAGTTTGTAGTCAAACCAGTATAAGGCATAGTCCGAAACAAACAAGGAAGAACCTAAGTTATGAGTAAAGTTGGCGGCTTTTGGTACGCCGTCGCTTTGTGTCCATATTCGAAAGAACCAATCAGCATAATCCAAGTAACTGGCAGGTGTCGTTGTAGCATTAATAACGTTATTAGAGGTCAAATTGAGACTCTCATCTAGTTGGCTTCCAGCTGGTTCATCATAAAAATAAATTCCCAGTAATTTGTCGCCAAATTGTTCTTTTGCGGCTGCGAACCATACTGCTGGAGTATAACTGAAGTCTACGTTGTTGAATATGTCTCGATAGTAAGCGGGCATGAAATACATACCTGCGTTATAGGCGTAGTCGCATGTTTCGTTAAGCAATGTCTCATTGCTTAGAATAAGCGGTGAGGCAATAATGAAAAGATTAGTGTAATTTTTAACTTTATCAATTAAAGCTTCGCAGTCACTAACGTTGCTATTCCATCCTGTTTCAATTCCCACAAAAAAAGGCTGAGATGAAGCTGAGGTTTGCTTTGCAGGAACATGCAAGTTATCCAAAGCTACAAAAAAAGACACGACTAACAGCACGACTAGCACGGCAGCCGCCAGAATCTTTCTGAGTTTCAACGAACTGATCCCCAGTCAACTTATTTAGTAAGCCATTCTCCTCAAGCTTATTTAATTCTATTTTTTTTAAATTATGTTTTTGCGACCCTTATTAATGAGCTAAAGCAAAAAATAGTGGGTTAAGTATTTAGTTTTTTGAGAAGCCAGGCCATGTTTTTGCCTAGATCATCCATCGTTTTCAATGCTTCCGTGTCCTTCTCGACCTCGCCTTTTTTATTTGCAATTCCAATGTTCCAGTATGAAGAGCCTGAGACAATCATCTGGTTAATCAAGAAGAAATGGTTTATAGCGTCAAAAGTTGTCATCGCACCCGCACGCCGGGCGACAGCTACTGCAGCGCCAACCTTGTACTTTAATGTGTCAGGTGTAGCTCTAGTTACAAAACCTGCCCTGTCGATAAGTGCTTTCATTTCGGGCGACATCATTCCAAAATAAGTTGGGGAACCCAAGATTATACCGTCAGCTTCAACCATTTTCAGAATATACTCGTTCACTTTATCATCATCAATTGCGCAACGCTGATTCTTTGTTTCAAAACAAGCTCTGCAGGCCGTGCAGCCGCGAATTTGCTCTCCTGCAAGCTGGATTAATTCAGTTTCTATGCCTTCCACTTCAAGAGCTTTTAGAACACGCTTTAAGAGGATGGCGGTATTTCCATCTTTTCGTGCACTTCCGTTAAAGGCAACAACCTTCATTTTTAAGCCTCTGAATTGTATGTTTTAGAGTGGATTAAAGAGTTGTCATTTGACGGGCAAGACTATCCAAGATTGTACGCTTCTTCTCCATGTTGACTTAGGTCTAAGCCATCCTCTTCTTCTTTCGGACTTACTCTTAGCGGAGAGAAGAAATCTACCACTTTTAAAAGCGCATAAGAACCACAAAATGCGAAAGCAGCCACCACTGACACAGCCAACACTTGAATGCCGAGCTGAGCAGGGTTGCCATAGAATAATCCTGTTACAGAGGGATCAACTGCGGCGGTTGCGAATAATCCTATTGCTACTGCGCCTATGATGCCTCCGATTCCGTGACATGCGAAAACGTCTAATGTGTCGTCTATTCTTGATCTGCCAGCTCGCCAGTTAGCTATCAAGTTGCAAACTATCCCTGCGGACAAGCCGATAATTACTGCTGCTGTAAAATTAACGTAGCCTGCGGCGGCTGTGATGGCTGCTAAACCACATACTGCACCCACTGCTATGCCTACTGCTGACGGTTTACCTTTGATTAGCCAATCCATCACCATCCAGCTTACGGCTCCTGCGGCGGCTGCCAAGTTGGTTGCTACAACGGCTGAGACAGCAATGTTGTTGGAGGCCAATGCGCTGCCTCCGTTGAAGCCGAACCAGCCGAACCAAAGTAAGCCTGCGCCTAAAATCACGTAGGGAATGTTGGTTGGTTTAAACTCAGTTGCCGCTGATGCTAGTTTGCTTACCCCTTTTTGGTCTAAGGCTTTAAGCTGGTCTTTCCAGTAAACGCAGCCTTTTCTTCTGCCAACAACAAGAGCCGCTGCTAACGCAGATAATCCTGCAGTTGTATGTACAACTATGCCGCCTGCAAAATCCACTGCACCCAAGACGTGTAACCATCCGGTGGGGTTCCACAGCCAACAAGCGATGGGCGAGTAAATGAGGGTGGACCACAGAACGACGAAGATGAGGAGTGATTTGAATCGGATTCTTTCCGCGCATGCGCCTATGATTAATGCTGGTGTGATGGCGGCGAATTTGAGTTGGAACGCGAAGAATAGGATTGTTGGGATGGCGGGGGCGGTTGGGCTAATGGTGTTTATTGTGATGCCGTTTAATCCGACGAGGGACAGGTTGCCAATTATGCCGTCTATGCTTGTTCCATAAACAAGGCTGTAGCCCCAGAAGAACCAGACGAGGCTAACGACAGCGAAAATGATAATGCATTGCACAAGGGTGGAGACAAGGTTTTTTCTTCGAACTAAGCCGCCGTAAAAGAAAGCTAAAGCTGGAGTCATCAGCATTACAAGAGCTGTTGACGTTAGAACCCACGCTATGTCTGCGGCTCCCATATTTGTCCCCCTCGACGGTCTTTTTCAGCTTATTTGTTCTTCTTTCTGGAAAAACTAATATTTAAACTATGTATTTACGCTGAATACAACCATTAAAATTGACAAATGTTCAATCAAAACTGACTGGGCCAACATTTACTTGACAATCAACCAAAAAAAACACCATTAAAACGAAATTGTCCAAAAAAATAAGGTTAAACTGAGTATTGTCCAAATAAATTTCAATAAAGTACAAAAGGCAAAATGGGGAAAAAGAGCTTGGTTTGCTCTAATCTAACTGGAAAGCTTCTTCGCCATGTTCGGCTAGGTCCAAGCCTGCATCTTCCGCTTCCTCGCTGACACGCAGTGGCGAAAATATGTTCACAAATCTAAGCAGTGCATAGGAACCAAAGAATGCGAACGGCACTACCACACCAATTGCTATTAGTTGGGGAATCATTTGGGCTGGGTTTCCGAAGAATAAACCGTTTACACCGTTTATCGCTGCTGATGCGAATAAGCCTGTTGCGATTGAGCCCCAAATTCCTCCGACACCGTGGCATGCAAACACATCCAGTGCGTCGTCTATTCGTGATCTGCCGGCTCTCCAGTTAGCCACTAAATTGCAGATAACTCCTGCAGCTAAACCAATTATTAGTGCGCACGGTACGTTGACGTAGCCTGATGCAGGAGTAATTGCGACTAATCCAACGACGGCGCCAGCAGCGATACCGGTAGCTGACGGTTTCCCTTTAATTACCCAATCTGCAAGCATCCAGCTTATAGCCGAAGCCGCTGCAGCTAAGTTTGTAACAACAAGCGCTGATACCGCTAAATCGTTTGCAGCTAACGAGCTACCAGCATTGAAGCCAAACCATCCGAACCACAACAAAGCTGCGCCCAGCAGTACGTAGGGGATGTTGGTAGGTTTGAATTCTGTTGCATGGTCTTTTTGATCCAACTTTTTCATGTGATTCTGCCATGGAACGGCGCATCCTTTTCTTCTGCCTACCAAAAGTGCTGCTGCTAACGCTGAGATGCCTGCTGAAATGTGCACTACTATACCTCCTGCAAAGTCTATGGCGCCTAAGGTGTGAAGCCATCCGGTTGGATTCCATACCCAGCAGGCTATCGGGCAATAGATTAGTGTGGACCAAAGCACCATGAAGATGAGCAGTGACTTGAATCGGAATCTTTCTGCGCAAGCTCCAATGATTAAGGCTGGTGTGATGGCTGCGAACTTGAGCTGGAATGCAAATTGTAATAGTTGAGGAATTTGTGGTGCAAGTGAAGGGTTAACCGTGTTTATACTTAGGTTGCTCATGCCTAGTAAGTTTGGGCTCCAGCCGATCAAGCCGTTGACGGTGTTGCCGAAGACAAGCATGTAACCCCAGAGTGCCCAGACTAAGCTTACGACTGCAAATATTACGAAGCATTGAACAATTGTGGATACTAAGTTTTTCTTTCGCACCAGGCCTCCGTAGAAGAATCCTAATGCTGGCGTCATCAGCATGACTAGTGCTGTTGCAGTTATAATCCAAGCTATGCTTCCAGAGTCCACCGCCATTTTCATCTTCCTCTTTTGACATTTGTTTACTTGTTTATTTTTTACCTCTACAGCTATTAGCTAGTTATATTTAAAACATACGCATATGAACCACATTACTACTTAGTTATGTGCGTTTGTCGATTATATTCGATTATCTGGCATTGTTCATCCAATTTTTCAATGAAATATAGCCTGATAATAAAAAAATGTTCAAAATTAAGCCTTTAATTGAAAGCTTCTAAGACATGAAAAATGCATAATTTCTCCACATCTTTCACAAATTTACAGGTTTAAGTTAAAATATTGATAAAAAAGTCATGACAATCAGGTAAAGAAATCAACCATCATATCAAAAACCCTTTTCAATTAGCAAAGTCACTGCAAATGTCCGCAACAATTTATTAGATAAAGTTCTTAGCATTTTCCCTTCCCACGCTTTCTCAGCATTAACACCGCTACAACTATTACTGCAACGGCTACTGCAGCACCAATTCCATAGATTACCCCTAAAGGTAAACTTGACTGCGCTGTATGGCTTGATGAAGGAGAGGTCGTAACGAACACAATGGATACTTCATGTGTGCTGAAACTGGTTGAGTACCATACGTAGTAGTTGTTGTTGTTTTGCGTGTAGCCTTGGTTTGAAGCCGGTTTGCCGTCAATGAAGATCGTTGGCGTAGTTCCATAAGGTACAGCGCTGATTGGGATGGTTAAGTTGCTGAAGCCTGTGGTGCCGCTTTCCCCAGTTACCGTAAAGGAAACAGTGGTTGTAGAAGCAGACTGGTTTGTTTGGATTGTTACGTTGGACATCTGTGAACTAGTTACGTTTCCCGCCAGTAAAAGGTCAACTATTGCGCCACTAGCCGTTGTTGCGGGAACAGCTGTTGCTGAGGGGGTTGGTGTAGGCGTTGTTGTTGAAGTAGGTGTAGCTGTAGGTAAGGTTGTTGGAGTGGGTGTTGGGGATGGAGATGGCGTAGGTGAACCTAAAGCATAAAGAGTGCCTTCATCGGTAGCGACGTAGACTACACCGTTGACAACAGCTGGAGAAGCATCAACCAGGTAGTCGGTAGTGTAACTCCAAAGTACAGCGCCATTAGCAGTGCTCAAAGCGTAAATATTATAGTCCTCTGAGCCGACATAGACTACACCGTCGACAACAGCCGGAGACGAAGCAACACTACAGTTCCCAGTATTATAACTCCAGAGTTCGCCGCCGCTGGCAGCGTTCAAAGCATAAACGTAATTGTCAAGTGAGCCTATGTAGACGACGCCGTTGGAAACAGCAGGAGACGAAACAACAGCTGCGCCGGTGGTGAAGTTCCAGATTTTGGCGCCAGTGGCAGCATTCAAAGCATAAACGTTATCGTCGCATGCCCCGAAGTAGACTACGCCATTAGCCACGGTGGGAGACGACGCAACCCAGTTCCCGATGTTGTTACTCCAGATTTTGGCGCCGGTGACAGCATTCAAAGCATAAACGTTATCGTCAAGTGAACCTATGTAGACAACACCGTTGGAAACAGCAGGAGACGAATATATGGCGCCACCTGTAGTGTAACTCCAGATGTAATCTCCGTTAGCAGCGTTCAAAGCATAAATTTTGCCGTTGTAAGAGCCTATGTAGACGACACCGTTGACCACGGCAGCAGACGAATAAACGGGTGCTGTAACGTTGTGACTCCAAAGTTCGCCGCCGGTGGCAGCATTCAAAGCATAAACGTCACCATTATAGTCTCCCACGTAAACTACGCCGTCTACGACAGCGGGAGATGACTCAACATAGCTACCGGTGGAGTAGCTCCAGATTATGGCGCCGTTAGCAGCATTCAAAGCATAAACGTTATCATCACCCGAGCCTATGTAGACAACGCCGTTGACAATAGCAGGAGAAGAATAAAAAAACGCGCCAATACTGTCTTTCCAAAGCAACGTTGGAGTGAGCACGGGATTGCCTGTTCCAACGCCATCGTGAGATAAGTCCGAACGGAACATTGTCCAGTCAGCGTCTGCAAACGGAATCAAAACTATGCTGGAAACAAAAATTATGCAAACCACTGCTGCTACCACATGTAACCTGTTCACGGGCACAAGGCACCATTTGTTCTTTAGCATTTAAGAACTATTAAAGGTCTTTTGCTATCCATTCTCCAATACCCTTCAAAGTTTAACAGCAGATCAAATTTTTAGAAGACTGTTTTCTTTTTCATAGGCTTTTCTTTGGTGCTCAAGCTTTTGGTATAAATGTCTTAAAATCAAACGGAGAAACCACAATAAACGACAGGGGAGGGATTAGTGAAAGTGAAAAGCGTAAGAGAGTCAAATTGGAGTTGTTAACTACAATCAGTATCTGAGATTCATAACTAATTTATTACAATTTTAATCAAGCATAGATAAGCTGGAGCTTTGGCTGTTGCAAAAGTTTGAACCTGATTGCGGTGTAATAGTTGATTCGGCTGATTCAGAGTCTCCAAACAAGAAGGGCACTATTCATGTTTTGCATGTTGACGATGACCCGTCTGTTCTTGAAATATCAAAGCTATTGCTAATGGATATGGGCAACTTCGAAATTGAACATGCACGTTGCGTAGATGAAGCCTTCAAAAAAATAGAAACTGGACAATACGATGTCATAATTTCTGATTATGAGATGCCTCAGAAAAATGGGCTTGAGTTCCTTCAAGAACTGCGTGAACAGAATAATGAAATCCCCTTCATTCTGTTTACTGGGAAAGGTAGGGAAGAAGTAGCTATTAAAGCTCTAAATCTCGGCGCAGACGGATACTATAACAAGAATGGTTCAACCGAAACTGTGTATGGTGAACTTTATCACGGAATAAGAATGGCGGTAACACGCAAAGCGACCGAAGCGGCGTTAATAGAGGCGCAGACCCTGACAAACTCCGTCATTAACTCCACAAAAGATATGATTTGGTCTGTTAGTGCTGATAACTTTGCTCTTCTTACATTTAACAAAACCATGAGTGACTATTTTTTCAGAACCCAGAAGTTGAAGCTTAAGGCAGGCATGACCACTAAAGAAATCATGCCAACAGAACAACTCACCAATAAATGGATTGAGCTTAATAAAAGAGCTTTGAGGGAAGGTTCGTTCACAATTGAATATACGACTTTGAAGGAGCCAATGGTTTTAGAATTGACCTTTAATCTTTTAAAACGTGGGGAAAAGGTGTTTGGGATCGCTGTGTTTGGTAAAGATATCACTGACCGCAAAAAAGCTGAAGAAGCACTAAGGAATAGTGAGGAGCGTTTTCGCCAACTTGCGGTATCATCTCCAGATATAATTCATCTGCTCGATCCTATCTCACATAAGGTAGACTTTCTTAATCGTAATGAGATTTTGGGCTATTCTCGTGTGGAATTAGAAAGTGCAAATTCTATCTTGCCTTGGTTACACCCAGACGATCGTGAATTAGTTCAAGCGTATTATAAGCTCGTCCTAAAAGGAACACCCGATGGACAAAAACCAGTTGAATATCGTCTGAAAAGCAAAGGTGGTAACTGGGAGTGGGTTCAAAGTCGAGCAACTATCTTAAATTATGATGAACAGAACAAACCTACTCAAATATTGGTGACGCTAACAGTAATTAGTGAACGCAAGAAAGCAGAAAAACTGCTGGTAGAGTCAGAGTCAAAGTACCTCCGGCTTTTCAACACTGCTGAAGTGGGAATGTTCAGGACTAAGCTGCATAGTTCTGAAATTTTAGAATGTAATGAAAAGCTTCTTCAGATTCTCGGTTACACTCGTAAAGAAATGCAAGGCACACCATCAACGTTATACTATGCTGACGCCAGCCAGCGGCAAGAGTTAACAAAAATTCTTCAAGCTAAGGGACAATTGGTGGATTCTGAAATAAAGTTGGTCAGCAAGCTGGGTGAGGTCAAGACGTGCTTAGTGTCGTCTAAGCTTTATCCTGACGAGGGAATACTGGAGGGATCAATAATTGACATCACTGAACGCAAAAAAGTTGAACGCGCCTTAGCGGAATCAGAAGAGAAGTACAAGAGCCTTTTCGAAAATGCGCCAGATGCTATTGTCACAACTGATATGACTGGAAAAATAACTTCAGTAAATAAAACTATAATTCAATTTGGTTTTTCAGAAAAAGATTTAGTAGAGAGACCCCTACTTGGCCTGCTCCCGTCAGAATACACCCAAAAAATGCTGAAAGGATTTAAAAACATGGCCGCTGGAAACCATTACCAAAATGAAATTGAAATAATAACACCGATGGGGAAAAGAAGCATTGAGTACAACAGTAACCCAATATGGCGAGAGGGTAAAGTTGTTGGCTATCAAACATTAATAAGAGACATAACCGAACGAAAGAAAACAGAAGATGCATTGCGAGAATCGATGGAAAGAAATCAAGTTTATCTTGACAATACTCCCTTAGCTTTATTCGTTTCTAAGTCAGACGGCAAAGCAGAGTTTACAAACAAAGCAGCTTGTAACCTATTAGGTTACAGTCAAGAAGAATTATCAAGAATTAATTTTGCAGATGTTGTGCTAAAAGAAGATTTGTCTCAAGCGTTAGAGTCGTTTAATGCATTTAAGAGTAAGGATAATGGTGTATCTTTCCGCGAATTCAGGTTAAGGAGAAAAGATGGCAAAATAGTGAATGTTGCTTTGAACGCCGCTAGGCTTCCAGACGGAAAACTAATAACTTTTTGCGAAGACATCACTGAGAGCAAAAAAGTTGAAAGAGAATTAAAGATGTTTGCTTTAGCGATCCAAAAGTCAACTGATGGTATAGTTATTGGAGACCTAAATGGCAATATTACTTTCGTTAATGATGCACTCTTAGAACTTCTAGGTAGTAACGACAAAAATGATTTGATAGGAAAGCATGTTCTAGAATTAATAGCTGAACGTGACCGAGCAAGAGCAATTCAAAACTCTCTAGAATGTGTAAGAACTGGCAAAGGCTTTGTTGGCCAATATGCAGCTCTAAGGGCGGATGGCTTGGAATTTCAAGTGGAAGTTGCAACATCACGTATAGACGACGGTGAAGGTCAGGGCGTAGGCTTCATAGATATCATCCGAAATGTTTCTGATCGTATAAAAGCTGAAGAATCGGTACGTCAAAACGAGGAAAAATTCCGGACCCTAGCGGAAGAATCGCCCAATATAATCTTCATAAACAAGGGTGGCAGAGTGGTTTACGCCAACAAGAAAAGCGAAGAAATTACAGGATACAGCAGAGAGGACTTGTATTCTCCTGAATTTAATTTTCTTTCTCTTAATCCGCCCGAACATGTTGAAGCAGTTCAGTTAGCTTATGCGAAGCATATGAGAGGAGAATTTGTTCCTCCATATGAATATGCGCTCATCACGCGAGATGGCCAGAGGATTAATGCAATAATCAACACATCAATCATAGAATACAACGGCGATAAGGCTATTCTAGGAATAATCACTGACATTACTGAACGTAAGAAAGCCGAAGAGGAAATGAAAATAGCTGCCAGCATTTTTGATTTAGCTACTGACTCGATTTTCGTTCATGATATGGATGGAAACATCGTCAACTTTAATGAGGCGGCATACAAGCTGCGCGGCTACAGCAAAGAAGAAATGGCAAAAATGAATATTCAAGATTTAGATTCGCCTGAATCTGCAAAATTGGTTAAGCCCAGAATTAACGAGTTGATAAGGAATGGTAGTGCAGTTTTCGAGGCTGTGGAGGTGTGCAAGGACAAATCTTTGTTGCCGGTAGAACTTCATGTACGCCTAATTGAGTTAGGAGGCAAAAAACTAATCCTTAGTGTAGCTAGAGATATCACTGACAGAAAGGAGGCAGAGAAGAAACTAAAAGAAAACAATGCTAAATTCGAGTTGATGAATGAGAAGTTGCGTGTGGTGGGAAGCTTAACTAGGCATGATGTCCGAAACAAGCTTTCAGCAGTGAATGGTTACACGTATTTGCTCAAGAAGAAACATAGAGATCAGGCTGACATTGTTGACGGATTGAGCAAGATTGAGAAGGCGGTCGCAGAGTCGGCGGAGATTTTTGATTTCGCCAAGATGTACGAGCAACTCGGCGTTGAAGAGGTAAGTTACATTGATGTTGGGAAGGCAGTGGATGAGGCTACCGCTCTTTTCTCAGACTTAACATTTAGGATAGTTAACGACTGCCACGGCATGAGAGTGCTGGCGGATTCGTTCCTTAGGCAAATGTTCTACAATTTTATTGATAACACAAGAAAATATGGTGAGAAAGCCACAATAATAAAAGTGCATTGTGAGAAGGTAGAGTCGGGTGAGTTACGGCTGATTTATGAGGATAACGGCGTAGGCATCTTGGCTGAGAACAAACCAAAGCTATTCAAGGAGGGCTTCAGCACAGGAGGAAGCACAGGCTTTGGCCTATTTTTGACCAAGCACATGATTGATGTTTACGGCTGGCAAATCCAAGAGAACGGAACACCTAGTGAAGAAGCAAAATTCACCATTACCATTCCAAAATTAAATAAGAACGGAAAAGAAAACTACCAAATTGCACAATAATTTTGATCGCGTGCAAACCAGCGCGCTTGTTCTGGTGATTGTTTTGAATAGTCCCTGTTTTGTGTACGCAAAAATAAGGTTTTGGTTGAATTAAACTTGCCTGATAATTATGTATATTTTAGCTTTCAATAAGCTCTCTTAGTTTGGTGGATTCTCTTTATTCAAACAAAGCTCTGAAAGTTAACAGAATCAGTTGTGGTCGGAAGTTCGGAGCGGCTACGTCAAATACTCTTTATATAATACGTAGAGAGATTGTTTGGACAAGCCTGGGTGGAGCAAATGCCGTTTTAGATGAGGCATCATGGAAATTGATGAACTCAATTACGAAATTGAAAGGTTGGAAGAATGAGTGAAGACGTAATTAACGTCGAGGGTTTGACGAAAGTTTTTAACGGTCGTTTGATGGCTGTTGACCACGTGAATTTCACTGTTAAACGTGGGGAAATCTTTGGGTTCTTGGGACCCAACGGGGCTGGAAAAACAACAACCATAAACATGCTTATCACGCTTTTAAGACCGACAGAGGGGAAAGCTTCGATTCTGGGTAGCGATATTGCAAAAGAAAACGTTGATGTTAGAAACTCGATAGGCTTTGTCCCTCAAGAATACACTGCTGACGAGGACTTGACAGGTTACGAAAATTTGCTCTTATGCGCGGACCTGTACGGAATTCAAAGAGCAGTTTCCAAGAAGCGAGCAATTGACCTTCTGAATCTTGTTGAACTTGCAGAGTTTAAAGACAAACTGGTACAATCGTACTCTGGCGGCATGCGCCGAAGGTTAGAACTTGTATGTGGCCTCATCAATAGACCTAAAGTTCTCTTCTTGGATGAGCCGACTTTGGGGTTGGATGTTCAAACTCGAGTTGCAACTTGGAACTTTGTTAGAATGTTGAAAAAAGAGTTCGGCATGACTCTGTTCATGACTACGCATTACCTTGAAGAAGCTGATGCCCTTTGCGACCGCATCGCCATAATTGACCATGGAAAAATCAGGGTGATTGGAACCCCTGAAGAATTGAAAGGGGGTTTGGGCGGCGACACAATAACACTCGCAATTCAGAAAGACACAGACATCACTGAGTTTGTGAAAAAGATTAATCACGTTGTTGACGTTAAGAAGGAGAATGATGCTTATCTGATAAAGGCTGAAAACGGTGAAGTGACGGCACCCCTAATTATAGAGGCTCTACGCAGAGAAGGATATGTTGTCACCAAGATTTCGCTTACAAAACCAACATTGAATGAGGTTTACCTCCAATATACTGGGAAATCTTTGCAAGATGTTGAAGAACGTAATGAAGCCAACATGGCTGAGGGGTTGACATTTAGGCGGGCGAAACAGTGAGCGATGATGAACAAGTTTCCAAAAATAGGCTACATGGTCTTTGGGCCTTGACGAATCGCGATTTGAAAAAATGGTATAAGGCTCCAATAATTTTCTTGTTGACCATACTTCAGCCAATTGTTTGGATGGGTTTACTGGGAAAATCGCTGAATATAGGTGCAATATTCAGTCCCCGCCAGATACCTTCTATTGCGTTTAACCCACCGCTTACGCTGGCACAGCTTGGTCAATTAAGCAGTTCAATCCAAGGTTTGTCCGCAACCGTGATGAAAAATGCGTTCGGCGTCACTGACTACTTCTCTTTCATGGCTATGGGCATGGTTTCGTTCGCGACGCTTTTAACAGCTTCTTTTAGCGGCGTGTCGGTAGTTTGGGACAGGCGCTTGGGTTTTCTGAACAAGGTTCTAAGCACTCCTGTTTCAAAGACGGTAATAATACTGTCAAAGGTTCTTTCATCAGCGCTACGATCCATTTTCCAAGCTGGAATCGTTATAATTGTAGCAATAGTCTTTGGCCTTAAATTCGGTACAAATTTCACTGCTTTCAGCATATTGGGGGTTTTCGCTATTGTTTTCCTAATCTGCATGGGTTTGTCATCGCTCTTCATCGCAATCAACTTGAGGGCAACAAGAATAGAAACCCCACAGGCCGTGATGACGTTGTTTACACTGCCTATAATCTTTGTGAGCAACGCATTCTTTCCAATCAACCTGATGCCAAGTTGGCTGCAGGCAGTAGCCAATGTGAACCCACTGTCATACACCACGGATGCGGTGAGGCGACTAATGATATTTAGTAATGGAATGGGCAAATATCCATTTTCTCTTCCATTTGACTTCGCCTATGTTGGAGCATTTGCTGCAGTGTCAACCATAATCGGAGTTGTCCTTTCTTGGCGGTTTCTAAACAAGTAAACGTTAAAAACAAAAAGAAATGCATCCTCTGGAGTTAAAGCAATTGCGGGACGCGCATATCTGTATTTTCTCAGCCAAACCTAAGAAATCTTCATAAGCCTAAGATATTATTAGAGACAAGATGCTAAAAAAAAGAGCAAAAAAAACAGAGTTTATCGCTCCAGAAGCGTATCCCAGATGTCTATGTGTTTTACTTTGTTACAATGACGGCGATATCCTTGAAGACGTCATCCTTCATATGTTGAAAAATCACCATGATATCATCGTTTGGGATCATGGATCAGACGACGAAACCCCTCAAGTACTCGACAAATACAACTCAAAATTTATCGAAAGAAAACTTGTCCCGAGATCTGTCGATTTCTACGAATTGTACCCGAAAATGTCACAGAATCTCATCAGTAATTACATCAGGCAATATGATTGGATATCTTGGCCAGATGACGATGAAATACTTGAAGGACCCGATATAACTAAAACTTATTATGAGCATCTCCAAGTTGTATATCATTCTCGATATAATTACATACAATTCAACAATTTCAACTACTGGTTTACTGAAAAAGACGACAAAACAGTTGCGTCGCCCATCCAAAGAATAAAACATTACTCGATATTCCCTGATTGTGCTCCTAGGATACGTTCGTGGAGAGCCTCAGCGACTAATATACGAATATTTAATCATAATCCGCCAAAAGGAGAAAAATACCCAGTTAATTTTAACTTAAAGCATTACCCAATGAGATCTTATGACCAGATGATCAGGCGCATTACTAAAGATAGAGCGGATCTTCAGAGAGGCGGGATGAACTATCACTACAACAACATGAAAAAAGACATGTCAAAATTGATGCTAAAGCCCGAACAACTCTACTTTGACGACGGCATATCCGACTTAAAACCATACCCAAAATACAATTGGCGAGAAATATACGGATACGGATAAAGACATCAAAAAACAATGCATGAAGAAACATAGTTTAAAACTACCAAGTCACATCACAATTTCGCAATCGCCAAAAAACTTGTAAGTACTGAGGTAGGATGCAAGATTTGAGCATCTTTTAAGCAACCATTCTATTTACATTCAATTTCTGAGCTCTCAGTTTCATAAGCGACGGAAAAATGTTGTTTAGTTTAATGTGTTATTCCCGTAGAATATCCCTAGGTGCTTTCATAAAAAACGCAGTTTCAAAGCATAGGTAACAAAGGGTAACATGGTTTCCCTCCTGCCTAGTTATAAAGACCTTTTAAATGACCAAGTCCAAAATTAAATGGGAGCCAGTGACTTGCCAATGTCAGATGACACCGAAAGGAAGGCAGAGAAAGAAGCCAAGAAAGCTGATGGAAAACTAACGGAAGAATACGAAAAAGCCGTTATAAAGACTGCAATTGAAACTAAAAAAGCAGGGGATATAGTGGCTAAAAAAACCAAGAAAACAGTTAAAAAACTAGAGGAAAAAATAAATTAAAGAAAAAAATATGATCCAGAAAAAGTAAAAACGCAGGGAACTTAACTTACCGGTATCAATTCTACAAGAATGTTATAACTACCTTAGAAGTAGCGCCTGTCACCGTGATTTCATCATTTGAGTAGTAGCTCCAGCCATTTCCTTGGGTAGCTGGAGTGCCGTCAATGTTTACTGATATGTCTGACACGGGTAAAGCGTTCACAGAGAAGGTTTGGCTTCCGTTTCCGTTAACTGTGTAGCTTATGCCGTTGTTCGGGTCAAATTTGCTTATTGTAATGTTACTGTCGAGTGTAGTTACATTAAAGCTTGAAGTGGCACCGTTCAGAGCCAAATTGTTAAAAGTAAGTGTGTCACCGTTCTGGCTGAAACTGTTCAACGTTACTGAACTGCTGAAGCTTACACTGTTGCGGTCCGCATCAAAAAAGGGAGTGTTAGCGTTAATGGTGACGGTTGAAGGCGAATAAGGAATAAGCGTCGGTGAAAAACTGAATTGATCCAGTGAGTCAAGCAGGTATTGGTTAGGTGTAAGATAGAGTTGATAGGTGTAAGCGTTTACAACTGTTTTTGCAAGGTTGCTCATGTTGAAAGCGTAGATTCGCGCGGTCGCCGCACCCGTTTGACCGTCCACTTCTTGCATGTTGAAGAAGCATTCTTCTCTGTTCCCTACTCTTGTGTTGTTTGTTGTTCCTCCATCATCAATATCGTGCCCATTTAGCGTCATGAACACGTTACGATAGTTATTTAGCAGGGCTTCAAAGTTGGTGGCCCATGCAACGTCGGTAGGATTCACAGTATAGCCATATGTGTCAATTCCATTAAGAAAGTTATGTGTTGCCACAATCACGTTGACGTTTGGGTTACATTGAAGAAGCGTGTCCATCCAATCTAAAACAGTTTGGTTAGCATCGTATTCTATGTTAATAACCATAAATTTGTAATTACCATAACTGAATTTTACAGCCGTATCTTTGCCGTCGTTGATATCGCCCACCCAGTAAGGCAACAGTCTCATAGCTGTGACATTAAAAGCAGGATAATTTTCGCCTAACCATCCTGCGTTGGGGCTGCCCGCTCCAACAACTGGGTTATAAAATGTGTCGTGGTTTCCAGCGTCCCAGCAGTAAGGAATACCTGCATTGTAAAGCTGGATCATGGCGTTACTGGCGTTGACCCAATCACCCGCATTTTTGGCGTTCTGTACTATGTCCCCTGTGTGAATAACCATCTCAATATTCAAAGAACCATTATTATTCACTATCCAACTGGTTAACCCATCAAACAGGGCAGAGTCAGAATCACTCAAATACTGAGTATCTGTAATCTGAACTATGCTAAATCCGTCAATGGTTGGGAGTGTAGCCTCCAGTGGATCAACCTGGGTTTGCAGGTTTGAAATCTTCTGGTTTAATAAAGTGATGTCTGAGTTGTCTAATGCTATTTGAGCATTAGCGGCTGTTACGTTAAATGAACCAAGTTCTTCGTTATCGTATGATAATCGACTCGTGGATGCTTGAATTTGAGTTTGAAGCTGTGTAACCGAAGATTCTTCGGATCCAACTTGGGCTTGCAAGCTTGTAATCTCGGTTTTCAGTGAACTAATTGTTTTATTGTCAGAACTAATCGTCGAGTTGTCCGACGCAGCTTGATCCTGAAGGGTCGCATTTTGATTCTGCAACAAGCTAATTTGGTTTTGATCATTTGTCACTTGGGCATCTTTAACGTTTAGCGCTGACGTGTAATTTGACACAACTACACCCATAATGATAAGCAATATCATGATACATGACAACCCGATTCCTAAAGCAACTTTTCTGCTTACAGCTTTCTTTTCACCCAAGATTTCACCCCTCTTTACTATAACCTACTACAAAAGTTAGCTAGGCATACGTTTCTTATTAAAACCTTGCTAAGATTGCTACCTTGCCCCCTAAAGAAAAATCCAAGCTAAATATTGCCAAGCTATTTTAACAGTTTCTTTTAAGGTAGCAAAGTAAGTTCGTTTTGCAGAGTTGAAATGTCTTGGTTTAATGCACCGATTTCTGAGTTGTCATTTGCTATTTGGGTTTCGAGGCCTGACATGTTTGCTACCGGCGAGCTATCGCCTGTTAATTCGGTCTGTAATGTAGAAACTTGATTTTGAAGCTGTGCGATTTCAGTTTTATCTGTAGCAATTTGTTTTTGCATGCTTGAAATTTCAGCGTTCAATGAACTTATTGTCGTGTTGTCAGAACTGATTTTCGAGTAATAAGACGCTGTTTGGTTCTGAAGGGTTGCGTTTTGGTTCTGCAACGCGCCGATTTGGCTTTGGTCATTTGTTATTTGGGCATCTTTATCTTTTAATGCTGACGTGTAATTTTCCACCAATCCGCCTATAATAATGATTAGCGCAATGCATAACAACCCGATTCCTAAAGCAACTTTTCTGCTTATAACCTTCTTTTCACCCAAGGATTTTCCTTCTGTTCTATAAATCCTGTACAAACAGATATCATAGGCTTCGAATCCCTTTTAAAACTTTGCTGAAATTCTGATTTATCCTTTAAAGAACGGTGGCGAGGTAAATACCTGCAAACCTATCCTTGCCAATCACTTCAACAGGCTAAAGTTAGCTATTTACAACTTTGTTTCTCAAACAGTACATTAGGAGCTAAGTTTGGGTGATCTTTCATTACATTTTGAAGTTTTTGCAGTGACACATGTTCGAGGACAAACGTGGGCGGAGGCGTTTCAACTCCGCTTTTTTGCATTAGAGAATTAAAAATTTTATTAACAATTTGGCTTTCGTCAACTTTGGGTTCAAAGACTGCGAATCGAACGCAAAAGTTATTTTTCGTCAAGATTTCAAAGATTTTCCCCAGTTTTTCAGCGAGATAGTAAGGATGTAATTCTACGAGAATTTTCACGTCGCCTTTAAGTGTCTGGGGCATACCAAGAAAAATATTATATTCGTAACCTTCCACATCCATCCGAAGAAGACGCGGCGAAAGTTTATTCTTGAGGAACATATCGACTGTTTCCTCAGAAACGTCCTGGATTCCCTTAATTTCGCCTACAAGAGAATTTTTATCCATGGAACATAGATTGGAAAAGTTGGAAACATAAATCTGGGATTTTTCGTTGCGTTCCCCCATCGCCAACTGAAAAGTCTCCACGTTTTTTACGTTATTTAGCCGCAGATTCTTTTTGAGTACTTCGACGTTGCCTTGG
>Ga0187891_1001491_pt1 | contig 19922 bp, 19 predicted proteins | sample June2016WEW_21_4_FD_132990 | JGI IMG/M metagenome (GOLD analysis project Ga0187891, IMG submission 132990) | Peatland microbial communities from SPRUCE experiment site at the Marcell Experimental Forest, Minnesota, USA - June2016WEW_21_40 | ecosystem: Environmental > Terrestrial > Soil >... | reverse complement strand
GGTTCTGTGGGAACAGCACCGGGTAGGCATAGCCGAGAAAACTAACCTTCGTTCCCTGGACGGTGGCGTGGATGGTGTACGGGGCTTTCGCTGATAGCGTGAACCCATCAAGTGCTTGCACACGCTGGAGGAACATTTCTTCAGCGAACTGTTCCTTTGAGAAAAAGCCCAGATCGAGGGAGAGCCGATGGCCGAACTGCAGCGCAAGCCCCGTTCCGCCGGCGAGGTAGAAGTCGTCCAAGAGGTGCGCATCACGGAGGATGCCAAGCGTTGTTTCGGTTGAGGCGGTGATCACCTTGCGGCGCCACGTCCCGTGTTCCAGATTGGTCATGGCAATGTCCTTGGGTGAATTTGTGGTGATTAGCGGCTGCCGTTGAGCGCCGCAACCTCGCGCGGTGGAAGCCCGTACACGAGCGCCCAGAAGTTGGCGGATTTCGCGGAGAGACGGCGTTCAGTGGAAAGCACCCGGCGGATGTCCGCTTCGGAGAATGTTCGCCGCAGCCACGCCACAGCCGCCTCGTCGCCCAGCTCCAAAACCCGGAAGATCGTGTAGTCGGGATAAGCCTCAGGCGTAAAGGTGTCAAGGTTCGTGTCCCAGAAGAGGGTCCATAAGTTGCTAGGAATCATACAGTTACAATTATAATCCTCAGTCGGTATAAGTCAACTGCTCTGCCGTGCGAAGACCAAAATGTCGTCTTGTTTCTAGAAGCTGGCCTGTCCCTCGCCAAAGTGTGCCATGACGGCATAAGCAGGAGGTAGGAATGTAGACCGAATGCAGCAGCCTTGCTGCATGGAAGATGGAGGCAGGCCCTCTGGGGGCGGGTTGCAGGATCAGCCCTCAAACCACCCGGCGCTGCGTGGGGATAAGCTCCCAGGTGGTGAACGGACCGGGAAAAGGCGAGCTTGACTCGTCAGGTGTGGGCCAGGAAGGCGAACGAAAGTGAACCGCGGATGTTCTGTCGAAAGAGACTAAACCGTCATCTAAACCAGGCCGATTTGGCAGCCTGGGATGAGTCCAGCGGGAGCCTGTCGATTGGCTGGACGGTGACCGGCAGATAAGCGGCGCGAGCCTGGCACAGGCTTTCATGTGGAACATGGGAACCTGGCGCTCCGATGCAAAGGGAGTGACTCGAGCGGAGACCCCGCAAGAGTTCGAGTACCGAGGCGGAGCGCAGGGGCGGACCGATTCGTAGTAGCGACGAAGCCCGGTAACTCGGGTGGAGCGAAGGGAGCGGCCCGGCCCGTCTCAGACGTGGATCAACCCGCGAGGGGAGGAGTTCTTGACTGAGGCAAAGCCATACAGTATTTCCAAACACCTTGTGCTGGAAGCGTGGCGGCTGGTGCGAGCCAACCGTGGCGCTGCCGGGGTGGACGGCGAATCTCTGGCGATCTTCGAGAAGGATCTGAAGGGGAATCTCTATAAGATCTGGAACCGGATGTCGTCGGGGAGTTACTTTCCTACTCCGGTGCGGCTGGTGGAGATACCCAAAGGCGATGGCAAGTTACGTCCACTGGGAATACCCACGGTCGCCGATCGCGTGTCGCAAACAGTGGCGAAGATGGTCTTGGAGCCGTTGCTGGAACCTGTGTTCCATCCCGACTCCTATGGCTATCGCCCGAATAAATCGGCATTGGACGCTGTAGGCCAGGCGCGCAAGCGTTGCCTGGAGATGGATTGGGTTATCGATCTCGATATCCGGGACTTCTTCGGGAGTCTGGATCACGAGTTGATGATGAAGGCGCTGCGGCACCGCACGGGGGTGCAGTGGGTTCATCTTTACGCGGAGCGATGGCTGAAAGCGCCGTTGCAACGGGAAGACGGCTCGTTGGAGCCTCGCGTGAGCGGCACGCCGCAGGGCGGAGTTATCAGTCCGCTGCTGGCCAATCTCTACATGCACTATGCGTTCGACGAATGGATGCGGCGCAACTTTCCGCAGGTTCCGTTCGAGCGCTATGCCGACGATGTCGTGATCCACTGCGTGAGCCGACAGCAAGCCGGGTTCGTGTTGGAAGCGGTACGCAGCAGGTTGAAGGACTGCAAGTTGGAGTTACATCCGGAGAAGACCCGGATCGTCTACTGCAAGGACGACCGGCGCCGGGGCGGCTTCAGTGCGCATGAGTTCGACTTCCTGGGCTACACCTTCCGGCCGCGAACAGGCAGAATGCGGGGCCGAAGGCCCTTCGTGGGCTTTCTGCCAGCGATCAGTAACAAGGCGGCCAAGCAGATCAGAGAGACAGTTCGGGACTGGCGGCGAAGGGCGTGGGGAACCTCGCTGACGCTGGCCGACGTGGCGGAGCGGCTCAATCCGGCAGTCCGCGGATGGGTGGCCTACTACGGGCGGTTCTATCGCTCGAAGTGTCTTGATGTTCTGGGCCACTATCTCACCGAATCTTTGGTGCGATGGGCGATGCGGAAATACAAGCGATTCCGGCGCAGATGGGGCAAGGCATATTGCTGGCTGGGGGCGGTTGCCTCCCGCAACAGCGACCTGTTCTATCACTGGCGCCTGGGGTTGAGACCAACGGCTGGCCGGTAAGAGCCGTATGAGCCGAGAGGCTCACGTACGGTTCCGTGAGCGGCCTGGGGTGAAATCCCCCAGGCCGACTCGACATGCCATCCGTGGGCACAATAGGCTCGACTCTCGGCTCCAATGGTTACATCAGCAGCAATTTGATCAGGGAGGGAGCGCCGGGTGATCGGGCACCTTCACCATTCAGGTGGTCGCCTCGGCAACATGACGACTCTGAGCACGGGCGTCGGCCTGCGAGTGCGCGGTTTTTGATCAGTGCCATGTTTCCGATTGGACCATGTCCGCAGTGCCACTAACCCTGCTATGGGTAGCGCCTTCGCCGTGGTGCAGAAATTTGCGAAAAGCAGGTTACACTTTCCCAAGCGATCCTACGGTGGGGCGTGGAATGGCAGCTGATATGGGGTTACCTGACACACAGATGCGCCCGAGCTCTATCCCAATGCCCGAAAAGAGTGCTTCGAAATAGGGCAAATGATGGCTTTTTGGTCCTGGCAACGGCCCTGCGGGGCACACCCGGGGCTCTGGCCTTGGAATGGATGCAAAAGATCGCCGGCGGAAGCAAATGGGGGTATATTGATTCGCAGCCGGGAAAGCAAAATGGAAATTCTAGTTAACCGGAGAATGCCAATTATGTTGAATGCAAATTCGCCTTGCGCGAAGTGGTCGATGGTCAGCGTCACCCTGGGATTGCTCGCCGCCGTCAGCATTCCAATGCTTGGGCAGGCGCCGGCGGTTCACGTTGGCAACACGCAAATCACAGGCCTTCCAGATGATTGGTCTCACCATCATGTTGTGTTCTCGAACCCGGGCACCGAGCAGGAGGCGATCCAAAGCGGCCGCCACGATGAGTGGCTCAAGGTCGTCAACGACCCGCGCTACGTGCTCCAGCAGTTGAAGCGGAATGCGCCGGTTCAAGGGCCCGCGGCCGTAGACGCCGCTTACAGGGCGAAGTGGATCGCGGAGGCCACTGGCGTCGGAAATAGCGCCCTCGGGACAGCGGAAGCTGTTGAGCCTACTATAGGCCTGGCGGGGCGGACTCCGCGGCCGATCTCTATCAAGAAGAAGGGATTCAGCCCGTCACTCAAGAACGACTGGAGCGTGAGCATGGGCACTGGAACGTCCGGCACGGGGGGCGTGTATCCGGCGAAATACGGCTTCCTCTCTACTCAGCTCAGTGCATACAGCTGTAGCGACTACGTGGTCTTCCCCACGAGCGGTACCGGTAGTTCTTCCGTACCGAACATTATTGCCTTCAAGAATCTCTACGCCGGCTGCGGCACTGTTCCGAATCAGTACTGGGCCGTAGCCGTCAATACCAGCGGCACCTACGGCACGGTGACCACCTCGCCGGCGCTCTCCGAGGACGGGGAGGAGGTCGCCTTTATGGAGACCATCGGCAGCAGCGCATACCTTGTCGTGGTCCTGATGCCCACCGGCAACGTGTCAACTGTGACCTCGGTGACCACGACATCGTGCACCGGGAACACCACCGTTAACAGCGACACGCAAGGCAGCGCGCCTGAGGTCTGGTGTGGCGCGATCAGTGGCCCCGCCACCGACAGCCACTCGTCGCCTTTCGTCGATTACACGAACAACGTCTTGTACGTTGGCGACGATAGCGGCGTGTTGCACCAATTCAAGAACGTGTTCCACTCGAGCACTAACAACACCAAACCGAGCGAGGCGTGGGCCACGAGCGTCGGCAGCACAAATCAGCTCAGCAGCCCGGTATACGACTCAGGGTCCGGGCGGATCTTTGTCGGCAGTACTAATTATTTGACCGCAGATACCGGCGGCAAGCTTTACGCGTTCCTCACCACCGGTACCCTGTCAGTAACCAGCGTGTCGTTAACGCACAGCACAAGCCCCGGAGTCTACGACGGGCCCCTCGTCGACTCGAGCGCCGAATTAGTGTATGTCGTTGTGGGAGACGACAGCGCAGATGACGGTTACAGCGGCGTTTACGACTTTGCCGCCAACTTCACCAGCGGCGGTCCAGATGGTCATGGACCGGGCGGCTATTCGCATCAGACATTCGGTACCACCACGGCGGCGAACATCGTCTACAATGGCGCGTTTGACGCCACGTATTACGCAAACCCTGGCACCGCAGGGAACTTCTGGGTGTGCGCAACGCAAAGCTCCGGCAGCCCACAGCTCGAAGGGGTACCAGTGGGAGGTGGTGGGTCGCTCAGCACCCCTGTTGGGACCCCCTTAACGAGCGGCGCCGCGACCTGCTCGCCGGTCACTGAGTATTACAACAGCAGCGACTATCTCTTCATGAGCGTGACCGCGCTAGGCAACGTGTCCACCTGCGGCGGTAGCTGCGTCTACTCATTTACTGTTGCAGGTTCAGGCACCACCGCGACGAAGGTCGCTGGTTTGAGCGCCACCGGCGGCACGAGCGGAATCATTATTGACAATTCGGCGAGCAGTCCCGGGTCGAATATATACTACGAGGATCTCGGCGACACCGACGCGGTGCAGGTATCGCAAAGCACGTTGTAATCTGATGTAGGGTTGTTCACGAGGGCGGCTAGGCCGTCCGAGCTTCGCCAGGGCGGGATGGTGCGGGCAGGAGCTGCTAGAGTTTGCGGTGGCCGGGAAGGCGAAAAAGGCAGCCACCCGCTACAGTCGCTAGGGGTGACACCCACGCCAGCACCTCCAGTCGGTGACATGCGGCATTCACCGTTGGTGCATGCCCTTCATTGCACCCGCAGCCCCGTAAATTATCGCTTAATTCGCAGTTCTTAGTTCACAGTTCCTGGTTCTTCGCCGCCAGTTATCCGCTGCATAAGCAAGATCCGGCCTCAGAAGAGGAGCACCTGAATGAAGCCCCGAACAGCGCCAAGCACCAAGCAAATCAGGGCAGCAGCACCCAAAGTAATCGAACCGCCATTGGTGTGCCAGAGGCGGCTTCTCGGCTCAACTTTGGTGAGGGGAACGGAATCGGGCTGAGTGGAGCTATCTGGTTCAAGTGTGTGTCCGGAGTCTATCGCGACTTTCTCAGATTAGACCAATTGATAATCTCACTTCAGCGTAAAACGAGTGCTAACTCAGGCCCAAATCGCGAGATTCGAGATTCGGGCCTGACGTTTCGGTCTGTGTGAATCTACACCGAGATTAAGGTGTGACTACTCACTTGTCCCCGCCGTCGCCCGGAACCACTCCGGCAATGCCCCCGTCTGCGCGTAGCTTTCCAGCTCGGCTGTGCTCATCCGGTCGAAAAGATCGTTCATCGAAACGCTTTCCGTTCTGTCTATCCGCTGACCCGCAGCATTGATCGTGGCATAGGCTTGGACGGCAGCGACCACGGCGGAAGCCGTTACATCAACCTCACCGGCATTCTCGATGATCCGCTCCAAAGCCGCCCGCACGTTGCGCTGGCACTTCTGGAAGAGTCCTACCGCGTGCGCGTGCCGGTAGACGCTGGCCCGGTCTGCCAGCCCATACTCCTCTGCGATGGCCGCGGGCTTCGCCAGCCGATAAAGGCTGCTTCGATCTCTTCTCGTTGCTGGTGGGCACATACAGAGCAAGCCCTCTGGTGTCGTCCAAGGCTCACCGTTGCGTCCACCTTGCCCCGTTGATTCATGCCTCTATTGTGGCTCACCTGTTTTGTTCTTGGAAGGCGTGTCATTTCCGCGAGCCACTTTCAGGGTGACTGGTCCCGTGCTGGCGGTTCACCGGGCAGGCGTGGGGCAGGAAGGCTCGTTGAAATGGGCGACGTCAAGGCCCGGACCCGGAGCAGGCTCAGCCCGAAGCCAGGGCGCAGCGCAACTTCACCGACCCGGACAGCCGCATCATGCCGGACGGAGCGAACAAAGGCAGCTTCCTGCAGGGCTATAACGCGCAGGCGGCGGTGGACGCGACGGCGCAGGTGATCGTGGCGGCGGTCACACAAGAGACGACCGACAACCGGCAACTGCTGCCGATGTTAGGCCGGGTGGAAGAGAACCTGGGCCGAAAACCGGACGCGGCTAGCGCCGATGCTGGTTACTGGAGCGAGGCCAACACTACGAACACGCGTCGGTTCTGGTCACCAGCAACCTGCCCTTCGACGAATGGACCGAAGTCTTCGGCTCTGAGCCGCTCACCGGCGCTCTGCTGGACCAGCTTACCCATCACGTGCACATCCTGGAGATGAACGGCGACAGCTACCGCCTCAGGCAAAGCCGCCGCAAACGGAACCCGCCCGTAGACCGTTGATCCCTCCCTCTCCGAACGCCCTTCTCCACCGAAAACCCCTGCTTGATCGTTCCTCCTACTGGTTCCCTTTTCCCACGCCCCAGTGGTCTCCGATTACTGCGCCCTTGACAAGTGTAAGGGGTCGATCCGAACACTACAGGAAAGGTAGGCAAGAGTCTGGTCCGAGGGCTGGGCTAAGGACTGTTCCTGCGCCGTCTGGCTGATTCCAATTAGTGAGGTTCCTACTATCCATGCTGCACAGCCAGATAAACCGGTTCTTTCGCCAGCTGCCCGCAGGCCGTCGCGCCCTTTCTCTGGTGTGGGGTGCGGCGGGATGGTGGACTGTGGCCTGGGGTGTCCTGCTCGTGGGCCAGGGGTTAATTCCCGCCGGCCAGGCCTTGCTGCTCAGGACATTGGTGAATCGGCTTGTTGCTTCGCGGGAGTGGGTTGCCGTCACGCCTCCGGCCCTGGGAATCGCTAGCCTATGGGTAGCCGGGCAGCTTTTGTCCAGCGCCCTGTCCTGGGTCCGGGCGGTGCAGGCAGAGCGAGTGCAGGATGAGGTCCACCGTTTGATTCATATGCAGGCCCTTTGTCTGGACCTGGCTTTCTTTGACCATCCTGAATCCTACGATCAGTTGTATCGGGCCCAGGGCGATGCCATTTCTCAGCCCCTGGCCCTGCTGGAGAACCTCGGTTCGCTGGTCCAGAACGGGTTGGGTTTTCTGGTGCTGGCGGGGATTTTATGGACCTATGCCGGATGGCTGCCCCTGCTTCTAGTTTTCACCGCGATTCCCGGATTGGTTCTCGTTGCCCGTCACATCCTGAAAGAACACAGCTGGAACCTGGAGCACACCTACCAGGAGCGGCGGGCGCGGTACCTGGACTGGTTGATCACGGACCAAAGCTCCGCCGCCGAGCTGCGCCTCTTCGACCTGGGGACCTACCATCGCAATGCCTTTGAGAGCTTGCGGGAGAGCCTGAGGGAAGGGAAGCTGCGCCTCGTGCGGCAAGGAGCCGTAACCGAACTGGGAGGAGGGCTCCTGGCCTGGGCTGGCAGCTTGGTGGGCTTGGGCTGGATGTTGCACCGGACTCTGGCTGGAGAGGTTGGATTGGGGGACCTGCTGCTCTGCTTCCAGGCCTTCCAGCAATGCCAGGTCCTGCTTCGGTCTCTCTTGGAAGGCGCGGGAAAAATCTACAGGAGCCTGCTCTTTGTTGAAAACCTTGAGGAGTTTCTGGGAATTAAACCGGCAATTCTTCCCGGCCAGGCAGGAGAGCAGGGGTTGCCGGTGAAACACTCAATTCGTTTCGAGCGCGTCAGTTTCACCTACCCAGGAGGATTCCATCGAGCCCTGGACGAATTCGATCTGGACATACCGACAGGGAAAGTGGTGGCCCTGGTGGGTCACAACGGGGCAGGCAAGAGCACCCTCATCAAGCTGATGTGTCGCTTCTACGATCCCAATGAGGGGCGGATTCTCCTGGATGGGGTGGACTTGCGGGCGCTGGACCAGGAAGCCCTGCGTCGTCAGATTACCGTCTTGTTCCAAGATCCAGTTCGTTACCACGCTTCAGTACGGGAGAATATTGCCTTCGGAGACATCCGAGGACTTTCCGACCAAGCGCGGGTGTGGCAGGCCGCGCACGATGCAGGCGCTCTAGAGCCTATCGAACGTCTGGAAGGTGGATTCGAGGCATTGCTGGGCAAATGGTTTGGCGGAGCAGAGCTGAGCGGGGGTGAATGGCAGCGTATGGCCTTGGCCCGGGCTTTTTTCCGGAGGGCTTCGCTGGTCATTCTTGACGAGCCGACGAGTGCCATGGATTCTTGGGCGGAACAGGATTGGTTGAGTCGCTTCCGCACCCTAATCGAGGATAATACGGCGCTTATGATTACCCACCGCTTCACCACGGCCATGCACGCGGACATCATTCACGTTCTGGATAAGGGGCGGGTGGTGGAGTCAGGAACCCATGCGCAGCTTGTAGCGCTGGGCGGAGCCTATGCTCGCTCCTGGGCAGCTCAGATGCAGGAGATCGGCCATGGGTGAGGCCTCCTGGCTGCGGGGGACAAGTCCCGCGTTCCGCCTCACTATCGCTACCGCCTGGCTGGCCCCGAATTCGTGACAAAAGAATCAGGAGGAAGCAATTCGAGAGGCCATCGGTGTCGACTTGGACTGGATTTGGGGAGAGAGAGAACGGGGACGCCATTCTGACCGAAGACTACGATTTGGCGTGTTTCGAGAATTCCGGGACCGATCAATTGCATTTGGATGGCCTTACGCAATTTTCCTGATGCAACATAGGAGATCCCCCGGCTTTGCCGGGGAGCCAGCCAAGGTTTGACAGTTCCGGGGTATGCCTTCTGTAGTTTCTGCGCACATGGTCAGCGCCACCTTCACAGTGGGGCTTTTGCTGTGGCGGTTGCTTTTGCTTTTCACCGTTGCGATCAGGCCCCTTTGAGGGGCCAGCGACCGTAAAGCCTCCGGCTCTGCCGGAGGATATTTACTCGATGGCTCATCTCCAAAACGCCCACGCATGCCGACAATGACCGAATTTTGATCGGTGCATTACCGTTAGTTGCAGACAGGTACATAAAGAACCACCGAAGCGGGAAATTTCAGTTTGCATCCCCACCCCCCGAAAGATTGTATAGTGTCCTTAAAGCGGCATCGGTGTGCCAGGGTTCCCCCTGTGCTCGAATGCTTCCTCGTCAGCTGCCGAAAGCCTCCCAGTTTGAAACGAGAATCGGCAGGGGCCGTTTTCAGGAGTGGCAAGGGATTGAGCGGATTCAAAACCAAGTCAGCCAATGTTCTGATCGGAGAATGCCTATCATGTTGATTGCCAAACCGTCTCGCTCCACGTGGTTCTTAGCAAGCGCCGCCTTGATCATCCTCGCCGCCGTCAGCATTCCAGTGTTTGGGCAATCCGCGCCCAGTGCGTCTCCGCTGAGCGGCGGCTATGTCGAGGATTGGAGTCATCATCACCTCGTGTACTCTAATCCGGGCACGGAGCGTGAGGCGCTGGATCACGGTACCTATGCCCGCTGGTGGAAGATCGTCAACGATCCCCGTTACGCAATGCAGCAGGCGAAGCGGAGCTCCGGAGCGAAGACTCTCGACGAATCGACGATTGGCGCAATAAAACCGCCAGCTAGTGCAGGCGTTGGGGGAAGGCCCAATGCGCTGAGGATTGGACATTTGGGACCCGAGCCGTGGAGAGGGAGAGGCGGCCTGAATGGCCTGCATAGCCTGAGTGGCCTGAATATAGATTGGGACGAGCCTCTGATTGCCGACGGCCAGGTGCAACCGAACATGTACCCCGCCAAGTATTCGTTCAGCACCACAACGGCCAGTTGCACCAACGATTTTGTCGTTTACCCGACGGGCGTGGTGGGCGCAACGGGCGCAGCGACAATCGTCGCCTACAACAATCTCTATGTTGGCAGTACTGGCGCCTGCGAATCCACCCTTCCGACGGTGTATTGGGCCTATAACACGGGCACTGGGTCCATGGTTACGACGTCTCCCGTCCTCTCCCTGGACGGAACTAAGGTAGCTTTTATCCAGTACAACGGCACTACCTCGAGCCTGGTAGTTGTCAGGTGGAAGGCCTCAACCGGGTCCCTCACCAGCCCGGCGACCCCAACAACCGTGACCGACCTAGCCACTTGCACGACCCCGTGCATGACCGTCACGGCGCTCGGCTCCGCCGTCCCTGACACCTATTCATCTCCGTATTACGCCTACAAAGCAGACGATGCGCTATACGTTGGCGACGACAGCAGCCATCTTTACGAGATCACGGGCGTATTCAACGGAACGACGTCTCCCACAGTGAATTCGGTTTCGCTGAACGCCACTGCATACTACGTTGCATCGCCCGTCTACGATTCCACCTCAGGATGCGTTTTCGTGGGCGATAGCGAGGGCTACGTCTACTCCGTCAGCTCCGGGGTTGCCGGCAATGTATGCACAGGTAGCTCATTTGCCCTTTTCGGCCATTCAGAAGTCCTGGGAGGAGGCGCAAATGAAGGAATCTTCGACGGGGTCCTGGTGGACTCCACGGCCGCAACGGTATATGCCTTCGTCACCGGCAGCGCCGCTATAGGGAACTGCTCGACGGCAGGGGACAATTGCATAGCGCAATTTGCCACTGGCACGATTACAAACGGCAGTACTAGCGCTGCTCCGGTCGATGAACAGCCACTAGGCACGGGAGGCGCGGGCTACAACCTTTACGATGGTAACTTCGACAACGTGTATTACAGCTCGACGAACGGCACCGCTGGGGATCTCTGGGTGGTGGGGAACACCGGCGGGAATGGTTCAAATCTGTATCGGGTGCAGATTAACGGTAGTGGCCTAATCGAAGGTCCGTCGGCGGCCATTACCGGCCTGACCGATACCGGAACTGGCCACCATGGTGGTTGGGCATCTCCCGTTACTGAGTTCTGCAACAACGGCGCAAGCGCGTGCACTGCCAACGGAACGGAGACCACTGCCGGCACAGACTATATTTTCTTCAGTGACGACTATTTGACGTCGACGACTGGCACTACTTGCTCCACGGGCGCAAGCTCGGATGGATGCCTCCTGGGCTATTCCATCAACAATCCGCAGACCATGGTCCCGACGCTTGTCGGCGGCACGCCACTTACAGCTACTGGCTTCCCCGGCTGCTGGAGCACGGGCGGGATCATTGTCGATAACGCCTTGACCAGCCCTGCCCAAACTGGCGGTTCGCAGATCTATGTCCTGGGCCTAAACGGCAATAGTCCGGGGGGGCCGACAGGCGGGACCTATACGAGTAGCGAATGCGCAAACAGCGACACTGCGACCCCTCAGGCTTATCAAGAGTCGCAAACCTCCCCGTAGGGAGAAGGAACCGGGTAGTTGCGCAGTGCATACTTCTCGACCCGCACCGTGATTGGGCGCAGGCTTGTTCGCGGGTGCCCACAGTCCGCAGCGGGGCTAGCAATCGCCGGGCCGGCAACAAAACTGCCAGTCCGGATGATGGCCCGCCGCGATGGCCGATTTTCAACAGGGTCATTACCTTAGTTGTACGCAGGACCATAAGAAAGTCGCCAACGCGGGAGATTTACACTTGTATCCCACCCAAAACACAGTAGAATATGCTCATTGAGGCACGGGTATGCAAGAGCTACCGCTGTGTTCCAAGCCACCTCGTCAGCTAGCGAAAGCCTTCGAGTTTGAAATTAGACACGGCAAGGCCCGTTTTCAGCAGCCGCAAGGGATTAAGCGGATTCGAACCCAGATCAGCCAACGTTTGGATTGGAGAATGCCAATCATGTCAAATGCAAAGTCTTCGTGGTTCAAGTGGTCGATGATCAGCGTCACCTTTGCAATGCTCGCCGCCTTCAGCGTGCCAATGCATGGGCAGAGCGCGCCGGCCGTTCGCGTCGGCAACACCCAAATCACAGGCATTCCAGACGATTGGACCCACCATCATGTTGTGTTCTCGAACCCGGGCACCGAGCAAGAGGCGATCAGTGCCGGCCGCCATGACCAGTGGCAGAAGGTCGTTAACGATCCTCGATACGTGATCCAGCAATTGAGGAGGAATGCGCAGGTTCAAGGGCCTGCGGCGGTGGACGCCAATTACAGGGCGAAGTGGATCTCGGAGGCCTCCGGGGTGGGAGATGCCTCCCTCGGGTCACTGGAAAATGCTGGGCCGACTCCAGGGTTGCTGAGGCGGAATCCGCGGCCGGTCTGGCCCATTATGAAGATTCCGTTCGGCCCGACACTCAAGAACGACTGGAGCGTGAGCATGGGCGCGGGAACGAGCGGCACGGCGGGCGTGTATCCGGCGAAGTACGGATTCGCTCAGGCTTCCAACAACACTACCGCCAGCTGTAGCGACTATGTGGTTTTTCCCACGAACGTTACTACCACCGGTACCGTTCCGAACGTTATCGCCTACACGAACCTTTACGGAGGTTCTATAGATTGCAACTCTGGAGCTGAGCCGACGGTGTTCTGGCAGGTCCTCTTCGAGATCACCGGCCCCACCACATACGGCGCGGTGACCACCTCGCCGGTGCTCTCCGTTGACGGGAGCGAGGCCGCCTTTATGGTGACCATTGGCACCAAGGCATACCTTGCGGTGGTCCTTATGCCCAACGCCGCCGATACGAGCGTTGTTTCGATCACCTGCAGCACCACCGAGGCCGGCGCCACCAACGTCAACAACACTTCTCAAACCGGGGCGCCGCAGGCGTGGTGTGCCCCGTTCGCCGACGGCCATGCAGATGCCCTTTCGTCGCCGTTCGTGAATTACGCCACCAACACCTTGTATGTCGGCGACAGTAACGGCGTTCTGCACACATACACGAACGTGTTCCACACTTACGGCACCGGTCCCCCATCTACGAACACGACAGCACCGACAGAGGGCACGGCGGTGACCGTCGTCTCGGGCGGAGCAGCGCTCGGTAGTCCCGTATACGACCCGGGCTCCGGACTCGTCTTTATTGGCGGCGCCAACAATGGTACCGGCCAAGGGATTCTCCACTCCGTCAACAGTTCGGGGACTGTTGTATCAACCGGCTCGCTGACCGGCGGCACTTTTGGAATTGGGGATGCGCCGCTCTTGGACTCCTCGACGGGGAAGCTTTACGTCTTCGGGCCCGAAATCAAGGTCGGCAGCTGTAGTTCGACAAATTGTACAGGCGTGCTCCAGTTTGCGACTGGGACTACCCTTAGCGGGGCCACTGGGATCTTGGCAGCGGTGGGCGTCCTCGCTCACAATGTAGTTTTCTACGACGGCTCGTTTGACAACACGTACTACACCGGCTCGGGCACGACGGGGAACCTCTACGTCTGCGGAAACGCAGGTGGGGACGCGAAGCTGTACCAGATCCCAATGTCAGGAACGTTTGGCACCGGCGTGACCGCGGAAGCAACGTTGACCAGCGCGACGAACGACGGCAACTCGCTCCCCTACCAATGCTCGGGGGTCACGGAGGTTCTTAACGGCAGCGACGATTACATCTTCATGAGCGTCTGGGATGACGCCAACCTGGCCGCCTCGGGGGCAAACAAGTGCTCGGGCGGGGGCGGCTGCGTTTACTCGTTCAATGTCGGGAGCGGCGGCAGCGAAACGACTCCAGTCGACGGGCTGAACGCCACAGGCGGTACGGGCGGGATCATCATTGACAATGTGGTGACGAGTCCGTCGGGCGCGTCGCAAGTCTACTACGAGGATCTCGGCGACACCGACGCGGTGCAGACAGCGCAAAGCACCTTGTGATCCACAATTTAAGGCCGGTTCTCGAAGGCGAGGTCGTCTGTTAGTCTGAATCCAGGCGCGTAAAACGGACTCAACGCACGCAACCCAAACCGAGCGAGGTACACAGGTGAACACGAACTCTACGGAGCAGAAGCAGCGGCTGGCTTCAGCAGACGACGCGAATCGTAAGACGAAGAAGCCGTACGTAAAGCCGGAGGTGCGGCATGAGCGCGTATTTGAGACCATGGCGCTGTCGTGCGGCAAGGTGCAGGTCACGCAATTCAGCTGCGCCCGTAACCGGAAGGTCTCATAGCGCAGCATGATTCAAGAGGCGCACCTTCAGTCGGCGTGCTGCGACCTGGTGGTCGACGTGGTTCGCAGCGCGGGCTCGGCGAGCCTGGGGGTCATGGGATGCAGCATGCTGCCCGCCATCCGGCCCGGGGACGTGCTCATGGTCGAACGCCATCACTCCGATGAGCTGCAACCGGGCCAGGTCATCCTCTATAGCCGCAACGGTAAACTCACGGCGCATCGGATTATTCAGGTTTCAGACGAATATCTTCTTACGCAGGGCGATTCCTTGCCCTCGCGCGATCTGCCTGTACGATGGAGCGAAGTGGTAGGCCGAGTGACGGGCATTTGCCGGAATGGCCGCCCGGTCTCTTTGCAACGTTCGCCTTGGCAGAGCGTTGTTGCGGCAATTCTGCGGCGCTCGGAGTTGTGCATACGGCTCTATCTGCGCCTGAGTTCCCGGGTCGGCCTTGATGTGCCGGGCATGGTTACCGCGGCGCTGAAAGGCGATTGCTAGCCGCCGGGGCGAAGGATAGAATGGCGCTATCGATGGACATCCCCGGCGCCAACAAAAGTCACGACGTGGTGATAGAGATAGGCGGGCTCCCCATTGAAGTGCAGACAACCGATGCTGAATTTGAGCGCCTTCTCAAAGTGCGCTACGGCGATTATGTAAGGCCGGGCGCGGCATCTCAATTTTCACTCCGTGTGCAGTTGACGACGCCGGAGACATTTGACCCGGACGCGGACGCGGAAGTTTGGCTGGAGGATCGCGAATGGAGGATGGAACGGGGCGACTTCCGCGCCCGGTGGAATCCGGCGGAGCGCCAGGGCCAGGTTCTTCAGTCGGCGAATCCGTATTCCATTGACTCGGTGCTTCGCATCGTGCACACATTGATGCTGGCGCCCGAGGGAGGTTTCCTGGTGCATGCCTCCAGCGCGGTACGCAACGGCAAGGCGTTTCTGTTTTCCGGCGTATCAGAGGCGGGAAAGACCACGATGGCCCGCCTGGCACCTGCTGACGTTGCGCTGCTGACCGATGAGGCATCGTATGTCCGCAAGGTGGATGGGAGCTACTTTGCCTATGGCACCCCATTTGCCGGCGAGTTTGGAGAGCCCGGGAAGAATATTTCGGCACCGATCGCAGCGCTTTACCTGCTGAAAAAGGCGCCCGAAAATCGAATTGACGAGATGGATCCGGCGGTGGCAGTCGAGCGCCTGCTCAGGAACATTCTCTTCTTCGCGCACCAGGCGGAAATAGTGCGCCAGGTATTTGAGTCGGCGTGTGCATTTGTGGCTGCGGTACCGGTTTTTCAACTTTCGTTCTTCCCAGACCAACGGGTTTGGGAACTGATAGGGTGACCCATGGCATCGACCGAGATGTACCTAACTCAGAGCGCAGACATCGCATCGCGCACTCTTGGTGATGACACACTGATCATGTCGACCCTGGATTCGACGGTCTTCGTGTTGAATTCAGTCGGCACGGCCATTTGGAACGCCGCGGATGGCGCAACGCCGCTTTCCCGCATCATTCATGAGCGCGTGTGCTCGGAGTTCGACGTGACCGATGAGCAAGCTACTGCGGACGCGACGGAGTTTGTGGACGAGCTCGTGAAGCACGGCATACTGTCGATCTCCGACACTCCAGTTCCCCAACAGGAGGCCCCATGAGTCTGCTTGCAGAGATCAACGATAAGGCGACTGCCCGCGGTATTCCATTAGCTGCACACATGGATATCACATGGCGCTGCAACGAGCGGTGCGTGCACTGCTATCTCGATCACGATGGCAAAGGCGAGATGAGTACGGATGAGATCAAGGACGTGCTCCGCCAGCTAGCCGACTGCTCGACCTTCTTTTTGAGCATCAGCGGCGGGGAACCGCTTCTGCGACGGGATTGCTTTGAGATCCTCGAGTATGCGCGTGCCCTGCGTTTCAACGTAAAGCTCAAGACCAACGCGGTGATGATCGGCCCCAAAGAGGCTGCGCGAATCAGGAAACTGGGGATTGAGCAGGTCCAGATCAGCCTTTATTCCCACCGTCCTGAAGTGCACGACGCGATTACAAAGCTGCCCGGATCGTTGCGCCGGACGACGAATGCGATTCGGCACCTGAAAGCAAATGGGGTGAAGGTCTCAATTACCAACGTCCTGATGAAGTACAACAGCCGGGACGTGAAAGCCGTCAAGCAGTTGGCCGCGGAGCTGGGCGTCAATTTTGTCGTCGACCCGACCATCACGCCGATGCTCAATGGAGACCGGTCGATCCTGAGCCTTGGAATTACAGCCGCCGAGCTTGAAGAGATCATGCGTGAGGACGAGTATGTGGGCGACGCCGCTGAAGATTGCGCTCCCGCCTCCAGCCATGACGACGATGTCCTTGACGGATACAGTTGCAGCGCCGGCCACTCACTGGCTTACATTTCGCCATTCGGAGACGTATACCCCTGTGTGCAATTCCCCATGCCGTGCGGCAGCGTGCGCAGGCAAACCTTCCGCGAGATTTGGTACGATTCCCCTGCTTTCACTGAGCTGCGTTCGGTGCGCGTGCGCGACCTGCATACCTGTTCCCACTGCACCCACAATGCTTCCTGTTCCCGTTGCCCGGGTCTGGCCTATATGGAAGGAGACTTCCGCGGGCCATCGTCGGTAGACTGCCAAAAGTCCTACCTCCGCACCGGAATTCCCTCCGCCGCAATGTTAGGCGCCGAGAATCGTGTCCCTCTGATTCCTTCCGGCCTGGTCCAGATTTCCGGACTTCAGCGAGCCATCATGTGATCGGTCGTGACAGTGTGGGCCGTTCGCGATTCGCCGCCCCGGCCATAGAAAGGGCGCCGGCATGAGGCCGGGAATGCAGTCCCTGTTGGATCTGCTTCGCGGGCGCATGCAGCACCCTGTCGACGCCGCTGAATGGACGGCACTGCTTAACATCGCCGAACAGGAAAATGTCCTACCCTGGGCAGCAGAATGTCTGCGTCTTCTTTTCGATGGGCAATGCACACTCGAACAGAGGCAACGGCTCGATGAGATTCATCGGGAAGCCCAGGTTTCCAACTTGGTGTGGACTGAGACGCTGAAGAGTACATTGGCGGCGTTCCACCACGCCGATCTGCCTGTGATCTCGCTGAAGGGTCCCTGCCTGGCAGATCGATTGTACGGAGATGCGGCGCTGCGCACCTGCTATGACCTCGATTTCCTCGTGCGCCAGGCCGATCTTGCTCGTGCAGAGCGTCTCCTCACAGACGCCGGGTTTGTTCCCCACGGCGACGCGGATGACTACCACCGGCGTTGGCTCCGCAAAGCGATCATCCTCGAATTGCACCACAATGTAGAAAACCCCCGCGCCTTCGAGATCGAAATGGATGCAGTCTGGGCTCGAACGATCGTCTCTGAGTTCCAGGGTTTACCCATTCGGCTTCTCGGCCCGTCAGACGAGTTGCTCTATCTGTGCCTTCATGCGGTGCGTCATCGATTCGAGCGGCTCTGCCTGATGCTCGATCTAGTTTTCGCATTTCGCCGACTTCCGTTCCCAGCCGCCGGTGCGCGCGGATGGGATGGCGCTATTTTCGAAAATGCTGCTGCTCTTGGCTGGATGATGGCTGCGCATCTCGACCCGCAAATTCCAGTGCCGCGGTCTTTGCGCGTGCAGCCGCGAGATCAAGAAAGGCTGGAAAAGCTCGCGGACCGTCTTTGGAACGAGCGCATGCTCGAACAAGCACAAATGCTCGACTGGAGGGCGCAGCACCGTTTCTATCTCGATGTGGAGAATCCGGGACGGAACCGGTTCCAGCGCCGCTGGCGCCATATGCGCATTCTGCAGACGCGTCTTATCGACGCCGATTTTTCTTTTGCCGCGCAATTTAACCTGCACCGCAACTGGCAGGTCCGTCTGCTTCGCCCCGTCCGCCTCCTGATCAAGGCCCTGCGTCCGCCGTCCAGTCTTCCGTAAGAAGTTTATCTCAGCCTCTTGGCAGCGGTTTCTTAAACCGTTATAGGATCAAAAGCTCTATCGGGGGTTCGATTCCCCATCTCTCCGGCATCCTACTGAATCTAAACACCTTAAATTCCATTGAATTGTTGAGGAACCCGCCCCGAAAAGGCTTCCAGTGTCCCGCTGGTGTCCGTTTGAACCTTCCCCACCTCTGCGATGTGGTTCTCCAGTTTCGTCATTGCGCTGCGGACATCCTCCGCGGCTGTTTTGATGTAGCGGGTTGCCGTCGTGCTTACGTTGGCGTGACGAAGGATTCGCTGAATCACCATGTCCGGCACACCCAAGCGGTACAGATTGCTTCCAAGGCCACGCCGGGCAGCGTGCCAGCCGTGCCACTCCGGAATGCTGCTGTCCCGCTTGTATTGGTGATTCGCTTTTTGGTGAGCTGACTCTGGGTTCCCGCAGCGTTCACAGCGGTTCAGGGATGGGAGGATGCCCAAGCGCGCGAAATGCCTCGGTCCTCGGACTACGCAGAGGGGTACTGGAAAATTAACAGCCCATTTCGGACCGGCGGGGAGTTTGCGGAGAAATACGCGCAGGCGCGCGAGCATGGACTGAGACGGGTTTGGACGGTTGGGCTTGTAATATCCGGCCAGTTGTCTTTCGGAAAGTCCCTTCGACGGTTGGAAGAAGCCAGCCCTATTCGGTGGAATGTTACGTCCTCGCCCTTGTACGTCTCCAGAGCATCATGTGTCTCCCGCAAACCTTGCATTTCCAGGGGTAGAAACCAAAGAGTGAATAGATCCTATTCCTCAGAAAACCCCACCGGTCGATCCGGTAGATTCGGTCGCTGCCACACTTCCTGCAATAAATCCGGGCCTTGATGGCGATCACCTTGACCATCTTACCAGCCATTGCTCCAAACGAGCTTCCTTTGTGCACTTTCGGGTCTCGGGAAACCCTTCTATTTCTTCGCAATGTTATTCAGCCAAGGAATCTCTGAGCAAGTCTGCATTTTGACGGTTGGCGATGGTGCTCCCTTTCTGTCTTCCTGACCTTGCCCGCGCAAAACGTATCCCTTAGCCAGCTGCTTAAATAGCGAAAGGGAAACGAAGATGAGGAATGGGAAGCGGGGCAGGTACACGCTGGAGTTCAAGCAGGAGGCGGTCCGGCTTGTGGAGTCGGGCCAGACGATGGCGGCAGCGGCACGCAGCCTGGGAGTGGTTGAACAGACCTTGGGCAACTGGATCAAGCGGCATCGGGCGGGAGCGTTAAAGGGTGTTAGTGGCAGGAGCGCGGTGACTGCCGAGCAGATGGAGATCAGTCGTTTACGGGCCGAACTAGCGCGTGTGACGATGGAGCGCGACATCCTGGGAAAAGCGACGGCGTTCTTCGCAAAGGGCCAGAAGTGAAGTACGCCTTTATTCAATGCCACAGGCGAGTCTGGCCGATCCGGGTGCAATGCCGTGTACTGGGCGTAAGCGTATCCGGATATTACCAACACATGGCGCGGCGCAGGGAGATAGCCCAGCGCCGGCATCTGAGCGACGAGGCGCTAGTTGTGCACATCCGTGCCGCCTATGCGGAAAATCGGGGAGCCTACGGCTGGCCGCGCATCTGGCGGCAACTGCGGGCTCAAGGCATTCGCGTGGGCAAGCAGCGTGTGCAACGGCTGATGCGAGAACACGGCATCCGCGCTCGCGGCAAGCGGCGTTTTCGCGTCACGACCACCGACAG
>Ga0187891_1001490_pt1 | contig 19925 bp, 18 predicted proteins | sample June2016WEW_21_4_FD_132990 | JGI IMG/M metagenome (GOLD analysis project Ga0187891, IMG submission 132990) | Peatland microbial communities from SPRUCE experiment site at the Marcell Experimental Forest, Minnesota, USA - June2016WEW_21_40 | ecosystem: Environmental > Terrestrial > Soil >... | reverse complement strand
GTCTATCGTGCCAGGAGCAGCTATCGGGCCGAGGCCAGATTTACGACGTGGCTTTACCGGATCGCGACCAACCTGGCCGTGAACCACGCGCGGGACACCCGGCACGAACGGTCCGCGCAAACGGTGTATCTGGATCAGCCGGACGAAGAAACGGGCACGACTCCGGATGTGGCTGACGATGAGCCGACGGCGGAGCAGCAGTTGCTGCGCGATGAACGGATGGCCGCCATTCGGCGTCACGTGATGGCGCTGCCCGAGAGGCAGCGAATGGCCGTGTTGATGCACAAGTACCAGGGGATGGATTACCGGCAGATCGGTGAGGTGCTGAAGTTGAGCGAGTCGGCGACGAAATCGCTGCTCTTTCGCGCTTACCAGACGCTGCGGGACAAGTTGAAGGACTTTGTTTGAGGGCATGAGTGAAAAGAAGCCGGAGCCATTGAAAGAGGAAAATCGACCGGCGGAAACATGGGGTGGGAATCATGAAACGGATGAAGACAAATTGCACGGGAATGGATGTTGAGCTGGCCGGAGTGCTGCTCGATCCGAGCCCGGCTTCTGCCAAGGTTCAAGCGCATGTTGCAGAGTGTGAGCACTGCCAGAGCGAGCTCGAAGAGCTGAAGGCGACCATGCAGGCGCTGGATGCCTGGAAGGCGCCTGAGCCGAGCCCTTACTTCCTGACCCGGCTTGGCGCCAGGATGCGGGAAGAGCGTGATGCCGCGCCCGCCGGGTGGCTGGCTGGCGCCATCGCGCGGCTGCGCGCAACCGTGGCGTATGGGCCTGGATTGCACGTGCGTCCGCTGGCGGCCGTAGCGCTTACCGTGATGTTGCTTGTGGGCGGGGGTACCTATCTGGGTGTGACGGACTGGATGCAACCCATGCAACAGACTGGTCAGAATGCGGCCGTGGTGCACGACCTGCAAACGCTCGATAGCAACGCTCAAGTGCTGGACCAGATGGAAGCGCTTACCGGCAACCAGAACGGAGATTGAGGTTTTCACATTTCGGCCGCTTGCCGGGAGAAAGACTCGTGAACTGGACTTCAAACGCGGAAAGAAAGCGCCCGGCGGCGATGGCCGCGGCGGTCCTGTTCCTGTGTTTGACCGTCGTCGCAGCGGCTGGCCAGCGCGGCTATGAACGCAGTTCTCCGCTGCGGCAATTCCGTTTTGCGCAGCTCCAGGGTCGGCAAAATGGAGCCCAGAACCAGCGACAGTACCAAAACCAGCAGCGGCCGAATCAGAATCGGAACCAGAATCAGCAGAGACCGTACCAGCCACAGCAGCGGCCGTACCAGAATCAGCAGAGACCCTATCAGACGCAGCAGCGGCCGTACCAGAGTCAGCAGAGACCTTATCAGACGCAGCAGCGGCCGTATCAGCAGACTCCGCAATATGGCGGCGCGCCGCGATCGACGCCCGCATACCCGGCAAACGGGGCGCGGCCTGGCACACCGGCGCCGACCTACACGCGGCCTGCTTATCCCAACGCAAATCGTCCCGGAAGCGTTTATCCCGGCGCGGCGCCTCCGGGACACTTAGGCGACTGGCTCAACCAGCACCAAGGACTTCCCGTCCAGGATCAGGAGCGCTTACTGCGCAATGATCCGAGCTTCAATCGGCTGCCGGCCGAGACGCAGCAGCGCCTGGTGCAGCAGTTGCACCAGCTGAATCAGCTGCCCGAGGACCAGCGCGAGCGCAGGCTGGCGCGCAGCGAGATGCTGGAGCACATGTCGCCGCAGGAACAGATGCAGGTTCGCCAAGCGGGGCGCGGTTTCATGGCGCTTACGCCCGATCGCCAGGCGACAGTCAAGCGCGCCTTCCAGGACCTGCGCTCGGTGCCGCTCGATCAACGCGCGACGGTGCTGAATTCGGCACGCTATCAGAACCAATTCAGTCCCGACGAGCGCGACATCCTCATGAATCTTCTGCGCGCCGAACCCTACGAGCCGCCTCGCTGACGGGAGTGTTTCGCCGCCGGGCTACGCCAGCTTGCTCCTGAAGAATGGGAGGGATTTTTTCAATCCTTCGATGAGACCGACGCGCGGCTCCCATCCGAGGAGAGTGCGCGCCTTGGTGATGTCGGGTCGCCGGCGCATGGGATCGTCCACGGGCAGATCGATGTAGCTCAACTCGCTCTGCGAGCCAGTTACTTCAAGCACAGCTTTAGCGCAGTCGAGGATCGTGAACTCCTCGGGGTTGCCGAGATTGACGGGAAGATGCTCCTTACTGCGCGACAGGAGCACGATCCCCTCGATGAGATCGTCGACATAGCAGAAGCTGCGCGTCTGGCTGCCGTCGCCGTAGATGGTGAGCGGCTCGCCGCGCAGGGCCTGCATCATGAAGTTGGAGATGACGCGTCCGTCGCCGGGGTGCAGGCGCGGGCCATAAGTGTTGAAGATGCGCACCATGCGCGAATCGACGCCGCGCGAGCGGTGGTAGGCCATCACCATGGCTTCGCCAAATCGCTTGGCTTCGTCGTAAACCGAGCGAGGACCCACCGGATTCACATTGCCCCAGTAGGTTTCCGGCTGAGGATGTTCGAGCGGGTCGCCATAGCACTCCGATGTGGAGGCGTGGAGATAAGCCGCGCCATACTTTGCTGCAATCTGCAGCGTGTTCTCAACGCCGACGGAACCCACACGTAGCGTTTCAATTCCCAGGCGGAGATACTCAGGCGGGCTGGCCGGCGAAGCGAGATTGAAAACGTAATCGACGCGGCCCGGATCGAAGCTCGTGCAGATATCGCGTTCCTCAAAGCGGAAGCGGGAATCATTGGCGAGATGGGCAAGGTTCCCTCGGTCGCCTGTGGATAGGTTGTCGACGCCCAGGACGGAATAGCCCTCGCCGAGCAAACGATCGGTGAGGTGGGAGCCAAGAAATCCGGCAGCGCCGGTTACGAGTGCTGTAGCCAAAGCTCACTACTCCAGAATTGAAAACTCCGCTTGGGAAATGCTGCGCTTCAGGACGCTGAACTGTGCGGAAGAATCCCGTTCAGACCGGCAATTTGCGCGGCTTGCCTTCCTGCGCCTGGTAGCTGGCCTGCCTGCCGACGCTCACATAGGTAAAGCCGCGACTCTGCATCTCATGCGGCTTGTAGAGATTGCGCCCGTCGATGATGATGGGGAAACGCAGCGCGCGATTCAACCGCGCCAAATCAATCGAGGTAAACTCCTTCCAGTCCGTGAGGATCAGCAGTGCATCGGCATCCTTTGCCGCCTGGTAAGGATCATCCGCATACTTCATGTTCGCGGCAGGCGGCAGCACGTCCTTCGCGCGCTCCATTGCCGCCGGATCGTATGCTGTGACGATGGCTCCTGCTTGCAAGAGTTTGTTGATGATCTCTATGGCGGGCGACTCGCGGATGTCGTCGGTGTCGCCCTTGAAGGCCAAGCCGAGCGCCGCAAGGCGCTTGCCGCGCAGGGTCCACAGCGCCGAGCGCACCTTGTTAAAAAACACTTCCTTCTGAGTGTCATTAATCTTGCGGACCTCTTCGAGCAGTTGCAGGTTGACGCCCCGTTCCTGCGCCACCCAATGGAATGCGGCGACGTCCTTCGGAAAGCAGGAGCCTCCATATCCGAGTCCCGCGCGCAAAAACCCCGGGCCGATACGGCTGTCGAGACCGATGCCGGCAGCAATGTCCTCGATGTCCGCATCCACGGCCTCGGCTAGGTTCGCCACAGCGTTGATGAACGAGATCTTCATGGCCAGAAACGCATTCGAGGCGTGCTTGATGATCTCCGCGCTTTGCGTTGAAGTGACCAATATCTGCGCAGGCCGGGCCGTGCTGCACGTTCCAGGCACAGCTCCTGGCTGCGCGTAGTAGGCGCCGCCGGTCAATGGCGAGTAGATCCGCCGCAGCATCTCCGCCGAGCGGTCGTTGGTTGCTCCCACAACGATGCGATCGGGATGCAGAAAATCGACCACCGCGGTTCCTTCGCGCAGGAACTCGGGGTTGGAGACTACATCGAATTGCTCTTTATCCACTCCGTGCCGATGCAGCACACGCCGAATCCAGTCGTTGGTGTAGACCGGAACAGTGCTCTTCTCAACAATCACCTTATAGTTTTTAATGGCGCGCGCAATCTCGGCTACGACGGCTTCGACATACGAAAGGTCCGCGGCGCCGCCATCGCCCTGCGGGGTGCCAACGGCGATGAATACCGCCTCGCTCCGCTCCACGGCCTCTCCCAGGTCAGTGGTGAACACTACCCTGCCGCCGCGGTGCTTCGCCAGCAGCTCGGGCAGATGTTCCTCAAAGATGGGCACACCGCCCTCGCAGAGCTGCTTCACCCGGGCTTCGTCGTTGTCGACACAGACGACCTCGTGACCCATGTCGGCAAAACAAGCAGCGGCCACCAGCCCAACGTATCCGGAGCCGATCACGCAAATTGACACTGGATTCGACATGGGTTCGCGCGTTCCTTTCTGGGTCATTCTACGGGCGGGATGGTGGTGCGGGGCAATTCCCTTTCCGTTGTATGCTGCGAAATCGCTTATTCACGGATAGTTGCAGCCACTCACCGGCACACCGACATTCTATATTGCTGCTCATCCTGAGCCTGTGAGGCTTCGCTTGCAGGCGCCTCCTCCCAATCACCGCTATATGAATGAAGGCATCCTGGCCGTCCTCTCGAAACCACGTTGAATCGCGTCCACCGGCACGGTCCGAACGCTCCTCTCAGCTACAATTGGATACAGGCCAAACGGCATATTTCTTTGCGCATTGCGCGCAAATTCAGCAAGGAGCTGTAACCTTTATGGCGATTCCCGCCACACAACTACGCCCGGGCATGATCATCAAGCACAACGACCAGCTTCACCTGGTGTTCAAGGTCGAGCACCGCACGCCGGGCAATCTTCGCGCCTTTATCCAGGCCAAGCTGCGCAACCTTAAATCGGGAGCCATGTTCGAGCACCGTTTCCGCTCCGCCGACGCAATTGAGAAGGTGGTTGTGGACGAAATTGCCATGGAGTTTTTGTACGCCGACGGCGATGACTACTATTTCATGAATCCGGTCGACTATGAGCAGACCGTTCTCAAGAGTTCCACGCTGGGCGACGCGGTCGAATACCTGACCGCCAACCAGCAAATCAAGGTGAGTTACTTTGATGGGCAGCCGGTGGGAATTGAATTGCCGCAAACCGTGGACCTGGAGGTCGTAGAGACCGAGCCGGGGCTGAAGTCGGCAACTGCCTCCAGCGTCACAAAACCGGCCAAGCTGGAAACCGGCCTCGTGGTCCAGGTGCCGCCGTTCATCAACACGGGCGAAAAGATCCGCGTGGATACCAGCGAAGGCGCGTATTTGAGCCGAGCGTAGATTCCACGCGCAAATTCAACATCAGGAGGTCCCATGCCGGTTCCCGCAGTCATCGCTACCGCCGCTGAAAACTATCGTTTCAACTCCGATTTTCTGACAAAGATGGTCCAGGACTTGTCGCCCGAAGAGTGGCTACGCCGTCCTGACGAGAAACTGAACCACATTGCGTGGATCGTGGGCCACGTCATCTGGGCGCGGAAGGCAGTGCTTACGCGTCTGGGGACGGAGTGGTCGCAGCCCTGGCTCAGCTCGTTCGCGCGCGGAGTGAAATGCAACGATGTAGCCGCCTTCCCGTCGCCGGACACTCTGATGGAGGGATGGCGCGAGGTTTCGGGAGTGTTGGCCACCGCGCTCGAGGGCGCCTCAGAAGATGTGCTGTCACAACCTTCGACGCAGGGCCCTCCCAGCGCGGACGGCAAGATCAGCGGGGTGGTCAACTTCCTCGCCATCCATGAGACGTACCACGTGGGCCAGGCGTCGTATCTGCGCAGTTGGATGGGCCACAAGGGCCTGATGGGGTAACCGCGCACTGGCGCGTCGATGGGTCACGATTTTCGATGCAAGAAAGGCCTTGGGCTGCGTTCTGCAATTAGCGGATACATGCAGCACGTCGATCCGGGAGGCTCGCATGAAGTCACTGCTTTGCGCAATTCTTGCCGTGCTGGGCAGCAGTTTTGCCCTTGCCGCGCCGCCCACTTCGAATGCTGCCGACCAAGCCGAGGCGGTGAAAGGCAGCAACGCATTCGCCGTCGACCTCTACGCGCAGCTTCGCACGCAACCGGGCAATCTTTTCTTTTCGCCGGAGAGCATCTCCACCGCATTCGGAATGGCCTACGCCGGGGCGCGCGGCCCGACAGCAACGGAGATGCAACACGTTTTCCACTTCACGCTTCCGCCGGACCGGCTGCATCCGGCAATGGGAGCGCTGCTTACGGAAATGAACGCCCAGCACAACGGCTACGAATTGCGTGTGGCCGACGCGCTGTGGGCGCAACAGGACGCGAGCTTCCTGCCGGATTACTTGAAGCTGGTTCAAGCCGATTACGGCGCGGGCTTCCGCCCGGTCGACTTCAAGACATCGCCTGAAGCTGTGCGAACCACAATCAATCATTGGATCGCGGACCAGACGAACGACAAGATCCAAAACCTGCTAGCGCCCGGTTCGGTGACGTCGGCCACGCGGTTGGTGTTGACCAATGCCATCTACTTCAAGGGGACCTGGCAAGATCAGTTCAACCCGACGTACACGGAAGACGAGGATTTTCACCTCACGGCGAAGCAGTCCATCAAGACGCAGATGATGAACCGCAACGGCGGCTACAGCTACTACGATGGGGGTTCGTTCCAGGAGCTTGAGTTGCCGTATAGGGGCGAGCTTTCGATGGTTGTGTTGCTGCCCAAGGAGATGGGCGGACTGCCTGCGCTGGAGAAGTCGTTCACGGCGGAGAACGCAACCAAATGGATCAAGAAGCTCGCGCCGGTGGAGAAGGTCATCCTTAGCCTGCCGCGGTTCACTATGACGCAGCAGTTCGAGCTGAACGGCACGCTCGAGAAGATGGGCATGCCGCAGGCCTTCAGCAGCACAGCGGACTTTTCGGGAATGACTGGCAAGCCCGACTTCGCCATCTCGGCGGCGATCCACAAGGCCTACATCGACGTGGACGAGCAGGGCACGGAAGCGGCGGCGGCGACAGCGATTGTGATGCGGTCGACGGCGATGCGCTATTCCGCGCCGGAGCCACCCCCTATCGTCTTCCGCGCCGATCATCCATTCCTGTTCCTGATTCGCGACACAAATTCGGGCGCGATTCTGTTTCTGGGGCGCGTGGCCGACCCGACAAAATAAATCCGCCAAAGTCAAGGCGACGGCCCGGCTGATGGGAGTAGGGCGGCGCTCACTTTCCGTCCGGCAACTTGACGAGACGCGCTTCGAGCAGGGCTTCGATCACCTTAAGCGCTTCAAGCGCTGACTCCGCGACCGGCTCGTCGACCTGGACCACGGCCAGCGCCTTGACGGGCGCGCCAGCCGGACTCGTCCCCCTCCGCTCACGGCCCAGCGCAAAGTTGGCGATGTTCACTCCCTGCTCGCCCAGGATTGTGCCGATGCGGCCAATGACGCCAGGGACGTCGAGGTTGCGGCAGACGACCAACGTACCTTCGAGCGGCGCTTCGACATCGATGCCGTCGAAAGCGACCAGGCGCGGCTGCTCCCCATGAATGACGGTGGCGCTGGCGCGGCTGTCGCCCTGCGCGGTATGCAGCACCAGCGTGAGCACAGTGGCCGCGCCGCCGCGATGGCTCTCTTCCTTCTCCTCATGTACGCGGATGCCGCGCTCTGCGGCCACCGCGGCCGCGTTGATGCGGTTCACGTTCTCAGAGCCTTGCAGCAGGCCGGCGATGGCCGTGTTGCGCACCAGCTCAGTTTTTGCCTCAGTGAGTGTGCCGCCGTAGACGATGTGCATTGCGTCAATGCCAGACTTGCCTCCGCCCTTGCCCGCCTGGGCAAGAAACGATCCGAGCCGCCCGGCGAGGTCGATGTAGGGAGCGAGTTGCACGTACTCCTCGCGGCTCAGCGAAGGCACATTCACGGCATTCTGCACCACGCCCAGCTTGAGGTACTCGCACACCTGATGCGCAATCTGGATGCCAACGGCCTCCTGCGCCTCGGCCGTGGAGCCAGCGACGTGCGGCGAGAGAATCACGTTGTCGAGGCCCAGATAGGGCGGGTCTTTGGGCGGCTCCACGGAGAATACGTCAAGCGCAGCACCGGCCACCTGGCCGTTCTTGAGTGCGGCGGCAAGATCCGCATCGCAAACCAGCTCGCCGCGGGCGCAGTTGACGATGCGCACGCCCTTCTTCATGGTGGCGATGGTTTTGGCGTTGATGATGCCCGTGGTCTGCGGTGTGAGCCCGACGTGCAGCGTGAGGTAGTCGGACTTCGAAAAGAGCTCCTCGACGGGGACGAGAGTGATTCCGTTCTCGCGCGCCAGGGCCGCGGAGACGAAGGGATCGGTGCCCATGATCTCCATGCCGAACCCGCGCGCGCGCCTGGCCACTTCAAGGCCAATGCGGCCCAGGCCCAGAATTCCGAGCGTTTTGGCTCGCAGCTCGGTGCCCTGCAGATTCTTCTTCTCCCATTTGCCGGCGTGCATGGTGGCATTGGCCGCGGGCACTTTGCGCGCCAGCGCGATCATGAGGCCGATGGTGAGCTCGGCGACGGCTACAGCGTTGGCGCCCGGCGTGTTCATAACCACGATGCCGCGGCGAGTGGCAGCCTCGGCATCAATGTTGTCCACGCCAACGCCGGCGCGGCCAATGACACGAAGTTTTGGCGCGTGTTCGAGGAGTGCGTCGTCCACCTGCACTGCGCTGCGGACGACAAGCGCGTCGGCATCGGCCAGCGCGGCGGGCAATCCTTCACGCAACTGGTCGTGCGTTTTGACTTCCCATCCTGGCTCGCCTGCAAACACGGCCAGAGTGGCCGGAGAAACTTTTTCCGCCAGTACGATTTTCATGGCTGCTCCCTTGTCCGCCGCAGCGGACCCGCTTGTGTACTCGTCAAAGCGAATGCCCTGCTGCTCGCAGAGCAAATCGAACATGCGCACCACCGCCGCGTGCGGCTTGCCCTCGCCGCGCTCGTATTTGGTGAGCGAGTTGGGATGCACTCCCAACCGCTCCGCCATTTCGTATTGATAGAGATCAAGCTGCTTGCGCGCGATGAGCAGCTTTTCTCCGAAGGTTAGGTCAGGCATCGACAACAGCTCCTGGCCGCTAGCTTCTAGCTAGAGGCTGCTTTCGCGTACACTTCCTGCGCCGCGGCGACGGCCTGGCCAAACTTGACCGGCAGCCCGAGGTTGTCCTTGGCGATATGCTCCATGGCGCCCAGCAGCGCGACGGTGTCGAGATAGTCGAAGAAGCCGAGGTGCGCGACGCGGAAGATCTTGCCCTGCATCTCGCCCTGTCCGTTGGCCGCTACCAATGCAAACTTCGCCTTGAGCGCTTTGACCACCACGCCTGAGTCCATGCCTTCAGGGACCGCAACGGCCGTGGCCGCGGCCGCCGGGGAAGTGGGCGCAAAGAGCGTGAAGCCCAGCGCCACAAGGCCCGCGCGCGTGGCCGCCGCGTTCACCTGCGCGTTGTCGACCAGCGCGATGCGGCCTTTTTCGAGATCGCCGCCTGCCTGCCCGGCAATGTAGTCGAGGGCCGCGCCCAGCGCGGCAACCAACGCTACAGCGGGCGTGTAGGCGCTCTCGCCCTTCACCGCGTTCTTCCGCTCCTTGCGCAGATCAAAGTAGTAGCGCGGATTCTTGCTGGTCTCCATGGCCGCCCAGGCGCGGTCGCTGACGCTCAGATAGGCAAGGCCGGGCGGAATCATGACCGCCTTTTGCGAGCCGCCGATGAGCAAGTCGATGCCCCAGCCGTCGACATCGAAGTGCGTGGTGCCGAGGCCAGTGATGCCGTCGACGACCAGCAGTGTGTTGGGAGCAACCTCATCGCGCAATTTTGCGATGGCCTCGACGTCGTGACGAACGGCCGTCGAAGTCTCGGTGGCCTGCGTATAAATGACTTTGTGCTCCGGCTTGAGCTCCGCGCGGACAGCTGCCAGGTCGAAGGTCTGGCCGTAGGGCGCAGTGAGCACGTCGGGCTCGCAGCCGAAGGCCTTCGCCAAGCCGGTCCAGCGCTCGCCAAATTTTCCGGCGGTGAGCACCAGGACTTTGTCGCCCGGCGAGGTCAGATTCGAGACCGAGGCCTCCATGGCGCCGGTGCCGGAGCAGGCGAGCAGCAGGACATCGTTTTTGGTGCCCACGAAAATCTTGAGCTGGGCGAGCACCTTCTGGAAGAGGGCGCGAAACTCCGCCGTGCGGTGGTGCATGTCGGCCGCAGCCATCGCAAATTGAGCTGCGGGAAGGAGAGGCGTTGGGCCTGGAGTAAAAAGGCGAGTCTTACGAATCATTTTTCCCTCGTTTCGGACTGACGGGAATGGCGAGGCAGTCCGGAAATCACATAATACACAATTTTGTGATTTTTGTGGCTGAATGTTGTGGAAAAATTCAACGTGGCTCGGAATTTGGGCAAAATGGTCCTCATTTCGCACTCAAGTTCCCGGAATCGGTACAATTCTTGTTTGGCGGGCTCTTCTTTGGGGCCGCCTTTGCCGCGGATCAGGCGGCGAAGGGTTGAAGCAAGAAGTCAGGAGCAAAGGAAATGACCGACGCAGGCGAACTCGAAGTCCTTGTGAGTCAACAGATTGTGATCGCAATGAAGGCGCACGACGCCGAGCGCACGGGCACGCTACGGCTGATCAAGAACGCGTTGAAAAACAAAGCGATTGAGAAGCGCGCGGCGCTGACGCAGGCCGAGAGCGAGCAGGCGCTGGCCACGATGATCAAGCAGCGGCGCGATTCGATTGAGCAGTTCGCAAAGGGCAACCGGCCCGATCTGGTTGCCAAGGAGCAGGCCGAAATTGTGGTGATCGAGGAGTTCCTGCCCAAGGCGCTGGACGAGGCGGGGCTGGCGAAGCTGGTGGCGGAGGCGATCGGCGAGCTGGCTGTAACGCTGGGGCACAAGCCGACGGTGAAGGAGATGGGCCCGGTGATGAAAGCCGTCCAAGGCAAATTGCAAGCGGCGGGGCTGCGCGCCGATGGGCGCGCGGTGAGCGATTTGGTAAAGAAGGAGTTAGCGGGGTAGGAGCCGATCGTTGTGGAAGCAGACTTTGGGCGGCTTACGCTGCCCCTGCGGCTCAAGAACTATTCACCGCAAAGGCGAAACTAATCCCCCCAGTTGGGGTTTTTCCACTAGGCCCTCCCCCTGGGCTGCCGGAACTCCTTTTGCTTCGGACGGAACGGAGTCCGGCAGTGCTGAGGCCCGGAGCGGACTGAGAGGGACGATGAAACCCCGAACGAATCTGCGTGTTTCGTCCTTAGCGCGGCTTTCCCCCCAGATGAACCAAGCGCCTCGCCCATCGCTTTCCCACGAGTTGCAAACACAAAACAGACCGAGCGCAACGAATTGGGTTTTCGGCGCGGCGCTTGGTGTCCTCGCGCTGGCTTTTGCGGCGCATGCGAATGCCCAGCAGGCGTACGCGGGTTCGCCTTACGGCAATTCCGGCAGCCCGTACCCGAGCGGCCAGTACGCGCCGCAGTACGCGCAGCCCGCGCCTCAAAACGGCTACACGCAGCCGCAATATCAGCCGCAGGCTCCGCCGGATCAACAGCCGCAGTACGCGCCCCAATACTCCGCTCCGCAGCAACCTTACCCTCAACAGGCGTACCCCGACCAGCAGCCCTACAGCACGCCAGCGTCGCCGTATGCGCAGCAGGATGAGAGCCAGGCGCCAGCGCCGGCTCAGGCGCTCAGCGCCGAGGATCTGGAGCAACTGCTGGCGCCGATTGCGCTCTATCCTGATGCGCTGCTGGCGCAGGTTCTTGCCGCGTCAACCTATCCCGCGCAGGTAGCAGTCGCGGACCAGTGGCTGCAGCAGATGCGCGCACAAGGGTATAGCTCACCCGATCAGATTGCCGCCGGCGCCAACGCGCAGAGTAGTTGGGATCCAAGCATCAAAGCGCTCATCGCCTTCCCTGACGTGCTGGACATGATGAACCACGACCTGCAGTGGACCGCGAACCTCGGCAATGCTTACTACAACCAGCCGCAGGACGTGATGCAGACAGTGCAAGTGCTGCGCGACCGCGCCGAGCAGGCGGGGAATCTGCAGAGCACGCCGCAGGAAGAAGTGAGCAACGACCAGGGCTACATTGAACTAGCTCCCACGAATCCGCAGGTGGTTTATGTGCCTACCTACGACCCGTGGGATGTTTATGGGCAGCCCATCGCGCCCTATCCGGGCTTCTCGCTCTTCGGCGCGCTGGGCGACTTCTTCGGCGACGCTCCCATTCAGTACGGACTCAGCTATGCTCTTGGAGCTTTCGATCGCATGCCCTTTGGATGGCTCGCGTGGGGCCTGGACTGGCTGGGACACGCGCTGCTGTTCGACCACTCCGGCTACTACACGCACAGCAACCAGGTGGCCGATTGGGGTCTGCCGCATGGTGGACCTCGCGCCTATGGGCGTGGAGGGTCGTGGGGCACACGCGGCGGCCCGAACCAGTCGTACGGCGAGCGGCAGGGCTACAACCAGGGCGGCGCGAACCAACGCGGCGGATGGTCGGACAACCGCGGCGATCGCGGCGGGCGTGGCGGCGCCCAGTCCTATGTTCGGCCCGCGCAGGGATTCCCAGAGCCGGGACGGCTCGATTACTCTAACCGCGGGTCGCAGCAGCCGGGCTACGGCACCGCGCGTCCTGCACTGCCTTCGCAACAGAATTATGACCGCCCTGCGCAGGCCTACTCTCATGCGGCGCCGCAACAGAACTACGGCTACCGTCCGCAGACCTACCCGAATCGGGCGCCGGCGTATTCGAATCCCGGCTATTCCAGCAGGCCGCAGACCTATAGCACTCCGGGCTACCGGTACGGCTATACCGGGCAGGCAACAAACACCTACCCTGGGAATGGCTACTCCCGGAACAGCTATTCCGCGCCGCAAACGTACACTACTCGCCCCGGCTTCGCGTATTCAAACCCGTCCAATTCATATCGCGCACCGCAGTCGAATATCTCGCGTGGGTTTTCGAATCGCTCCTATGAGAACTATGGGAGTTCAACGGCGCGGAACGATCACTCGGGCGGATTCCATCTTTTCGGCGGTGGGCAGTCCAGGTCGTTCAGCCAGCGCGCGCCTAGTTACTCCTACAAGGCCCCTAAAAGCTTCGGAGGTGGGCACCAAAGCTTCGGGGGAGGACACATGAGCGCGCCCAAGATGAGCCATTCCAGCGGCGGCGGCGGCCACAGACACTGATTTGTGGATCATCTTGCGCCTCCGGCCCTAGACTGAAGCCCGCTCCTTGTCCTTGGCGCCCTTGATGAGCAGCCACAATGCAAATCCAAACTCCGCAATGAACATGACTGGGTATAACGGGTAGGTAAGTTTTTCGTGGCCCGGGAAGAGCCATAGCTGGAAGAAGCAAACCAAGAGGCAAGTGCCATCGGCAATCAGCAGTATGCCCAGGATTCGCGGGATCATTGACGATTTTACGACCAAATAACCGAGGGGAAAAAGCCAGGCGCCATAGAACAGCACCGAAACCATATTCCCGCTGTTGCCCAAATTGAGCAAGAGCATTGACAGAGCCTGCAACTGATCCGTTCCGAGCGCCTTCAGGTAATTGGCACCACTCAAAGGCAGCAGGGCATCAAAACGAATCAGCGTACTGACACACTCGACGGCCACGCCGCCCAGGTTTAATAGCACAAACAGCAGCGCGAGACCTCTATTCACCGATTTCAATAGCTCGTAGAGGGCCCATGCCGTCAAAAGAAAAAGCAAAGCGGCGAGCAGTTCGCTGGTGATACCGATGCGGAATAGCCAATCAGAAGCCATCAAATTCCTGGCTGTTGCTGCGGCATCCCCATTTACGATGGGCTTGCCTTGAACAAAAGAAGAAGACGCAAATGTGGCTATGTAGAGCAGATAAAGAAGCCCCGCGATTCTCGCGGCTCTCCGTTGGGACATATCGCCGATATCGTCTGTCATCTGAGTTCCTCCCATTCGATGAAAGCCCGATGAATGTTGCAACCCGCCGTAGACTGACGATACCCTGAAGCACTAACATCGACTGTCGGTAAGGTCATTCGCGAGCCCTTTCATGGATTGTCGATGAATTTCCCCGGCACCCCAAAAATCCTGGCCCTCTGCATATTGTGCGCTCTCGCCGTTTCGCGTGCCGGCGCGCAAGGCCCACCGTATCAAACAGACGATCCCGTTCCAGTCGACCTGCATCACTACGAGTTCTATATTTTCGGTGGCGTGGACGGCACACCGGTCGAGTTGGATTCAACCGGCCCGGCCTTTGAATTCAACTGGGGCGCTTTGCCGCGAGTTCAATTGCACGCGATTCTGCCCTGGGGCGTTGTAGCGCCGTTGAATCATCCCGTCTATTCTCCTTCCGGGGCCGGGCCTGATGAATTTGGACTGACCGACATGGAGCTCGGCGCCAAGATTGCATTCATCAAAGAGAGCAAGCACTTTCCGCAGATCGGCAGCTTCACCATGTTCGAGATGCCCACCGGCAACGCCGACAAAGGCCTCGGCGTGGGCAAGGTCTGGTACAAATTGCCCATCTGGCTGCAGAAGAATAGCGGCAAATGGCTCTTTGACGGGGGCACAGGCTACCAGGTGGTTCGGCAGACCGGCTTCCGCAACTTTCCTTACACAGGCTGGCTGATCAAGCGTGAGCTGAGCGAGCAGTGGGAGCTCGGCGCTGAAGTCTTTGCGCACGGCGCAGAGGGATCCGCTCCGGCGCAGACGCAAGCTTCCATGATGATCGATGTGGGAGGCTACTACCACTTCAAGCACAACACCAACGAGCAGTTTCTGTTCTGTTATGGGCACTCAGTCGCAGGGCAAACCGAGAATTATGCCTACGTAGGGATGTACTGGACTTGGGGCAAGGACGCAAAGAGCGACGCGCCGGACGAAAAGAAAGCGGCCGCGGACAATCTGCTGTTCCCGGTGCCGCCGAACAGAAACGGGCTCTGACAGCGCGAATCGGTCACGGGTCTCAAAATCGAGACCTGGGGCACCCCGCGCAGAGAGGAAGTTGCGAATGGAAATGACGGTACGCGGCCTCTGGACGATGATCCACGGCATGGGATTCGGCGCGCTGTATCTCATGGCGTGTTCCGGCGCGCTCGTTGAACTCTACCGCCGCTATCGCTCGCCACTGGGGCCGGAGATCAAGGTTGAGGATGAAAGGTTTCTGCGGATCTACCTGACCGCGATGGCCGTGCTTGCGTGGCTCACCGTGCTCACCGGCGCCTACATTATTTATCCGTGGTATCGCGCCGTGCCGCCGCCGGGAACCGCAAGCCTGGCCGCATTTCCGCAGCGCCTGCTGATGTCGAGCCCCACCACGGCCGCATGGCACTCCATTGGCATGGAGTGGAAAGAGCACGTTGCCTGGCCGGTTCCCATCTCCATCACCATGGCGGCAGTGGTCTTTTCTCAATATCGCCGCAGCCTCAGAATCCACACCGAGCTTCGCGCCGCGGTTCTGGGTTTCGTTTGGGCCTCGCTTCTCGCCACAGGCATCGCCGGCTTTTTTGGCGCCATGCTCAATAAGAACGCGCCGGTAAGTGGCGGAGCGACCATTCATATCGTGCAGGGAGAACAGAAATGAGCAGTCAAAGCACATCTTCTGCCCCGCAAGCGAGACTGAATCCCAACGGCGCCGGCGCGGCTGCCGTGCTCGCGGCCGGCATTGGCTCGTTCCTGGTTGCGGCCTTCGCCATCCTGGCCGACAAAGCCGCATTAATCAAGAGCCTGATGAACTTCTACAAGCCCACCGGACCACTCTCCGGAGTGACGACTTGCTCGATCGTCGCATGGCTCGCCGTGTGGTTGATCCTGCATCGGCGCTGGTCGTGGCGGAACGTCGAAGTGGGGCGCGTCGTCGCTGCGGCATTCATCCTGCTCTTTCTGAGTTTTCTGCTCACTTTCCCGCCGATCGCCGACTTGTTCTGAAGGTCGCTCCGTACAAATCCTCTTCAAGACCACACAAAGAAATGCCGGAGCTGGCGTGGAGCCAGCCCCGGCGTGTGGTTGACCTTACGTCTGGCTTACTGCCAGGCCGCCGTCGTCGTGTCGGTGAAGCTCAAACCATCAATGTGGCGAGCCAGCAGCACCAGGTTGCCGTTGGTGGAGTTCTTCAGCAACAGTCCCACGACGCGAACCTTTGTGCCGTTGCTCAGGTCGCTGAACGCCCCGAAGCCGTAGCGGAAGTCGCAAGCCGGCCCGAGGTACACCGTCACCGTGGACGGGACAACCTGTCCCGCAAAGCCAGTGATCTGCATCTGGAACAGCCCCTGCGCTGAGCTTTGGCTGCCGCTTACAACCGTGCCCATATAGCCCCAGTTTTCCAGGTGGATGCGATTGACCGTGATTGCCGTGCCGGTTGCCGGAGTTGCTTCGGCATCCGTGCCGCCGACTGCGATCTCCTGACCGGGCGTCAAGGCATACGAGTTAAAGAGAAGCTGCGTGAATGCATTGTGCATCCAGTAAATGCCGTAGTTCTCCTTCCCAGTGATGTCTACCTGAGCAATTCCGCCCAGCGGAACATCAGCCAGTGAAGACGGCTCGACCGCGCGCACATAGAAGTCAAGGTTAGTGGCCTGGCCAGATGCCGGAGTCACGTACGTGACCAATCCTCTTGCGTAGAACTTGCTGTCTGTAACGAGCGCCACTTCGTCGGCGTCCAGAGTCTGATCAGCTGGATCCAAAGATCCGGCGACTTCCACGATGCTGTCGGTATTCAACGAGCTCAGGCTGGCGCCGCCATCCCACTCGGTCGTCGAGCTGGTGTTGATGGTGAACTGCTCTCCGTGCGGACCCTGAATCGTGAACGAGCTTGGTTCCGTGGTGCTTGTCGGCGCAGTCACAACGGATCCGTAGAGTAGATCGATGTGTGCGCCCGTGTCGGTGCGCGCCACTGTAGAAACGTCAATCGTTGGAGTCACCGTGACGTCGCCGCTGGAGTTCAGTTCAATATTCCCGTTCGAATCAACGGGAATCGACTGTGCCAGATCAAAATCCATACGTAGACCCACCGGCGGGGTATTCGTACCAATGGTCAGGGATTTCGGCAGACTGAATGTCACAGTGGACGTTGTGAAAGCAGCCGGTGATGTTGCAATAGTCGGCGCGCCTCCACCGGAGGGGATGTTAAGGTAGCCCACTGTTCCGGTGCCAAGAACAAACGTGACACCGGTGTAGGTTCCTGCGGGAACCTGGTTCATGTCCACCAGGGTCTGCAGGCCGTTGAAGCGAGCAAAGTCCACCGTCGGCGTACCCTTGACCAGGGTCGATGTCGTTGTAGTGCCATTGGTCAATTCGACATCGAGAAGCTGCACTTGAAAAGAAACGACCGCAGCTAACGGCGCGTCGGTGCCGACCAAAAAGGCCGAGCCTGTCGGCACGTTGGATTGGGTTGCGGTGGTCATGGAGCTGGTGCAACCCGAAGCCACCAGCGCGACAGTGGCGATTGGAATCAGCGCCAGCCTCAATAGCATTTTGCGTGTCTTAGGGGACATATTGGGTACGTCGCTTTCTGCGGGCTGCCGTAGCTTAAATTGAGAGAGCACCGGGTGAAGCATTTTTCCATTCCTCTCGAGGAAACGCCGCCCAGGCTGCGAGCCTTTGCCTAAATAGACCTAAAGATGTAGACCTGCAAGGACTCTCAACTTCTAGGCGGGGAAGAATAATCCATTCCATGGCGCACTTATCTACAGAGCCATCGCCAAAATTGGCGGTCAGCTGCGACTTACCGATCGAGTCAACATCTGCCGTCGCATAGGTAGACACGAAACGATTTAAGTTAGTTGTGGGGGGATTCAAAAAAAGTTTCAACAGCCCTTGAAGGCGGGCCTGTTGTCCTATTACCACGGTAACAGCGGCCGATTCGACAGAACTTAGTCAATCTTCCTCAGCCACAGATTGCGGAAAGAGACCTTGCAGGGCGTGCCTTCGATCTGTAGCCCGAAGAGCCCGGAGGCGTTGGTGGTGGAATTGGGATCGTCGTCCACCAGCACAGCCATTAACCTGCCATTCAAAATGTGCAGGATTACCCCGCCTCGCGCGATGATCGTGTACTGGTTCCACTCGCCGTCCTTCACATAAGTCCCCAACTCCGCGCGGTCACCGATCATCCCCGCAAGACGCGGCGGCTCGCCGGGTTCGGATTCCACTACTTGCCCGCGCCAAGCCACGATCCCCAGCGAAGTGTTTTGCGAGTAGAGCTGCCCGCTGTACTGCTTCGCATTTTCGCTGGCGGGATACCAGAAGTCGGCCTGCGGCCCGATCATGACCCAGCGCGGATCGAGCGGCGGCTCACCGTTGCCGGCGACGCGGGCGGGGGGAATGCCGGTGCTGCTGCGGTACTGCACGCCGCTGCCGCCTCCCCACTCCACCTTGATCTCCAGCTTCAGATCGAAGTCCTTCGCTGTGATGCCGTGGTAGACGAGAAACGTGTTGCCCGCGACTTTGTCTTTCGTTGAGACGCCGACGATGGCGCCGTCTTCTACGCTCCACACGCCGGGCCGGCCATCCCAGCCGCTGAGCGTCTTGCCGTCGAAGAGCGAAACGTAGCCCGCGTGGTCGGCGAAGTCGATTGCCTCCGGTTCGGGGAAGATGCCATTCCGCTTTCCGGAGATATCCGGCTTCACCTTCCACAGATCGGTCTGGTCCTGAATCTGGGTCTGGGCCTGCTCCGCGACGGCCGGCATTTGGGCGCCGCTCGACGGGCTCTGAGGGAACGCCGGCAGCATGCCCGCAAGCGCCAACGCCAGTAAATGCATCGCGCATCGCGCCGCTGCCCACCGGAAGACTGCAGGGCTTCGCATGATTTCCTTCAGAAGACTTCCGAGCGCACGCCTTCGGGAATCGGCGCATGCTTCAGCAGGCCCAGCTCACCGGCCAGCCGCTCCAGCTTGGCGCGCGTGGCTGCGGTGGGCGGCACCAGAGGCAACCGCAGATGATCGCCGCACTTTCCCATCAGGCTCAAAACGGTCTTCACCGGGGCCGGATTCGACTCCCAGAAGTTGGCTTCGAAGAGCCGCGAAAAACGCCGTTCCAGCTCGCGCGCTTCGCCCCAGTTGTTTTCGAGCGCCGCGCGGATCATGCGCGAAACTTCGGCTGGAGCTTCGTTGGACGCCACGCTGATGAGGCCGTGCGCGCCGACGGCGATGGCCGCCAGCGCCAGGTTGTCGTCGCCGGAAAAGATCTTGAATCCCCGCGGCATGATGTGCGCGAGCTCGGCAAACTGCGGCAGCCTTCCGCTCGCTTCCTTGATAGCTTCGATATTTTTCGCCGCCGCGGCCAGCCGCGCAACGGTTTCCGGCTCAAGGTTCGTCCCGGTCCGGCCCGGCACGTTGTACACGCACACCGGGAGGGGGTCGACCTCGCGCGAGAGAGCCAGGAAGTGCTGGAACTGCCCCTCCTGCGTGGGCTTGTTGTAGTAGGGATTGGCGGAGAGCACCGCTGCCACGCCGGGTATGCGCCGCAGGTGTGCGGCCAGGCGAACCAACACGCGCGTAGAGTTGTGCGTGCATCCGGCCCACACCGGAACCCGTCCCGCTGCCGCGTCGATCACCAGACGCACCGCGCGCAGCCACTCTTCCTCGTCCAGCGTGGCCGCCTCGCCCGTTGAGCCGCACGCCACGATGAAGTCAATGCCCGACTCGATCTGCCAGTTCACCAGCGACCAAAGCGCCGGCTCGTCCACCGATCCATCCGCCCTGAACGGCGTCACAATTGCGGTACCACAGCCTGTCGTTTCCATGACAGGTCAAGTTTATAACGGCGTGGCGGAGCGAGTATGAACCGGCGCTCGCAAATTCGCCGAATCCGTCATGCGGGATTTTCGCGTGACGGGTAAAACCGGAAACAACCGCCGGGCCCGATTGCGAAAGCGTGTTTCAAAAATCAGTCTTGTAACAAGGGCACGGCTTTAGCCGGGCCGAAAAACGCAGGAAAATACTGGGCTTTAGCCCGCGAGGG
>Ga0187891_1001488_pt1 | contig 19940 bp, 11 predicted proteins | sample June2016WEW_21_4_FD_132990 | JGI IMG/M metagenome (GOLD analysis project Ga0187891, IMG submission 132990) | Peatland microbial communities from SPRUCE experiment site at the Marcell Experimental Forest, Minnesota, USA - June2016WEW_21_40 | ecosystem: Environmental > Terrestrial > Soil >... | reverse complement strand
GCAAATACTCGGCATCCCCTGATCGTCCTCCGGCCACGTGGATTGCCCCGGAGTTGTCCTGCACTACCCCCGCAATCGCTGGTAAGTAAGCTGCCAGATCATGGGTGCTGTATACAGGAATATCCAGAATGTCTTGGGCATCCAAAGTCTCCCGGTGCTCGGCCTGCAAGGGTTCGATTTGCTTCGTCGAGGAACGGACTTCGACACTTTCGTGTACCTCAAATTCGTGGCTGAGGGTAAAGGAGACTTCGTTGCTTCCTTCCTGCAATGGCACAGGCTGGTCAGCAAGGCGGAAATAATCAGGCTTACTGAGGCTTACAAGGTACTCGCCCGGCGTGGGAACTAGAACCTCAAAATGGCCGGTGTCGTCCGAATAGGCGTATTGAGCGCTTCCGCCCGGAGACTTCACCTCAATCTTGACGCCACTTACTGGGACACCATTTTCGTCGGTAATACTGCCCTTCACTTGCACAGCCGCTGTGGCTTTGGCCGCCTCGAGCGCCAACATTAATATAGCCAGCCGTGAACTAGCGTTGCACAGAGACATTGCGTGTGTTCTTTACTATAGGATCTCCCCGCTTCGGAGTCGGTAGCAGCATCGAGCGCCGCACCCTATCTTGGACCTGGCTAAGGACAGCATCTCGCGGATTTTCGAATTGCCGGTTTTTGATCGCCCCGCCGTGGCGGGACAATCAAAAGCTGCCCTTCGGTTGCGACCGAAGGCCGCACTACCCAGCCCATCCGCTATTCTATTCGACGCGCGGCTCAGAGTGAAGTAGGGATAATGATACGATAGACTGGTTCTTAAACCTGAATCGGTGGAGTTGCAAAACGAATGTTCATATTCAAAAAGATTTTCTCCCGCCTTCTTTTCCCCATCCCCTTGTGCATTGAAGTTCTCCTGGTCGGTTTGCTGCTGCTTTGGTTCACGAGAAAACAGAAGGCCGGGAGAATAGTGGTTACACTCGCCGGAGTGCTGCTCTTCCTTTTCAGCAGCCACTTTTTCTCCATCATGCTTCTAACACCGTTGGAGAGCAGATATCCGGCGCTTTTCACGGGGCCGGATGCGTGTGCCGCCGTGGGATCGAGCGAGGTGAAGTTCATTGTTGTCCTTGCGAGTGGTTTTTCCCCGGAGGCCGGCCGCCCCATTACCATCCAACTCGACGAGAGTTCGATCGCCCGCCTTGTCGAAGGCGTGAGGTTGAGCAAAGTGTTGAACTGTTGCAAGCTCGTCCTTTCCGGGGGGTCCGACAGCGTCGCATCTCCTGCTCGAGCCATGGCCCAACTCGCCCAGGACCTTGGTGTTGGTCGTCAGGATATGATTCTGGAGACACAATCGCGAGACACGGATGATGAGGCGAGGCTTGTCGCGCCCATCGTAGGGCAACAACCGTTCATCCTGGTGACTGAAGCTTCGCACATGCCTCGCGCCATGGCCCTGTTCAGAAAACATGGAACACGCCCGATTGCAGATCCTGTGGACTTTCGAGCCAGCCATAGCCAAGCAATCGTGCCGGACGAGGTTTTCCCTAGCGCCGCGGGACTCAGCGGCTCGGAAAGAGCGGTTTACGAGTATTTGGGCCTGGCGTGGGGAAAAATCCTGGGGAGGATATAGAACGTATCCTCGCTCATCCTGCGTCCAGGGCCGGGCTGGGCAACTGGTTTTGCTCTTGTCGGATTATCGCCAATGGGCTCATCATACGCGGTGGGTGGATCCAAAGCACTTAGCTGATCGCGGCGAGTACTTTCTCGCAACGCCGAGAATAGGCCGGATCTTCCCGCCGGACCCGCTCTTCCAGACGTCTTCCCATGGCAGGATGGGATTTGGCTCCGGCCACCAGGTGCGTGAACCCCACGCGGGCGGCATAGTTCGGATCAAACGCGTCTTCCCAGGATGAGAATAAGTGACTTATTTGCACCCCGCGGTAAGGCGAGGTCGGATGGAAACGGTGGAATCCCGCGCAGGCCGAAAGGAAAAACTGCTCCAGGACTATGGAGGAAGTGAACAGCCACGCGGATTATCCGCGTTAATTGCTGCCGCTTGCCTAGTGCTGAGCGAAAGTGACCTCGGCGAGAGGGCGTGCTGCATCCAGAGGCCTTCCCGTGTTCAGAATACTGAACAAGGTTGACTTCGCCCCTATCTCCGATGTTAAGTAAGGACGGTGTGATATCGCCCGGTTAGGTACCAAATCTGAAGCAGCAGTTATGCCATCAAGCGGCGAGAGAGCAATCCGCTCACTGAGGGTAGGCGCTTGCAACTCCTATTTGGACTTAAGGGGACCTTATCGCCGGGGGGGACATAATGGATGTTTGCGTGCGATGCGTTTTGATAGTGGTTTTCTCCGTAGGAAGCGCTGTATCTTTTCGCAGTTCAGTCGCCCTGGCTGCCGATAGCAAAGGAGAAATTCTTGCCCGTTCTGGAGATGCCTCCATTCGTCAAATCGGTAATACCTGGGTCTTTGCTACCTCTAAAGTTGAGAAGCAGGTCGCTCTTCGCAATGGGCATTTCTCGTTGGTGAGCTTCAAGAACCCGGCGACGAATCACGAGTACGTTCAGGGCCCTTCCGACATATTCGAATTTGAAATCGACGGGCGGAAGGTAACCGGACAATCTCAAAATTGGGTTCTAGAAAATGTTGAAACAGAAAAAGTTGGTCAAGGCGAGCTTCTGCTGAGAATTCAAATTCATGACGATTCCGTGGAGGTGTCAAAGAACTACCTCCTCTATCCGGAGGAGAGCATTATCCAGGAATGGCTGGACATCAAGAATATATCGGGGCACTCCCTCACTTTGGCGGATCCCTCTTTCTTGCACATGCATATCCTGCAACGGGAAGTTTCTCAAATCGACTTCTCTTATATGACCGGGGGGATGTGTTTCTTCGGAAGCTGGATTCTAAAGACCCAACCCTTGACTGCCGGCTTTGCCCGTAATTTCGATGCCAGCGATCCCCCGGAATGTTTAGCCGGTGGGCGTTGCGGTGATTGGACGGCGGGAACTTCTATCTACGCACCCATCCAGGTCTACTTTGATCGGAAGGCCAAAGACGGTGTTTTAGTAGGATGGGATTACATGGGCCGATGGGCTTCGCTAGTTGGGAATTACGAAGGTGGCCCCGTCAACGTAACCCTGAAGGTATCAGGGTACAAGAAGATGGTTCCCCAGGGAGATTCGGTAGAGACTCCCAAGGCCTTCACTGGTACCTTTGAAGGCGACCTGGACGCGATGGGAAACCAGTTGCTCGACTACCAGTATCGCTACAAATGGGACTACACGCGGCAAGAGTATTTCCCCGCGATTCAGATGCTTGGATACTGGTGGAACGGAGCCACCGATTTCGATCCCAAGCACCCTGGCGAAGATGTCGAACCGATTTCGACCTTCCGCAAAATATTTCGAATGGCGGACATTATGCGGCATGTCGGAGCGGATATCTATTGGCGGGACTACGGCTGGTGGGATATCGCAGGCGACTGGAATGGCCCGGATTTCCAAGAAACCGGCAGGTATCTCGCGAAATATGGAATGAGACAGACGATCTACACGATTGTGTACGATGCCGAGCAGGGGTCCAAGGTGGTGACCGACCATCCCGATTGGACAGTTCTTCGAGGTGACCATTTTGCTGGCCAGTATTCCCTCGACCAGTCGAAGCCCGGTGTAACCGAATGGGAGCTCAACGTTTTGAACGAAGAGGTTCGGCAATGGGGAGATTTTCAATGGCGTAAAGATGATCGGCCCTTGTTCGTATCGGGCGGGGACTACACCCCCATGCTGGCTCAGGACCAGAATTTTCGCCAACTCCTCCGTAATTTTCTCGACCAAAATCCCGGGAACTCTTTTCATGGTTGCAACGGTGGAGGGAACGATATTGGATACGAGGCCTTGCGCATGGCGACTGCCTGGCAATACTCCGACGGATGCGTTGGCCGCTATCGGGTTTACTACACCTCTTACTTGTTCCCTCCCGATAAGTTGGTGAACATGCCGGACAACTGGGACCCCGCAAAGTACAACAAGGAGGAATGGCGAGGGCTCCTTTGGAGTAGTTTTCCCATGACCGGTGATACGCTCGACCCTGATAAGTTGGAAGGATTAAGAACCCTAATCGACATTTACCATTACCTTGCCACGGAGGGCGTCGTGGGCCGCTGGGTAAAGGTTTATCATCCCCCCGTCACAGGCGACACTCCCGATTGGTACCTGCAAAGGATGAGCCGGGACAATCGCAAGGGTATCATCATGCCGGGTCATGCGATCAAATCTCCAATCAGAATTTTCCCGAGAGGATTGCTTCCCACTGAGAAATACAACGTGTCTTATCAGGAATCTCAGGCAACCCAGGACCGGTCCGGCTCTGACTTGATGTCGAATGGAATTTCGTTTCAAACTGTACCTGACGGCGAACTGATCTACTTGAACCTGCCGATGCATCCCGGGAGTGGCGCCGACAAGATACCTCCGACGGCGCCAAGCCACGTGGTGAAGGGAATCGGCACCAATATGGGATACGCGGGCGTTGAACTGACTTGGCTTCCCGGCACCGATAACAATTGGATTTCGTACTACCAGGTTTATCGAAATGGGGTTGCCATCGACAAGGTTTCCAAAGGGACTTATTACTTTGACCACTCCGCGGGTGCGGACTTGGCTGTGCGTTATGATGTCGCAACGGTCGACGGCAGCGGAAACGCTTCCGAAAGGGTGGAAGCCCAGGGCGAGACCAAGGCGCAGAATCTTGTCCTGGACGACGCGAGTAGGGATTTGAAATATAGCGGTAGTGGTTGGAAACACGAAGCGACGGTTCCGGCGGTCTTTGAGGGCACGCAGTCAGAGACGCGCCAGTTGGGCGATGCCGTGGAGTACTCCTTTCAAGGTAACCGCATAACTTGGTATGGAAGACTCGGAAGCGCGATGGGCAAGGCAGACGTTTTCATCGATGGAAAACTGGATCAGACGGTGGACACTTATGATGCCGATGAGATTCCCAATGTCGCCGTCTACTCCCGGACGTTTCCCTCTGTCGGGGAACACGGCTTGAAGATCTTGGCGAGAGGTGATCACAACTGGCGTTCGTCGGATAGTTGGGTTCTGATTGACGCTCTCCAGATCGGCAAGTCACAGCGCGAAGTGATTGAGGATACACCCGGAAAAGGCGTGGAGTACGGTGGTTCAGGATGGAAGCACAGTCAGGGCTGGAGCCGTGCCTCCGGAGGGAGCGTGAGTTGGACTGACGGGACCGGCGATACTGCCGAGTTCTCATTTTTCGGTGACGGAATTACCTGGGTCGGTAAGCTGTGTCCATTGTGTGGAATAGCAGATGTATACGTCGACGACAAAATGCAAACCCGGGTTGATACCTACGCTCCGGATTTCCATCGCTTCAGGACTGACGACCAGGGGGGTTGGCAAGTGGATGTATTCGAAAAGAGCTGGCCTGAGCCCGGACGACACAGGATACGCCTGGTGGTAACCAACCTTAAGAACATGCTCTCGCAAGGCCATATGATCTATCTGGACTCGCTTCAGGTGAGTGGGCAATAAACTTGGCCGGCGACCCAAGTCGGCCAAAGGGGAGGGAAATTGCGTGGGACGCCTCGATAATCAAACTATCGCGATCACAGGCGGCTGTGGAGATATCGGCCAAGCAACCGCGCGTCGGCTTTCGGGCGATGGGGCCAGAATAATCCTGCTGGATGTGTTTCCAAGGGAGACAGGTGAGGTCCTCGCAGACCAGATTGCCGCCGCGCCTACCTGTCGCTACCTCGTCTGCGACGTAACGAAGAGAGACGTGGTTGAGTCTACCCTAAAATCGCTTGGACGGCTTGATGCCGTGATTTCGAACGCGGCCATCGTCTGCCCTGACCCTTTTACCGACATTAAGGAAAAGGATTGGCAGGACCAGATCGGAGTTAATCTCACAGGCTCTTTCAATGTGGCGCAGACTGCTGCACGATTGATGCTCGACCAGCTACCTGACGCGTTTGGTCTGCGTGGACGGATTCTCTTCACGAGCTCGTGGGTTCAAGATATGCCCTTCCCGGGCACATGTGCCTACATAACCACCAAGGGTGGACTCAAGATGCTGGCGAAGGTCATGGCGCAAGAGCTAGCAGCAAAAGGTATCCGCGTGAACTCGGTGGCGCCAGGTCTGGTGATGGCGGGCTTGACCAAGCAGATCTATGACCGCGATGCGGACTTTCGCATCAAGGCGACGCGGGCTATCCCCTTAGGCGCATTCCAGGCGCCAGAGAGTGTTGCGGCGGCGTTTGCCTTTCTCTGTTCGCACGACTCGGATTATATGACGGGTGCAACCATCCTTGTGGACGGAGGCTGCACACTCGTTGCCAGGGAATGATGGCGTTCAGATTGAATGTCCAACATCATTAAGGCCCCTGAGCACGCCGATCCGAGACTAGAAATCATTTCATGCGCCTGTGTTGAAGAGAGGCACACATGCACGACGAACACATTGATTTGAGGAAAGAGATCATTGCTAGGTGCCTGGAGCTTGAAAAAAGGGGGCATGTAGTAGGTACCTATGGAAACGTCAGCGTTCGGACAAAAACGGGTTTGATGATCACTCCGAGCCGGGTCGATTATCAGTCGCTCACGCCGCCGGACCTTGTGGAGGTCACTCTTGAGGGGGAGGTGGAGGGGGGGAATCGACTGCCTTCGTCAGAGCTCGAAGTTCACCGGCAGATTTACATCATGCGGCCGGACGTTGGATCGGTGGTCCACACACATTCGCTTTTTGCCACGGCTCTTTCCTGTCTGCATGAAAGCATACCCGTAATCGTCGAAGAACAATCACAAGTGATCGGGGACGAAATCCGCTGTACCCGATATGTGCCGGCAGGAAAACATCGAGCGCTCGGTCAAGAGGTAGCAAGGGCGCTGGGAAAGAGTAACGCGGTTTTGCTGGCTAATCACGGAACCGTCAGTTGTGGCCGCTCGCTCGCCGAGGCGCTTTTTACCTGTCAAATAGTGGAGCGAATCGCCCAGATGCGCACGCTGGCTGGTGTCAAAGGCAAGATCATTCCCATCCCGCAAGCATTCGTGCGGAGTGAACGTGAACGTTGGCTTCACAAATATGGGACAGGCGCTGACAAAGCCGTGGAGGCGCCACGTCAAAGGAATTCCAAAAGGACATAGGATTCAACGGTGCGGCGGGGAGCTTGAAGCCCAGCGCCGCCGCTGGTTTCTCATGATAGCCAACAAGGACATTGCGCCACCTCAAATCTCAAGCAGGTTTGAGTTCTACAAAGAATCGGGAACTGGTCCTTAACGAGCCTGCAACAGCGACTTGTAAAGACAGGCGGGCGGCTCGTGAAACATGCCCGGTATTATTGGCTATTGCTGGCAGAGAGCCATCTGACCGGCCGGCTGTTCGGCGCGATGGTGCAACGGATGGCGGCTGTCACGATCCGAGCAGGGTAGAGCCACAGGTTGTGGCGATGAAGAAATCGATCCCAGGAAAGACGCCGAAGGAAGCGGTGTTTGAAAAATCCGGTTCTGGCAGTGGCGACAGCGGGTTGCGAGGACTTCTGGACGGGCGGTTCGGAGCCGATCACCCTCTCGGGGAAAAAATATGCTCGGTTGGGCCGAAATAAGTGTGTGTTCTCAGCCGTCGGAGGGCCAAAAAGTTAATTCCGGTTTAATGAAAATTCCGAAAAGGAGTATTTACGATGTTTGATGTTGTAACGGTTGGTGAAGGCATGCTGCGTCTTTCACCGCCGCGCTATGAACGCATCCGCCGCATGCGCACGCTGGACGTGCACGTGTGCGGCTCGCAGGGCAACGTGGCCAGCAATATCGCCCGCCTGGGCCTGAGGACCGCCTTTGCCACCAAGGTGCCCAATAGTGCCTTGGGTCTTTTGATGAAAGACCACTACATGAGTTGCGGCGTGGACCCCTCGCTGATCAAGCTGGTGGACGGAACACGGCTGGGGGTCAACTACATCGAGTTTGGCGCCACCCCCCGGCCCAGCGCCGTGGTTTATGACCGCAAGAACTCGGCCGCCAGCACCATCGCCCCGGGCGATTTCAACTGGGACCAGATCCTCAAGGGCGCCAAGCTGGCCTATACCGACGGCATCTTCCCCGGCCTGTCTAAAAGCTGCGCCGAGTCGGCCCTGGAGTTTATCACCGCGGCCAAGCGCCAGGGATGCCTCATCGGCTTTGACGTGAACTACCGCGAGCACCTATGGAGCCCCGAAGAAGCCCGGCGCGTGCAGTCGGAGATCATCAAGAACGTCGATATTCTGATCACCACCCAGTGGGATTCCGAGATTGTCTTCGGCTACAAAGGTTCCTACGAGGAGATCATCCGCCAATTCCACGAGGAATTCGGGTGCAAGGTCGTTGGCATCACCCTGCGCGAGGTCTATGACGTGTTGCACGGCGGCTGGAATACGATGATCTATACCGGCGGCCAGGTACTGCACGGGGTCAAACATGACGTTGATGTGATCGACCGCTTCGGGGGGGGCGACTCTTGGGGTTCGGGATTCCTTTATGCGTACCTGACCACCGGCGATCCGGAGTATGCGATGAATTTCGGCAACGCCTTCTGCGCGCTGCACCACACGATTCCGGGCGACGTCTGTCACGCCAGCGTGCAGGAAGTGGAGCTGCTGATGAAGAAGACCAGCACCGAAAAGGCATTTGAGGTCAGGCGCTAGAGAGGAGCCACGCGATGGAAATCTTAAACGAAAACGGCCGGCTGACAGCCAACCGCGATAACTGGACGCTCAAGGAGACTGTGATCGGGCAGCTCAAGGCGACCGGCATTCTGCCGGCGATGAAGCTAAAGAAAAAGACTGACTTCATGGCCTGGGCGCAGGCCCTTTACGAGGGCGGCGCGCGCGTGATCGAGATCACGATGACCACTCCCGGCGTGCTCGAAGCCATCGAGGCGATATCGAGTGAATTCAAAGGCAAACTGTGGGTCGTCTCGGGCACCACGCTCGACGCCACCAGCGCCCGCGAGGTGATCCTGCACGGCGGCGCGGGCATCGTCAACCCCTGCCTCATCCCCGAGGTGATCGATCTGGCCCGCCGCTACGGCGTGCCGGTCTTCTCCGGCGCGTTCACCGCGACCGAGGTCTTTACGACCTGGCGCGCCGGGGCCGACGTGATCAAGATCTTCCCGGGCCAGCTCGGCGGCCCCAAGTACATGACCAACCTGAAGATGGTCTTCCCCGAGGTGGACTTGTGCCCCTCGGGCGGGCTGAGCCTGGAGACCGCCGGCGAGTTCATCCGCTGCGGCGCCTGCGCAGTCAGCGGGGCGCGTAACTTCGTCGACGCCGAACAGATCGAGCGCCACGGCACGGGCTGGATCAGCGAGCAGTGCCGCAAGTACCTCCAGATCGTGCGCGAAGCCAGGGCCTCCGCGCCCGAGCTGCCCTGAAATCAGTATGAAGTATGAATTATGAAGGATGAATCATGGGAGAAGCCGGAAGCCAGGGGAATTCCAGAAGAACGGCTACTGGTTACTGACTACAATTAATAGACAATGAACTCAATGTGGCTGCGCTGTTGTCGCTCAAACGCAAAGAAACGGTCAAGCTGCCTTTGGCGCCGGCGCAGGCCGACTCGGAACGCGCGGCATTTGTGGACTACACGGCTTGCGCGGGATACCGTTGAACAAAACCATCATGGAACGAGGCAACAATGATTATCGACCACATTGATCATTCGAAAAGATATTATGGTTTGGGCGACGGCATTCGCCTAGCGCTGGAATACCTGAAACAAACGAATTTTTCGGGCGTGGAGCATGGGGATTATGCCCTGGACGGCGAGAACATGTTCGCGAAGGTTCGCTGCATGGCAAGCCGCCGCCCAGAAGACGCCCGGTGGGAAGCCCACCGCGAATACGCGGACGTCCATTACTTGGTCGAGGGGCAGGAGAAAATGGGATACGCCTCGGCCGCCCGCGTCCAGTCGGCCGGTCCGTATGATGTGAAAAAGGACGTTTATTTTCTGGCTGCTGAAGGGGATTTTTTCGATGTCCCCCAGGGATATTTCGTCCTCTTCGCCCCGGAAGAAATCCACATGCCCGCCTTGGCCCAGCCGATCCCGTCACGCATCAAAAGAGTCATCATCAAAGTGAAGATGTCTTGAGGTCTTCAAGAGCTGACGGAGACAATGACTACGTTTTCGTTCAAGAGAGCGACTGCACTGAAGGGTTCTTCAAGAGCCGAGGGGATGCGGCCCCGGCATTCAATATTTCTGTTCGCCATATTGAATCTGTTTGATCCGCGCGGTCGGGAAAACATAGAGTAATTTGCGACTTCTTATATCCTTTGGGAGTAGTATGAGTGGATCCATTCTGGGAGCGACCGTCTCAGTTCTCTTGGGGGGACTAATGGAAGGTAGTTTTGCCCTTCCATTGAGATTGGCAAAGAAATGGCGGTGGGAGAACATCTGGATGGTCTACAGTGTCGTTGGGCTGGTGGTGATCCCCTGGACCGTCGCGGGCGCGACTGTCCCGCACTTGCTGGCTGTGTACAAATCGGTTTCAGGTCGCATCATCCTGCTCACCGGCCTCTTTGGCTTAGGGTGGGGGGTTGCCAACGTGCTGTTTGGGTTGGCAGTGCCAATCGTAGGGATGGCTTTTAGCTTTGCGGTGGTAGTTGGAATGAGTGCGGCGCTGGGCTCCCTAATACCCTTAATCTTTTCTACTTCAGGCCGCTTGCTCGGCACGTCCGGCCTGATTGTCATGACCGGAGTCCTCCTAACCTCATTGGGGGTGTTTTTGTTGGGGATGGCGGGCAAGGCACGTGAAGAATCGCAAGCGCGGCATGGCACAAACGTCCGTCCACGCAAGGTCTTGTCAATGGGAATGGCGCTTTGCATTTTGGCAGGATTGCTTGCTCCCATGTTGAACTATTCCTTTGCCTTTGGTTCGGAGATTACATCCCAGGCGATTCGATGGGGTGCATCGCCAACCGAGGCCGTCAATTCCATATGGGCTATTGCCCTTGCCGGAGGGTTTATCAGTAACGGCGGTTATTGCCTGCTTCGGCTAAACAAGAATCAGACTTGGGGAAACTTCCGACAAAAAGGTGCAATCTCAGAATATGCCCTCGCCGCCCTAATGGGAGTTCTTTGGACAGGGGGCATACTCTTCTACGGATGGGGAGCTAGCGGAATGGGGAAATTGGGCGCCGCAATCGGTTGGCCGACCTTCCAAGGGACTATGGTCGTGATCTCCTCGTTTCTGGGCATTGCGTCGGGGGAGTGGCGCGGCGTCAAGGCGCGGTTTTTCCGACTTAATAACCTTGGGTTGGCGGTTATAGTGGTCGCCATCATTATTTTGAGTATCGGCAAGCGAACGTAATCGATGCGTATTAGGCCGCAGGGACCTTCGTATTTTTCAAAACGCCGTGTGATCCGAAAATACCGGTTATCTACGACCATAGTCATCTACAGAAGCTCTTCAAGGCTACTTCAATGAGAGTCACTAAAATCGAAACTTTTCTGGCAAACGCTGGGCTACGCAATTACCTCTTTATCCGTCTTCACACTGACTGCGGCTTGACTGGGATAGGGGAGGCGTCGCTCGAATGGCAGGAAAAAACAGTTCAAACATTTATACATGAGTTCCTTGAGGAACGATATGTGGTGGGGGCTAACCCCTGTGATATCGAGGATCTGGTTTCCAGAATGGTTCGCGATCAGTACCAGGGCGGCGCAACTGTCATGACTGCGATCAGTGGTATTGAGATCGCATTGTGGGACATTCTCGGAAAAGACTGCGGCAAGCCTATCTATCAGCTTCTCGGGGGGCGTTGTCACGAGAACATTCATGCCTATGCCAACGGATGGTACGGCGGAGCCAGAACACCCGAAGAATACGCCGAAAAGGCAAAACTTGTGGTAGGCATGGGGTATCGCGCTTTGAAGTTCGACCCGTTTGGAGTGGCATGGAAAGAACTCCCGCGCCTAGAATTTCAGAAGAGTATCGAACTTGTTGAAAAGGTCCGCGGTATTGTCGGCGATGATGTCGAGATCATGATTGAAGGGCATGGACGGTTTAACGTTGAGACGTCTCTGGAAATTGCTCACGCCCTCGAACCCTATCGGCCGGCATGGTTTGAAGAGCCGGTGAGCTCAGAAAATGTCGAATTGCTAGAGATGGTCAAGTCGCGGGCGAGTCTCCGCATTGCCGCGGGTGAGCGCCTATACTCTATTTCCGACTTCTTTCGCTTAATCTCAAGGAGAGCAGCCGACGTCGTGCAGATGGATGTAGCTCATTGTGGCGGTATTCTCACCAGCAAAAAGATCGCCGCCATTGCTGCTGCACAGGATTTGGCGATCTCGCCCCATTGTTCGATTGGTCCCGTGGCGCTTGCTGCGGCATTGCAACTTGACATGTGTACGCCAAATTCGACGTTCCAGGAGGCTTTTGGGGAGTTTGAAGCTGATTGGCGTGACGCCTTGGTTCATGGATGGAATCCAGTTCGACATGGGCTATTTCATATTCCCGACGTGCCGGGGCTCGGTGTTGAACTCAATGATCATGAGATTGCACTCCACCCTTATGTCCGCAACTCCTTCCCCACGCTTTGGGATGGAGGATGGTACGAAAATTTCACCTCTGATCGCCAGAGCGAACATATCGAAAAATAAACGACAAATTCTGTTGAAGGAATTGCCATGTTGTCTTCCCTCTATGCTGGCGGACAAGACTCGGCTGTCGTGCCTTGTGGTAACCGCAGAAACACTTCCAGTCGATCGGGATGTCCCCATCGTCTGGAACCAACTATAGGTTTCCGGGGTAGGTTCGTTTAGGGATGTAATTTCGTTCAGCGTAATGAACTTCGTTGCGCATCATCTAGGGACATTGGTTTATTTAAGATGGCGTCGGGTGCTTGGCCAAGCGATCTTGGTCACCAAGATCGAAAATTCAGGAGGTAACCATGAAAAGTGCAAAGATGTTATGTCTCATCGCGATCCTAACGGCGATCTTGCCGCTGGCGAGAGTGCTTGCGCAAGTTCCCCAGGGTCGAATCTTGGGAGTCGTTACAGACTCAACGGGAGCGGCGATTCCCGCAGCAACAGTAACTCTGAAGAATGACAGTACGGGAATTACGCGGACGACACAAACTACCCCCGCCGGGGACTATGTGTTCCTTTATCTTGACAGCGGCACGTACACCGTGACAGTACAGAAAGCCGGGTTTGACACGGCTGTCTATCCAGGGGTCAAACTCGATATCGGAGAACAAAGGCGACTGGACGCCCAACTTAAAGTAGGCCAGGTCACGACCACCGTGAAAGTTACGGCGGCGGCGGTAAACGTGCAAACGGATACATCCGTGATGGGATCAATTGTATCGCAGCGAGAAGTGGCTGACTTACCGATACAGGCTCGAGAGTTTAGCCTTCTGGCGCTGCCAATGCCTGGAGTGCGCGAAGAACCCAGCTATACAAGGACCGGCGCTTACATCGGTGGTAACTTCGCGACGGCGATTGATGTAGGTGGCACATCTTGGTCACAGAACGGTTATAAGATGGACGGGATCGACAATTTCTTCTATGCGTGGGGTGGCCCGGCAATGAATCCCTCGCTCGACTCAATCCAGGAGGTTCGGATCGATCGGAATCTATTCCAGGCGGAAAACGGCAGCACAGGGGCCCTGGTTCAGACAGTGACCAAGGGTGGAACTAACAATTTCCATGGCAGCGCATGGGAGTTCGTTCGCAACTACAAAATGAACGCCGGCGATTACATCACACACCAACCAGATACCCTGAAGCGGAACCAGTTTGGCGCCAGCCTTGGCGGCCCGATCGTCAAGGAGAAGGCCTTTTTCTTTTTCAACTGGGAAAGCCAACGTTCGCGTGCCGATGCGCAACAATTTGGGACCGTCCTCACGGACAAAGCACGGACCGGTGATCTCACCGAATATCCCGAAACTCCCATCGACCCGCAGACCGGTCTGCCTTTTCAGGGGAAAATCATCCCCACCGACCGCCTTGATCCTGTGGCGTTGGCTTACGTGAATGCCCTGATGCCGCATGCCAACCTTCCAGGCATCACGAACAACGCCTATAATTTTTTCAGTAGCAAGGATGACTGGAATCAATACTTGACTCGGCTTGACTATCGTCCTTCGCAAAAGGACAACCTCTATTTACGGCTCGCTATGAGTCCGCGTAAAGTACTCGAAAGTGGTAACTTCGGCGTAAATGGCCCCCTCCAGGCCAACAGTTTCAATTTTTATAATGGGGGTCTGGGTTGGACGCGATCCTTGACCCCACAGTTGGTTGCAGAAACGAATTTCGGTTTCCATCATGAGAGGTTGCTCCTGGACGCGGCTAGTCTACACAACCCCGCACTTAGAATCCAAGGATTTGAACAGCCCAGTGGCTTCAGGGAAGCAGATTCTATCTCTGTTCCCGGCTACTTTGATATGGGCGACTACGGATATCCCATGGGCTTTGACCATAGAGATTTCGTCTTTTCGCAAAAAGTGAGCTGGATTAGAGGGAAACACCTGATCAAAGCCGGTTTTACGGGGGAATGGCTGAGAATGTTCCAAGACCTGTATCCTGAGTACTATACTTGGGAAAATTTCTCTACCACTTATACCAGCAGCGCTCCGGGCGATTTTCTCCTAGGTCTTCCCTCTAGTGGCTATAACCGTTTGGTTTTCCCGCGCTGGGACATGCGAGAGCGCTATTTTTCCGGTTACGTGCAGGATGATTGGAAAATTGCACCATACCTAACGCTCAATCTGGGGTTACGATACGATCTGATTGGCGCGCCATACGACGCCCATAATATTTGGGGCTCCTTTAGCGTTGACCAAAAGAAGATCGTGGTGGCCGGGACCAGTATCGTGTCCACCCTGGTGAACCCCGTTCTTCTCAACGCCGAGCTGCCATACATCATTACCGCCGACAAAACGAACTTGCCCGTTCGCACGTTGGCTTTCGGTGACCACAACAATTTCGGTCCCAGGATTGGCTTTGCCTGGCGGCCCTTCAAGAACAATCGAACGGTGGTAAGGGGTGGGTACGGCGTGTTTTACATTCCCAACGAAGGCATACAGAACAACGCTTGCGGATCGACCCCTCCATATTACCAAGAACTTGATTTCTTTAACACCACCCCGACGCCATCCTTCACTATGGCGAATCCGTTTCCCTCCCCAGTTGCGCCTTACCCTAGCGCTGTTTACTTAGATCCGCACAATCGGACGTCATACCTGGAGCAATTGAACCTCGTGATTGAACGGGAGTTGCCGGGAGGTATGGTAGGCGAAGTCGCCTTCCAGGATCAAACCGGTCATAAGCTGCAGGCGCAATGGGACAGCAACAATCCTCTCCCTGGGCCTGGCTCGCTGGTCTCACGCCGTCCCTTCTATCCAGATTTTCAATCAGTTGCATGGGTGTTTGCACATGAGGGGCATAACCATTACGATGACATGGAGCTTTCGCTCCGAAAGACCGGGCCACACTACACGTTCTGGTGGAACCACACATGGGCAAAAAACATAGGGCGTGACACCGACCAATATGGATCAGATATCGTCAACCCGTACGATCGAAACCAATTCGTTGGGCCTGTTCGCTACGCACCTAACAATGACAAGCTTAGTTTTGTAGTCGACCTTCCGGCCGGCAAGGGAAGGAAGTTGCTCAACCGGGGGGGTGTCCTGAATGCTGTCGTGGGGGGCTGGACCGCTTCTGGGCTGTTCACTCTCTATCAACAAGATACTCCGTTGACTATTTGGTGGAGCGGAGACACTGCCGACATTGGCATCTATAGTGTGCGGCCCAATCGCGTTTGCAATGGGAACCTGAGCAACCCCACGAATCAAAGGTATTTCGACGCATCCTGCTTTGTGGCACCCACCACTGGGACAGTTGGTAATTCCGGTACCGGCATAATCAACAACCCGGGCTGGTTCATGTATAGCGGTGACTTCGGCTTTTTCAAGAGTTTCGATCTAAAGGAGAAAGCAAAGCTGCAATTCCGGAGCGAGTTCTACAACGTGTTCAATCATCCCAATCATGGTGAACCGGGTACAACAGCGAATGGCCCGAATTTTGGGGTGGTCCAGTACCCAAGTCTGACTCCCCGAACCGTGCAGCTTGCTCTTCGGCTAACGTTCTGAACTGATCTTTCGGCCCGCCCGTGCTGCTCTCCCCATAAAAGAGGAGAGCAGCACGGCGTGAAGGATAAGAGTTTGCAGAATCCGCCGTTGGAACTCTTGAACGGACGCAGCCTCACAAGAGTCTGTTCCCGCGAGTCATATAGTTTGTCCTTTGGCTGACGTCCCGAGTTACGTGTCCTCCTTGACCGCCTCCCAGTAGAGCTAGTGGGGACTATGGCAGCCAGCGGGCTGGGGTGGAACAGAAGTCCGTGTTCGAGGCAATCTGCATGCCGCGACGGAGGAGACGGGATGAGCACTTCGAATCGGAGTCAGGCGTCAGTCATCATAGGCCTTGTGGGCGCACTCGCCATGTTTTCGGCTACTGTTGCAGGGATTTCCCAACCTCAAGGTGAGACACTCAGGCGTTCCGGCGATGCCTACGTGAGGCAAGCCGGCACGAGGTGGTTTCTCGGCACGAGCAAGGTCGTGAAAGAAGTCCGCTATGAGAAGAATCATCTCTCACTGGTGGCCTTTCAGGATCCCAGCACCCGTCGTGAGTATATCCAAGGTCCACCTTCGGAAACCTTCCGGTTTGACTTGAATGGACAGGTTGTCACCAGCGAATCCCAGCCTTGGGCGCTGGAGGGAATCGAGACGGAGATTCTTTCGCAAGGAGAGTTGTCGTTTAAGATAACAGTACACGACAATAACCTCCGAATAGCCAAAAATTACGTCATCTACCCGGAGGAGAGCATTATCCAGGAATGGACCAGCATCAAGAATATCTCCGGCCGCGATATAACGCTCGCTGACCCTTACTTTTTCCAGATCCACATTTTGCCGGATCGAGTCTCCCAACTCGAATTCTCATACATGACGGGGGGAATGTGTTTCTGGGGAAGTTGGATACTGAAGACACAACCCTTGACACCCATCTTCGCGCGCAGCTTTGATGCCAGTGACCCCCCGGAATGTCTCCCGGACGGACCGTGTCCGAAAGGGGGGTCGATGGGGAGTTCCATCTATGCCCCCATCTACATCTTCTTCGACGCCACAGCCAAGAACGGCGTATTCGTGGGATGGGATTACCTTGGTCGCTGGGCTTCGAAAATCGGCAATTACGATGGCGGCCCGGTAAACGTCGGCCTGAAAGTAGCAGGATATGAGAAGTCACTGCCTTCCGGCGCGTCCGAAGAGACACCGATGGCGTTTACGGGCGTCTTCAATGGTGATTTGGATGAAATGGGGAACCAGTTGCTGGACTACCAATACCGGTACAAGTGGGATTACACCCGCGACAAATATTTTCCCGCTATTCAAATGCTGGGGTACTGGTGGAACGGTGCGGCCGACTTCGACCCCAAGTATCCCGGAATGGACGTTGATCCGATTTCGACCTTCCGAAAAGTCTTCCGAATGGCCGATACCATGCGCTACGTGGGCGCCGACCGCTATTGGCGAGACTACGGGTGGTGGGACCGGGCGGGGGACTGGAATGGTCCGGATTTCAATTCCACGCGAAGGTATTTGGACAAGTATGGGATGACGCAGACCATTTACACGATCCCGTACGACGCGGAGCAGGGTTCCCGTGTGGTCACGGACCATCCCGATTGGCTGATTTACAGGGGGGGATGGTTTGCGGGTCAGTACATCCTTGATCAGTCCGTGCCAGGGGTGACGGACTTTGAGCTGGGCATTCTTAAGCGTCAGGTGACCAAGTGGGGTGACTTCGAATGGCGCAAAGATGATTCTCCGCTCCACGACGTCAAAGGCGACTATACCCCCATGCTGGCCCAGGACCATAATTTCCGAAAGCTTCTCAAGACTTTCCTCGACAGGAATCCAGGCAATTCCTTCCATGGCTGCGACGGAGGCGGGAACGATTTGGGCTACGAAGTTCTGCGTATGTCCACTGCTTGGCAGTATTCCGATGGCTGCGTTGGCCGGTACCGCGTCTACTACGCGTCTTACCTTTTTCCGCCCGATAAACTTGTCAATGTGCCGGACTTCTGGGATCCGGATAAGTACGAGAGATCGGTGTGGCGGGGACTCCTGTGGAACAGCTTCCCGATGACGGGTGATACGCTGGATCCTGCCAAGTTGGAGGGGCTACGGCTACTAATCGATATCTATCACTACCTTGCCAGCCAGGGCGTGGTTGGGCGCTGGGTGAAGGTTTACCACCCCGCGGTCACCGGAGACGCGCCGGATTGGTACCTGCAACGGATGAGCCGGGATAACCAACGCGGAATCATCATCCCCGCCCACAGCGTGAAGAGCCCCGCTACTCTGTATCTTCAAAACGGTACATATTTTATCGGCTCAGCGGAACATCCTCCCGTGCGGGGTCCGGTCACGATTTATCCCAAGGGATTGCTGGCGGACGTCAAATACAATGTGTCCTATCAAGAGTCGAAGGCTACGGAAGAGCGTCTCGGGTCGGATTTGATGGGGAAAGGAGTTTCCTTTCAAGAGATGGCGGACGGCGAGCTCATTTACTTGAATCTCCCCATGCACCCTGGAAGTGCGGCAGACAAGACGCCACCGAGTCCTCCCACACAAGTCTTGAAGAAAATCGGGACAAATATGGGTTACATTGGAATTGAGTTGAACTGGATTCCGGCGACCGACAACAATTGGATCTCTTACTATGAAATCTTCCGCAACGGGTCAACCATCGACAAGATAGCCAAGGGAACCTATTACTTCGATCACTCTGCTGGGGCCGATTCGGCTGCGCGATACGAAGTGAAAGCCGTGGACGGAAGTGGCAATGCCTCCGAAAAAGCGGTGGCGCAGGGATACTCCGGGACGGTGAGTCTGGTGGTGGACGATGTAAACGGCGACCTGAAGTACACCGGCAAGGGTTGGAAGCATGAGGAGAATATCTCTGCTGTGTACAACGGCACTCAGTCTTCGAGCCGCGAAGCCGGAGATACCGTCGAATTTACCTTCAAAGGCAACCGCTTTGCCTGGTACGGCCGGCTTGGACCCGCAATGGGCAAGGCCGAGATACAGATTGATGGCAAGTCTACTGACATCGTGGACTGCTACGATGCCGACGATATTCCCAATGTTGCAGTGTACACCCGCACGTTTCCGTCTGTGGGTGATCACAGGATCAAAATCGCCGTAAGAGGAGACCGGCATAGCCGGTCGTTAGACAACTGGGTGATGATTGATGGCTTTCAGGTCGGGCGAACAGATGTAAGTGTCGTAGAGGATACTCCAGGCCAGGGCATCGAGTATTCCGGTCCAAGCTGGAAGCACAGCCCATCAGGTTGGGAACAAGCCTCCGGAGGGGGCATAAGTTGGACCAGTGGCCCTGGCGATGTTGCCGAGTACAAGTTTCAAGGCGACAGGATCACTTGGGTTGGAAAGCGATGTCCATCCTGTGGGCAGGCAGATGTCTATGTCGATGGGCAGCTGGACGCGACTGTGGATACCTATACACCTGACGACCACGATTTCCGGGTGCACCTACAGGGAGCGTGGCAGGTTCCGCTCTACGAGACGACATGGGCTGCATCGGGCCAGCACGCGATCCGGATCGTTGTCAAACAGGACAAGAATATGCTGTCATCGGATCACACCATATATCTAGACTCCCTTCAAGTCGGCAGGGACGCTAGGTGAAGAGGATTTGGATTTGCGGCGGCGTGTCCAGGACAGCGGTGGCTAGGCGCTTGATCGGCCCTGGGATCAATAACTGGGATCTGACAATCGCGAAGAATTTCCGTATTAAGGAAAAAGCGAGGCTCCAGTTCCGCGCCGAGATGTTTAACGCATTCAACCACACCCAGTTCTCCGGCGCCGGGGTT
>Ga0187891_1001486_pt1 | contig 19962 bp, 21 predicted proteins | sample June2016WEW_21_4_FD_132990 | JGI IMG/M metagenome (GOLD analysis project Ga0187891, IMG submission 132990) | Peatland microbial communities from SPRUCE experiment site at the Marcell Experimental Forest, Minnesota, USA - June2016WEW_21_40 | ecosystem: Environmental > Terrestrial > Soil >... | reverse complement strand
GCGACAACGTGGAGCTGGTGGTGGATCTGATTACGCCGGTGGCCATGGAGAAGGGCCTGCGCTTCGCGATTCGCGAGGGCGGCAGGACCGTGGGCGCGGGAACGATCTCGGAAATTATCAAGTGAAGACAGGGATCAGGTTTCAGGGGTCAGGGATCGGCAAGGGACTGGGTTAGGAAAGTGCTTAGGCTGAACCGGGCACGACAGGAACTGAGAACTGAGGACTGAACACCGGAAGGGAATTGGCAATGCGGGAAATCATTACGATGGAGTGCACCGAGTGCAAGGAGCGAAACTACTCGACGACGAAAAACAAGAAGACCGTAACGGGCCGTCTTGAGTTGAAGAAGTTCTGCAAGCGCTGCCGCAAGCACCAGGTGCACAAGGAGTCGAAGTAAGGCAGCTTCTAGCTGCTAGCTTCTAGCTCCTAGCTTTTGCGTCGGGAGAGCCAAAGGTTGAGTTCTTCCGCGGTCAAGCTAGAGGCTAGAAGCTAATAGCTGTTTTTAGGGGCGTAAGCTCAACGGCTAAACTGCCGGTCTCCAAAACCGGACTTGGGGGTTCGAATCCCTCCGCCCCTGCCAGTTTGAGAAAGACAGCTATTAGCTGTTAGCTCTTAGCTTGGGCAACGGTGGACGGAGCCTAAGAGGCGAGCGTAACAAGAATGGGGCCGACGGCTGACAGCTGAAGGCGGTTTAGAGGAATGCGCCCGGCGAGTGCGGGCTGCGAAGGATGTGGAAGCATGGCGACAAAGACGGCAATGGAAAAGGGCGAAGAGCGGTCGGCCAAACGGCAGCAGCCGGGAGCATTGGCTGAGTTTGGCGGGGGCGCACTGGGCAGGTGGACGGAATTCACGAGCTTTCTGCGCGATGTGCGCGCGGAGATGCGCAAGGTGGTGACGCCCTCGCCGAAGGAAGTGCGGGTGACGACGGGCGTAGTGATCGTCGCGGTCTTCCTGTTTGGGCTGTTCTTCTTTATCGTCGACAGCTTCTTCAGAATTGCAGTGTATGGGTTGCTTGGCCGGCTGGGCGGATTGCAGTAGCCGGCGCGGCACAGAATCGAGAGTGGAATGAAGGAAGACCTGGAACAATCCGCAGAGGCGCAGGCCGCAGAGGCGCAGCCAGAGGCGGCGGCAGCGGCTGAGACGCCGGAAGCGGCAGAGACGCAAGCGCTGGAAGTAGCAGCAGAGGCCGGCGCGGCGGAGCCTGAGACGGCAACGGCGGCAGGGCAAGGAACAGAAGCAGCGGCAGAGCCGGCAGCAGCCGCGGTGGAGCCGCAGCCGGTGCGGAACGAGAATTTCCGGTGGTACATTCTGCATGCCTATTCAGGCTTCGAGCGCAAGGTGCGGGAATCGATTGAGAGCCGCGTTCAGGCGTTTGGATTGAAGGAGCGCGTAGGACGCGTAATGATTCCTACCGAGCCTGTTACGGAGATCATCAACGGCAAGAAGCGCACGGTGGAACGGGTGTTTCTGCCCGGCTACGTCCTGGTGGAGATGGAGCTGGACAATGAGTTGTGGCACGTGCTGAAGGACACGCCCAAAGTGACGGGGTTCCTGGGCACCGGCGACAAGCCCGTGGCGCTGAGCGAGGAAGAAGTGAGCTCGATACTCTTCCGTAGCGAGACAACCAAAGATAAGCCGCGGATGAAGATCAAGTTTGAGAAGAGCGAACAGGTTCGCATCACCGATGGGCCGTTCGCCAACTTCAACGGCGTAGTGGACGAAGTGAATGAGGATCGCGAGACGCTGAAGGTGATGGTGACGATCTTTGGGCGGTCCACGCCGGTCGAACTCGAGTTCGGCAAAGTGGAAAAGATTGAGTAAAGCGAGCTTCTAGCTTCTAGCTCCTAGCTTCTAGCTGGTTCAACATCTAGCGGGGCCAGTTGGAGCGAAGCTGACGGTTTCGATCTCAAAATTTGCAACAGAAACGGATGAGCCAGCAGCTAGCGGCTAGTAACTGGAAGCTGGTTCCGAAGGGAAAATATGGCACCTCCGAAGAAGATTACCGGCTATGTGAAACTGCAGATCGAGGCCGGGAAAGCAACGCCCGCGCCACCGGTTGGCCCCGCGCTGGGCCAGGCGCAGGTCAACATTATGGAGTTCTGCAAGCAGTTCAACGCGAAGACGCAGAACAAGGAGATGGCCGGGCTGATTATTCCGGTCGTCATTACGGTTTACGGCGACCGCACGTTCAGCTTTGTGACCAAGACGCCGCCGGCAGCGGTGCTGCTGAAGAAGGCGGCGGGGATCGAGAAGGGATCGGGCACGCCCAACAAGGAAAAGAAGGGTAAAGTGACCGAGAAGCAGGTGCGCGAGATCGCCACGCAGAAGATGCCGGATCTGAATGCGGCGTCAGTCGACGCGGCGGTGAAGAGCATCAAGGGAACGGCGCGATCGATGGGGATTGAAGTGGTCGGGTAAGATCGCGTGTTGACAGGCAGTAACGAAAAAGCCCTCCGCGATGCGGAGGGCCTTTTTATTGGTGCCGAGATCGATTCCGGACGGGAATGCCGGTGGCTCCTTGCTGCGCGTTTTACGACTCCGCTGGTCGCATGCCCATGATTTCAATTTCGAGACCGCCGAAGTCTGGGTGGTCGTTCTCGCGGATGCGGTAGGCGAGATCGATGAGGCTTCCCTGGGCGAGTTGAAGCTCGATGGCGCGCTCGGCCAGGTTCCAGCCGACGGCGCGGATGGCGGCGATCGGCGCGGCGGAAGCGGGCAGGCGGGTGGAGGAAGCATTCGGTGACGCTGCTGACGATGGGCCAGTCGCCGCCCCGACCTGCGCGAGTTCGAGTCGGAGGTGCTGAGCCTTCATGATGCGCGGCGGAGCGAGCAGGCGTGCAGAGCGGGCGATGAAGATGGGCTCGAGGTTGCCGTGGCCGAGGGGCTCGAGTTTGCGCAACCATCCGGCGAGAACGGGAGTGATGCGGTCGAGCGGCAGCTCGGCGTGAATGCGCAGGAGGCGCTCGGGCTCACGCGCGGCGAGGTGCGAGTTGGCGTAGATGCGCAGGCGGCGCTTGAGCTCAGGCAGCGATGCGGCGGGCAGAGCGAAGCCGACGGCGAAGGCGTGGCCGCCGAAGCGCGTGAAAAGATCGGCGCAGGATTCGATGGCGGCAAGGAGCGGGAAGCCGTCGACAGAACGGCCGGAGCCGTGGGCAATGCGGCCCTGGGGGCCTTCCTCGACGCTGACGACGATGGCGGGCTTGGCGGTGCGCTCGACGACGCGCGAGGCGAGAATGCCGATAACACCGCGATGCCATCCGTCACCGTCGATAACGAGGAGGCGGTCGGCGGCGATTTCGGCGTCGGAGCAGAGGCGGGCTTCAATGACGGTGAGCGCGGCGGCTTCGACATCGCGCCGCTCGCGATTGAGGCGCTCGAGTTTGGTAGCCAGCTCGGCGGCGCGGTGCGAGTCGCGCGTAGAGAAGAGTTCGATCACGTCGGAGGCGACGTCCATACGGCCGGCGGCGTTGATGCGCGGGGCGAGGCGAAAGGCGACGTCGAAGCCGGTGATTTGCTTGCTGGCGGGATCGAGCGCGGCGGCAGCGAAGAGCGCACGGAGACCGGCGCCAACGGGGCGGCGCAGCTCGCGCAGGCCGAGCGCTGCGATGGTGCGATTTTCGCCGTGAAGGGGAACGGCGTCGGCGATGGTGGCGATGGCCGCCATCTTGAGAAAGCTGGGCAGGGTTTTTTCGCGGGCGCGAGCGGGATCGCGGCGCTCGAGCAGCGCCTGCGCAAGCTTGAGCGCGATGGCCGCGCCGCAGAGATTTTTTTCCGGATACAGGCAATCCGGCTGATTCGGGTTCAGGATGGCGAGGGCGGCCGGGAGTTTGTCGTTCGCATCGGCTAAGTGATGGTCGGTAACGATGAGGTCGAGGCCGAGGCGGCGCGCGGTTTCAGCTTCAGCGAAGGCGCGCATGCCGGTGTCAACGGTGACCACGACGCGAACACCGTCGGCATGGGCCGCTTCAAGGACGCTCGATTGCATGCCGTAGCCGTCGCGCAGGCGATGTGGCACGTGGAAGCGGACGAGACCGTCGGGGCCGCCGAGCATCTCGATGGCGGTCTTGAGCAGCACGACGGCGACAGTGCCGTCGACGTCGTAGTCGCCATAGAGGAGGATAGGCTCGCGCGCGGCGATGGCGCGTTCGATGCGCTCGACGGCGGCGGCCATGCCGAGCATGAGGAAGGGATCGTGGAGGTGCGCGGGCTCAGGGTTGAGGAAGGCGAAGGCCTCGGCGGCGGTGGTGATGCCGCGCGCGACGAGCAGCTCGGCGAGGACGAGGGGAAGGCGCGCCTCGCGGGCGAGAGAAGCGGATTGACCGGGGTGCGGCTCGGCGAGGAGCCAGCGCTGGGGCGGCATGGTGCGAGTTGGGGCCGATTGATTCCGGGGTCCGGTGGCGCCGGCTGGAGCGTTGGCTGCGTCGGCCACTGAGGCTTACTCGTCCTCGTCGTCGTGGGAGTGAGCGTCGTCGATGACGATATCGTGGAAGCTTTCGATGTTTTCAAGGAGCGACTGGTAGCGCTCGTACCACTCGGTGGTGGTTTCGTGCAGGAAGACGATGCCCTCGTAGATGAAGCCGAGCTGAATGTAGCCCAACTTGCCGGCGTACTTGCGCAGCCACTTGGCCTCGACCATCTCCGCGGCTTCTTCATCGGGGAAATTCATCTCGCCGGCTTCGTCGATGAGGGCATCGAGCTCTTCGCGGTCCAGCGTCATCTCGCTAAAGGTTACGAAGGGAGCGCCCACGTGCTTGGCCATCTCCACAAAGTCTTTCCACGCGTCGGGGTTGCCTCGGCCTTCCCAGAGGACGGAGGGAATGTCGTCGGTGACGTACCCGGGGAGGCGATGAAGGCCGTGGCCCTCAATGAAGGCCACCATGTCGTCTTTCAGCGAGAGAAGGTCGTCGGTACTCATTGTCAAATACCCATTCTCGCAGATGGGGGTGGGGCGGGATCAGGAAAACTTTCTGCGCGAGACGCGGAGGGATTCGACGAGCGAGACCGGCGGGGGGCGAGGTGCGCGAGGAGCCGGGGACGGGCACGGGGTTGTTACTCTGGAAGGGATTGAATTGAGGACCATTTCAGGGAGGATTACCGCTTGCCCGCATTTGAGCGTCATGTCTTTATCTGCCACAACGTCCGCCCCGCCGATGCGCCGCGGCCCTCCTGCACACGCGATGGAACAAGCGAATTGCACACGCGGCTGCAGCAACTGTCGCGCGATGCCGGGCTGGGTGGTAAGGTGAGGATCAACAAATCCGGCTGCCTGGACCAGTGCGAGCACGGGCCGACAGTGGTGGTGTATCCAGAAGCCGTGTGGTACGGGAACGTGAGACCGGAGGATGCGGCAGAAATTGTGACCGAGCACCTGGTGGGCGGACGGCCGGTGGAGCGGCTGCGCATCGCCGAGGAGTGCATCAACTCGAAGACCTGCCCGCATAGGAGTTGAGAGAAACAGGGACCAAGGGAACAAGGGAGCGAGGGAGCAAGGGAGTCAGGAAGACGGGGACGGGCGCGGAAGCTGGAGACGGGTTTTGCGATGAAGCGCAGAGAGTTTCTGAAGGTGGCGGGAGCGGCTTCGGCGGCGACCATTGCGCGCGGGTCGATGGCGCAGTCAGGCCGCGGGTTTGTCATCGTCATCGACAACAATGATCCGGTGGCCGGTGCGCCGCCGGTGCAGTGGGCTGCGGAGGAACTGCGCGCAGTGCTGGCAGCGAAAGGCGCGTGGTGCCACGTGGTGACGTCTGAGGAGCGCGTGCGCGGAGCCGCGTTTTTTATTCTTGTGAACGCGACGGGCCTGGCAGCAGCGAAGAACGCTGCGCAGGCGGCCGGATGGCGTCCAGGTGCGGAGTCGTTTGTGCTGGCTCCCGGTCGGCACGGCGGTGTACCCGCCACGATCGTCTCAGGGAGCGACGTCCGCGGATATGTGTACGGTCTGCTTGAACTCACAGAGAGAGTGCGGTTCGGAGCAGCTTCCGCAGTGGCGCTGCGCGTAGCGCAGCCTGTTTTGGAAAAGCCAGCCAATGTGGTGCGCAGCGTTGGGCGCTATTTTTGCAGCGAGGTCGAGGACAAAGCGTGGCTCTACGACAAGGATTTCTGGCTGGGGTATCTGGATTTGCTCGTCGCGTGCCGGTTCAACCGGTTCTGCCTCGCGTTCGGCCTAGAGTACGACTTTCCACGGGGCGTGACGAGCGATTATCTGCACTTTCCCTATCCGTATCTGGTCAATGTGCCAGGGTACAACGTGCGCGTGATGCAACTGGCTGCCGCGGACGGAACGGCACTGCCGGCGCCGGTTCCACTGAGTGATCACGAACGGCAGATGAATCTGGAGGCGCTCAAGTTTATTGCTGCGCAGACGGCCACGCGCGGACTGCACTTCCAGCTGGGAATCTGGACGCACGCGTACCAGTGGACCGACAGCCCGCATGCATATCACAGCATCGAAGGGCTGACGAAGGAGACGCACGCGGCCTATTGCCGCGATGCGCTGGCGATGCTGCTGAAGCAATGCCCGGAGATTCAGGGCCTGACGATGCGCGTTCATGGCGAGAGCGGGATTCCGGAGGGAAGCTACGACTTCTGGCGGACCCTGTTCGAGGCGATCCAGGGCTGCGGGCGCAGGGTCGAAATCGACATGCACGCCAAGGGCGTGGATGAAACGATGATTGGAATTGCCAACGCGACAGGAATGCCGGTGAAGCTGGGAGCGAAGTACTCCGCGGAGCACCAGAGCCTTGGCTACCAGCAAGCAGACATTCGGCCGCTGGAGATTCCTAAGCCGGGGAGCGAGGCAGTGGGACCATTCAGCGTGAGCTCCGGGGAGCGCTCGTTCACGCGGTATGGGTATGCGGATTTTCTGAAAACGGGAAGCCGCTACAAAGTGCTGTTTCGACTGTGGCCGGGCACGCAGCGGCATTTGCTGAGCGCCGATCCGGAGATGGCAGCGGCGTACGGAAGGACGGCGCATTTTTGCGGAGCAGCCGGGCTGGATTTGATGGAACCGCTGACGTTCAAGGGAAGGGAAGGATCGGGGCACACGGGCGGGCGATGCGCGTATGCGGACGCAAGCCTGAACCCGAAGGCCGACTGGGAGAAATTTGAGCTTTACTACAGGGTATGGGGACGGCGGCTTTACGACCCGGACGCGAATCCGGAGGCGTGGCGCCGGTGGCTGCGCAAAGGGTTTGGCGACGGGGCAATTGCCGTGGAGACGGCCGTGGCCAATGCGAGCCGGATTCTGCCGCTGCTGACTTCGGCGCATCTGCCATCGGCATCGAACCACTCGTACTGGCCGGAGATGTACACCAACATGCCGATGGTGCGCGGAAGCGGGTTCACGCCGTACAGCGATACACCGGAGCCGAAATGCTTTGCGACGGTGAGCCCGCTCGATCCGGTATTGTTCGCAACGATTGAAGCGCACGCCGCGGACGAGATGGGGCTCGCGGCGAATCCCAAATACTCGCCGATCGAGGTGGCGCAATGGATGGAGGATTGCGCGACCGCATCGAGCACGGCGCTGGAAGAGGCGCGTCGTACGACGGTCTCGCGGCGGTCCGCCGCATTTCGCCGGATCGAAGCGGACGTGGAGATTCAGATTGGGCTGGGATGGTTCTTCGCGTCGAAACTGCGCGGCGGTGTGTCGTATGCCGTCTTTGAGCAGTCGGAGGATGCGGCAGCGGGCCGGCAGGCGATCGACGAATACAGGATGGCACGCGAGGCGTGGGCAGACATGGCCACGCGAGCCGCTGCTGTCTATCGGGCAGACGTTTCCTATGGAAGCACACCGATGCGACGCGGACACTGGAGCGACCGGCTGAGCGCGATCGACAAGGACATTGAAGCTGTGACGGATCGGGTAACGAGTGTGGGGCGACCGGACATGTCGTCGCAAGACACGCGGCACGCGATTGCAGAAGCGGCGGGCAGGCCGGGGCGGCCTCTTGTAGCGTGCAGTCACGAACCGCCGGCGAGCTTTGAGGCCAGTGCACCGCTGACGCTTGCGGTCACTGTTCTAGTGCCGGAGGAGGTGAGCTCCATTCGTCTCCACTACCGGCACGTGAACCAGGCGGAGCGGTGGAAGCGGGTTGAGATGCACGGAGATGGAGGGAGCTATACGTCGGCGATTCCAGCCGATTATACGAATTCCGATTTCCCGCTCGAGTATTATTTCGATCTTGTGGGAAAGAGCGGGGCGGCGCGGCTGGAGCCTGCATTCAATACGACCTTTTCAAATCAGCCGTATTATACGGTGATGCGGAAAGGCGCTTAAAGAGGGCCAGGGCAGCCGAGATTCGAGTGTGAGCCGGCGGCGAGGCGCAAATCGAAGCCCATGATGCCGGTTAGCGGGTGTACAGGCGCGGGTGCGGTGCGGTATTCTGAGATTTAGCCCATGATTTTTTCCCGCGACTACATTGGGTATCTCGCCCGCCGCACGGTCAAGCACCTGATCGACGCAAAGATGATCACCACCAGCGACTTGAAGGTGACGGAAGCGCGCGTGAATACAGCTCTGCTCGAGGAGCTTTCGCTCGAGGACCGCATTAACGAAGAGGTGCGCGTGATTCTGGACGCGTACTCCGAGGAGATGCGCAGGAGTGGCGCGCAATACGCCGAGATGTTCAAGAAAGTGAAGACCGAGCTGACCAAGAAGTACAAGGCGGTGCTATGAGAATCAACCGCGACAAGCTGAATAAGCTTGCCCACACCGTGGCGGATACGCTGGCTGAGATCGACCAGGTGGGGTTCCTGGAGGATCGCAATACGATCCGGCAGGAGGCGCGGAAGGAGCTGGAGATTCTGCTGACCGAAGAGGCAAAGATCGACACGATGGCGCGGCAGAAGATCGCCAACCAGCGCAAAATTATCCTCGAGGGCTCGCAGGAGTGGGACATTCTGTACCGCAAGTACTACAACGAGGAAGTGCGCAAGCTGGGGATTTGAAGCGGCGCTCCTGCTCTCGTCGCGCCATTGGATTGATACGGTATTTTTGCTAAAGTAAGGGAGTAGCCCGCGCCCGCGGGCCACCCCCGCACAATAAGTGGCGCTATCGTCTAGGGGTTAGGACGTGAGATTCTCAATCTTAAAACCCGGGTTCGATTCCCGGTAGCGCTACCAGAGAATTGACGCTAAAGCCCGCTAAATCAGCGGGCTTTTCGTTTGCCTGGAAAACGTACTGGTGAGTGCTAGCGGGGAAAAGCGCGTTTCGCGGTACACAAAGTGGTACACAGTCGAATTCTTGACTAACCTAGTTGTCCCGGGTCGGTTGAGGGGTCTTAAGCGCGGTCGTTGTCGACCGCCACGTCTTTTTTGGACTGGATTTCCGATCCTGACAAAACGCCGAAAGAATTCCATCGAAAACTGAACTCGTTCGACTCGCCGAAGACGAGTAAAAGTGAACGACGCGCGGTGCCCGTCGATACGGGCGAATACGACACTAGAACTCGCTAGGAGGTCTCCGCGCGTATACATGGCGATCAGCATTAGCTAACCTCCAGGCATTGGTGCCAGCTTGCGGCCGCAAGAGCACAAGGAGGATAAAAGCGATGGAAGAATTCCCAAACGCAGGTGATGAGCGGCAAGCTGCCCGGTATCTCGGCGTGAGCGAGGCAACGTTGAGGTTTTGGCGCACACAAGGCAACAACGGACCGCGCTACTTCAAGGCGGGCGCGAAGCTGATTCGCTACCGCCGTGCCGATCTCGACGCATGGATCGAGCGACGTCTTTCCGATTCACGCGAATCAGCTGCAACTAAGTAGGAGTGGTGTCGAATTACGGTGGCTCTGGTGCTAACCAGATCACAACCGCGCGGAGGCCTCCATCAGCGGTCTGATCAGCCGAGTGATTTGGGGTGCGCACACAATCGCAAATGAAAACCCGGCGGCTGGAACCGCCGGGCAAACAACAGAAAGGCAAACTCATGAACATTATAAAACCTGCCCGTAATCCGGGCATCAGAAGATTTGCGGCCAGGAATCGGCCCGAAGCCGATCGCCGTGGAATCCGAGTTCCCAAACCAAACCCGAAGAAACGGCCGTTGCGTGCCCCAACCGCGACTCTCGCACCTGAGCGCACGCTCGCGCAGCAGAGTGAAGAATGGACTGAACCGAAACGGCTGGCAACACAGCTTCCGGCGGTTCCGCCCTTCAACGCGAAATTGTTACCTGCGCGCCTGCGGCTCCTGGCTCAGGACATTGCGGAACGCATGCAGGTCCCGCTTGACTTCACAGCCGTCGCGCTAATCGCCACGCTCGCCGGTGTGTGTGGCCGCCGTGTACAGATTCAGCCGAAGGCAAACGACTCGACGTATGTCGAGGCCCCGAACCTCTGGGGTGCGCTCGTTGGACCGCCCGGCACTCGGAAGACATCTGTGATTCAGGCGGCGACCAAGCCAGTGCATGCCATCGAAGCCGGACTCCATGCTCCCGGAATCGTGACCAAGCGGCGCCTGATGACAACCGATCCAACATTTGAAAAACTGCATGAGATGCTCGCAGCAAATCCCGGCGGCATCTTCGTTCTCCGTGACGAACTAACTGGATGGCTGGCAGGGCTGGAAAAGAAAGGACGCGAGCCGGAGCGGGCGTTCTATCTGGAGGGCTGGAACGGAAATACGCCCTTCACGGTGGACCGGATTGGGCGCGGGACCGTCCTTGTTCCCCATACCTGCATCACGCTTTTCGGCGCGATACAGCCCGATCGACTGCAGGCCTACTTGGCCGATGTTCACCGTAACGGCTCGGGTAACGATGGTTTGATCCAGCGGTTTCAGCTGCTCGTGTGGCCGGACAGGAGTTCCGACTACACATGGCAGGACCGCCCACCGGACAAGAGGCTGCACAATCAATTCGCGGCCACCTGTCGGCGCATCGCCAGCATGGATGCCGACGTCCCACTGATCCTGAAGTTTTCGCCGGAGGCACAGAAGTTCTTCGTCAGCAGGCAGATCGACCTTCAACGGCGACTGCAAGGTGATACCCTGCGCCCTTGTCTCCAAGCTCATCTCTCAAAGTATCCAACGCTGATGGCGGGGCTGGCGCTGCTGCTTGCCCTTTCAGAGGGGCCGCAGAAAGACGTGGGCCTTGAATATGCACAACAAGCGGCAGGCTGGTGTAGATATCTGGAGGGCCATGCCTACCGTGTCTATGCATCTGGGCTCAGCCGGAGGGATTCTGCCACTGTTCTGGGCGACAAGCTGATCGGTGGCTGGAAGCGGAGCGACGGAAAGTTCACGCTCCGGGAGGTATACCGGAACCAGTGGACCGGCCTCAAGACGCCGGATGAGGCCCAAGCGGCACTGCGGGTGCTGGAAGAAGCAGGATGGGTTAGGTAGGTGAAAGCTGGTTCTAGAGCGGGCAGGCCGAGTTCCGAATACCGCATCAACCCCAAGCTCACTGAGCGTCACCCTGAAATCTGATTGACAGAGGGAAGGCGCGCTTAATAGTGCTGGTGCTGACAGGGCCCAGTCCGCTTCAGTCAGACGGGGGATTTTGTCAGTTGTGTCAGTGTCGGTTCTAGCCCTTATGAGGTGGGCTGGAAAATGACGTGGAGTGGAAACTTTAGCTATTCCTGTTTTTTCGCTTTTCTCCAGAGAAGGAAACCGGCGCCCTGCCCTTTGGGCGCCGCCCGGCGGGTGCTTTAGCCCCGCCGGCAGTTAAGTAGCATATGGGTCCGGTTCAGCTAGCCAAGAGTGAAATGTGGTGACGGACTATAGACATCATCGCAGTACCTCCGACAAGCAGAATTGATTTCGTTCAGTCAGAGCATGGTTTTGTCAGTTATGTCAGTGTCAATGACATCGCCTTTAAGGATTCCGCTTTAGAATGCGTCTTAACTCATTCTGAATCCATTCCTAATCACATGGGCTGTTGCTATCTACTGCCGTCGGGGCTAAAGCCCTGCGGGTTTAGCTCCCTCCGACTGGCGCCCCAAAGAACGGGGCGCCATTTTTCTTCTTCCTGGAGAAAAGCTGGAAATGACTAGGAGTCCACCTCATCTCGTTTCCCACCCCTTACAAGGAGTACAACTGACACACTGACAAAACAAGAACTCAGAGGGAGAACCGAATGGACATTAATAAGAACCTTCTGGATTTCATCCTTTCCTGTGCCAACAATTACTACGAGGAAAACCTAAAATCCTACAGCCTCGACGGGCTGCAAGCTGACTGGTGGGAAGCCTTCGACTTTTTCCTGTGGCATGGTTGCTACCAAGGGCGGCGGGATGTTGTGTCCGCAGAGGTCTACAAACGGGCCAGGTCAGTACTATCGGGCTTCTTTGCGGACGAGCATAAGAATGAGAATTTTAATCTGCAGCGTCAGCAAAATTGGGGGCAAGTGAAGGAAGCGCTTGACGCGCACATTGGTAAAGGGAAGGTGGGCAAAGCGCGTGACGTGGCGATGATCATCAGCGCGCTTAGATTTATCGATCCGCTGGCGAATCGGAACATCGTTGCACATTCTGTTGAGCAGATACGGTCGGGAAGACTGAAGGAGCACTATTTCAGCTTGCAAGCTGCGGTATCCGGCGGCGGCATTACGCAAGTCGGACCGAAAGTGGCCGCTTTCTATCTACGGGATATCGTTTCGATCGGAGACCTGCATCGCCTCGTGGATCTTGAATCAGCATTCTGCCTGCAGCCCATTGATACATGGGTGCAGCAGGTTGCTGAAAAGCTAGGGATCGTGGAGAAGGATGCGGAGAAAGAGGTTGTGCAACGGGAAATTGTGCGAATGTCGGAAGAATATGGCATTTCGGCATTCCGTTTTAACCAAGGTGCATGGTATTTGGGGACTCACTCCTTTGACTTGCTCGTGGAAATGGCAGGCAGAGATGAGCCAATGGTACGGGCATAGTGTCTGGCTGATGTTATCGACGGGCCGGTTTGAACGAGGATTCCTTTCCAGGAAAGAGAGCGAGAAATGACGCGCTTCAGCGCCTATTTTGACGAGAGCACGGGGAATGACTCGCCCATCCTTGTCGTGGCTGGTTTTCTTTCGACGGATGCACAGTGGAGCCTTTTCATCAGGGAGTGGAAGGAGGTTCTGGCCGGCTTCGCGATATCGGCCTTTCACATGCGGGAATTTGCTCACCGGACAGGTGAGTTTCGGGGCATGGAAGAGAGGGCCCGACAGCAGCTGATGGGGAGGCTTCTGGGCATCATCACTCGACGGGCAAAACTGGGATTCGCCGCTGCCGTCCACATCAAGGAATTCGAGGCGGTGTTCACCGGTAGCGATAGGACCGAAATAGGGTCCCCGTACAAGCTCGGCTGCACGGCCAACTGGCTGGAAATTGGGGAGCGGGCCCAAAAGCATTATCAGGTTGAGCCAATCGACTTCTTCTTTGACGCTGGGCATTCAAACAAAGGAGAGGTACAGCAGAGCTTCCGTGAATCAAAGCAGAATCCAGAGTTCGTACAGTATCGGCTGGGGACGATTCATTTTGCAGACGACAAAATGCACGCACCACTACAGGCCGCGGACATGGCGGCTTACGGATTCTGGCGATGGCTTGACGCGCATTTTGCTGTTAAGACCCGTCACGGTCGTTATCCGTTCCAGGAGATCGTCAAGATTCCGTGGACGATTCGGGAGTTTGACAGGAGCAGTTTTGAGGAAATGCAGGTGCAGCGGAAAGGCGGGCGAGTGGACAAGAAGATCGTGCACCGTGTGATCTCAGCTCTGCGTCCAGGGCAGACGGATGCGCCACACTACAGCAACTAGGTTCTCGCAACAGCAATAAGGGATCGCGGGCATAGTGGGTAATGTATCCCGGCGGCCAGAGCGGGCCCAAAGTCAACAGAACTCCAGCAACGGGTATCCCAGAAGTACCTGTCGGAGTGGGTTTTTGAAGCCCTGTTCAGGCTGAGGCGAAAATTAGGCGACGCCGCTGGATCGTTGTGTGCTCAGATTGAGGTGCCGCAGGTCCGTTGTGGTGGTCGGAGGGGCGATTCGCAAAAGAAGCACAGCGGCAGCGTGAACGTATGACCCCGCCTAGCAAAGGTAGGATGGGACACCCGAAAGGAGTTAATTGGCAGCAGAACTCGCCGCACTCGTGACAATGAGGTCCGGATCGCCGTAAAAGACGTAGGCCAGCGCAGTTGGGTCTCCGGTCCGGGAGAAGACGTCAGCGCGCGCTTTGGCGAGGACCTCGGCCACGTTGGCTCCATTGCCAGAGATACCCCTGGAAAGCTGCCGGTAAAAGCTGTCGGCGACCGCCTCGGCAGTGGCATCATTCACCGGCCACAATGCGCCAATGTACCCGCTGGCGCCGTTGGCGAGCAAGACTGGAGCCCAGCCGTCGACGTCATTCAAGAACCGGCGTGACTCGCCGACATCACAGGCGTTGAAGAAGAACAGCGGGTGCGTTGCCGTGGAGGACGGCTCGAGAGACTGCCACGTGACGGGGTCCATCTGGCTGTCTTCGAGCAGAATCGCGAACTGGGGCACGCCGCCTTCGTCAGTGACGGCGCCATGGCCGGCGAAGTGCACGATTCCCTGGGGTGGATGCATGGCAAGGTTGCGCACCGCGGCATAGTCTCCCGCCACCTGCGTGAAGCCCTGCATCGTTTTCAGCGTTGTCAATTCGTCGCCTGCCGATGCGAGCTGCTGCGCACCGCGATAGACAGGCGCGATGACCACAGATTGGCTGAGCGCGAGCGACTGCGGCGGCCGGGCCGCTCCGCGAGTCCCGAGCGGCCAGCGCGCGATCGAGAAATGAAGGCCGAGAAAATCGAGGCGGCCGGAGCCGTCGGCGCGGACGGGGCGCATCAGCTCCCAGGGGATCGCCGGATCGTCACTGAGCACCTGGATGTACTCGAAGCGCCCATTCGCGTGTTTGTTTCCTGGCGAGTGGTTGGACGAGTTGTCCATCAACTTCCAGAAGAGATTCTTGAAGGCCTGCGGGGCGACCCGGTCGTAGAGCTCGCTGCTGAAGCCATTGATGAAATCGGCCGCATGCTGCGTGCTGCTCTTCTGCGCATCGTTCTCGACAGTGAAGCCGCGCCCGCGCATGGCCATTTGCGCGTAATGCGCTTCAATCCACGCATGCAAGGCATCGGGATCGGAGATGTCGGCCTCGACTGGCGCGATGTCAGGCGAGAAGAAAATCAGGCGCAGCGTATTGCCCACGCGGTTCTCGACGATGGTGAGATCAGGCCCGAAGACATCGGGGTCGATCCGGATTTCGGGCTTGGTGGCAGGCGCTGCAGTGGACGCAGCCGCGGCTGGCTGCGCTGGAGCAGGTGCCGTAGCAGCCGGATGGCTGGTCTGCAATGAAGAGGCGACAGCCGGGGCCATGGGCTGGGCCATGGAGGCAACGATGGTGAGCGGGCGGCTGAGACGCGCGATGAATGCGCCGTTGCAGATCAGGGTGGCGAGAATCCGCGTTTCGCGGCGAGGCTCGGCGGCGGTGGCGGGGCGCAGGTAGAAGATCGCGAGAGTGGAGTCGCCGTCGCGGGTGATGGTGATGTCGGCAGTGTTGCCGCTGCGCGTGAACTCCATTCCCGGCGCGGTGAGGTTCACAGCCAGAGTCCATTTCTCTTCGCCTGCTGCCATGTGGAGCTGGAGTTTACCCTCGTGCTGCTCGCCGCTGAGAATCTTCGTCTCCGGCGCGATCTGCTCGGTGGTGAGCGAGACCTGCACCGCGATCTCTTGTCCAACAGCTACAGTGTCAGGCGCTTCAATGTTGGGATAACGCTCGATGGTCTCATCGCCTACGATGTAGGTTTCATGAATGATGAGTGGCTTGGTTTGGGACGAAGTCGGTGAGGCAGAGGTCTGAGCGTCGGGACGCGCAAGGTTGCCCTCGATCAGGTCTTCTTCAAATTCGTAAACCGTGGTTTTGGTGCGCTGGCCGGGATGAGGTTTGCCGGGCTTGGTAACGGAGACGCCATTTTTTGACTTGGGGGGTGCGGGCGGTGCGGCGGGCGCCGGGGCCTGCTGTTCCAATTTTGACGGCGTTGTTTCTTCGGCGGGAGGGGTGCTCCTTTGCGGAGAGCGTTCATAGGCCTCCTGGCGGGTGTGAACGAAAAAGGGCACGCACACAAATGCCAGAGCCAGCACAACCAGCACCGCAACAACAATGGCGACCCACCGCTTCATGGCCTTCGCTCCAGGGGCCCCGATGCCCCGTTTATACCATCGCGCGGTTCCAGCTGGCGGGGGGAATAGCACTTCAGGGGCTCCCACCCTTCGCGCGATAGATGTGCGCGAAGAATCGGGCAACGTCGGTGATCTTGGGACGATACTGCCCTTTCCGCTCAAGACACAGACAGGATTGGGGCAACCGATTGGGGGCGTGGCAGCGTCAGGCGTGCACAACGCTTTTTGCGAGCATTGCCTTGATCCCACGGAGGGCTGGCGGCTAGACGCCTGCATCTGCCTAATCGTGGGCTTCCATCTGGCGGAAGGAAAGGAATGCCTCGTGGTCGGCAACCAGCGAACTGGCTTCATCGTCGTTCCGCACGATGCGCGGTTGCGTAGCGAACTAGAAGTGCGATGCAGGCGGACCGGTCGGATACCTACGAAATGGGTGCAGGCCGTCCGGTGGTCGAGTGGATGACCCAAAAATCACCTCGCTATTTTGGGGTTCAGCGAGGGTGGGCATCGTGGGTTCGGGCGTCCCGATGGCAGGAACTCGCCACAGGTCAAAAGAATTCGACCATTGGGCATCGTAGAAGTGTCTGCTGGTGCGGTTTTCTGAGGAACTGTACTGGTAGCAATCGGGATTTGGCGCCCCAGCGCGGATTCTGGATCGCGGGGAATCGACGCGGCGCTGACTTCCCGCTTGCAGACGTTCGAGACTGAGATGCTGGCCGAGGAGGAGAACGACTGCGCCACGCTGCCCTTACCACTGACCTGCCCCGGAAATAGTGGCTTCGAGATGGAATATATGCTCTGCGCGTTAGCCTATTCTCCGATTGCGAGAAGCTCCTCTGCCGGGAAGGAGAGGGATATGACAGAATCATCCGACGATTCGAGCAACAGCACGCCGACAAAGCGAGGGGAGATCGACCCGCGTTTGAAACTGGTGACTGGCCAGGGAGGGGGTGTCCTCATTATCGGTGGAATGCAGCCGCCCAGAATGCCGGAAGGGCTACCGCATGAGAAATCTTCGCCTTCGACCGGAACCGGCGATATGAAAACAGCCGAAGAGACAAAGACTGGAGATTCCCGAGCGCGGAATTGAAGCGTACGGTATTGGCCGCAAGCAGCGCCCGCGCCAAAATGTGAGCAAGGCTATGGAGGAAGGGCGGAAGAGCCCAACGGTCAAATCTAGAGGACCCGGGGGCTTGTGGAGAGATTTGCGAAGGCCCTCTCCGGCGGGACGGGCTTGCCAAGATCATGTGAATGACTAAGCGATTTTTGAAAGACGCTCCCCAGAATTACGCTCAATGGCAGCCTGGAAGTTGATCCCTCATCGAAGACGAGAAGTTGCAGGTAAGTCTTTTAGAATCTGAGCAAATACGAATTCTTTGGAATTAGTATTTTGAAATCCCGAAAGAATGACGGGGGCATCCAATGGAAACGGGTAATGGCAATTCCAGAAAAGGACATCGCGGTGGTAGAGGAAGGGAGCGACGATGCTGAACGGAGTTCACATGGACGGCACTGTTTTCCAAAATACCTTAGACAGTGATCCTTTCCTTTAGCGCGAATCCGTCCACATTGATCGACCAAAGTTCAGGTAGGTCACCAGAGCTTCCTCGGATAATACCCGGATTCGATGAGGCGACGTATGCCTGCCACGACGCGCGAGTGGTCTTCGTGGTAGGTCATACCCAACCACGATTCATTGCAGCGCAGGACCTTTACGTGCGCTTGTCCCGCCCGTACCAGATTATTCACCGTATTGGGGATGTAACACTCCGCCTTCAGGTCCGCGCCATTATCCCTAAGAAAGCGCTCGAACTGCTCTTGTAGTTGTCCAAAAACCTGGGGTGTGAATCCCCACATATTCATGGAAACGATCTCGTTTCCCGTAAGCCGCGTTTGTTGGCCTTCTTCATCAATGTTCACGGCATGCCCGCTTTCGCGTTCAACATTCTTCAATTCCATGATGCTCTCCAGGAGGCCGCTGTTGTTTACCTGGCAAACACCGCGCGCCGCTGAGCCGAATTCAAAGAGCGTGTTGCGCAACACAAAACCCACCATCGCGTAATCTGCCGTTCCAGACTGCATATGCCGGGCCAAGTGGCGGTAACTCTCCGCTCCATAAAGCTCACCCTCATTGATCACCGCAAACGGTTCATGAATGGCGGGGGCGGCCATAAGAATCGCATGAGTTGTACCCCAGGGCTTGGTGCGGCCTCGCGGAACGGAGAATCCACGCGGTATCTTGATGAGGTCCTGAAGGACATATTCGACGGGGAAGTGCCGCAGAAACCGTGCACTGACAGCCTCCTTGAAGCGCTGCTCAAGCTCTCTGCGAATCACGAAAACGATCTTGCCGAACCCAGCGCGGCGGGCGTCGTAAATGGAATACTCGACGATGGTCTCGTCGTAAGGGCCGACGGGATCACTGAGCTTGAAGCCGCCATAACGGCTGGCCATACCAGCAGCCAGGATAAGAAGGGTTGGGGGTGTCATAGGGGCCATCCTCTCCTTGGTTGAACGTTGTGTGGGAATGGCGGCATCTTCCGGATTTTGACTGGTTGGCACGAGGGCTGCAAGGCGGACTTCATCTGAAGCAAGAATGTGCATCGACGCAACGGCTGCGCTCGGTGCAGAAAATGGAACACATGGGAGCCTTCACGCAGTCGCCGGATGCGGAGATTCTGCTCGAAGGGGGCGCAGCGAACAGAACGGCCTGACATGATACCGCCCTCCACGGCTGGAAGCCTTTCTCCCGGCGAAGCGTGGTACGAGCAAAAACCACGGCTGCGCTTGCCGCGTATGAGCTTAGTTCGCCCGAAGTTTAGCACAGATTGAAGAACAACAAAGAGCGCCACTCTGGTCGGGCAGTAAGGAAAGGCGGAAGAGAACTCAGGGTGGATGAGCGGCGCGATTTCACCACCAATACTTGCCAGATGTGCTCAGTCTTGAGCCGGGATTCAGCGCGGAGACCGTTGGGGGCCTGCGCGTAATGGGCTACTGGAGCAGGCCCAGATCGGGTTTCTCCAACGTCAAGCAGCCCAACGAACAGTGCTCAAACGTTCACTGGTGCGTAGTGGTAGAGCGTCTCTCGGCTGATCCAGAACTCGCGGGCTAGAGTTTCTTTCGTCGTAAGCTGGTTCGTACCTTTGATCGTTTGTAATGTCAAGTTGAGTGTCGGGTTGGGGTATACGCCAACTCCACACTCCAGCTTGACACTATTTACGTCTATCTAGGGTGGTTTTTGCTGTTTTCTTGACATATCCCAGAAAAGGTCTAGAATCTAAATAGACACTCTGGTGGAGATCGAGATGACGGCAGCCAAACGGCATGACAAGACGGTGGGGTATCGCAGAGTCAGCGCCCTTGATCAAAACACGGAACGCCAGCTTGAGGGCGTGAAGCTGGACAAGGTGTTTACCGACAAGGCTTCCGGCAAAGACACAGCGCGGCCCCAGTTGCAGACCGCCCTTGAATTCCTTCGCGAGGGTGATCTGTTTGTGATTCACAGCATGGACAGGTTGGCCAGGAACCTGGATGACCTGCGGAGAATCGTTCTCGATCTCACCGGAAAAGGCGTACACGTCCAGTTCGTCAAAGAGAATCTGACCTTCACCGGTGAGGACTCGCCGATGGCCACCCTCCTGCTGTCCTTGCTTGGGGCTGTGGCGGAATTGGAGCGGTCGATGATCCGTGAACGACAGCGGGAGGGGATCGAGCTGGCGAAGAAGAAAGGTGTCTACAAGGGGCGGAAACCATCGCTGACGGCGGTGCAAGTCGCAGAGATTCGTAAACGGGTTAAGGCTGGAGAGAAGAAGGCTGCGTTGGCCGCTGAATACCGGATATCGCGTCAGACTCTCTACTC
>Ga0187891_1001481_pt1 | contig 19986 bp, 21 predicted proteins | sample June2016WEW_21_4_FD_132990 | JGI IMG/M metagenome (GOLD analysis project Ga0187891, IMG submission 132990) | Peatland microbial communities from SPRUCE experiment site at the Marcell Experimental Forest, Minnesota, USA - June2016WEW_21_40 | ecosystem: Environmental > Terrestrial > Soil >... | reverse complement strand
GCTCGGAGCTTTGCCATCTGAAGGTCTCCGATGTCGACAGCGACCGCATGGTCATTCGCGTCCACAAGGGCAAGGGCGGCCGGGACCGCGATGTTCTATTGAGTCCTAAGCTGTTAGAGACTCTGCGTGGGTACTGGCGCTGGATGAAGCCCAGGACCTACCTGTTCCCAGGCACGGTGAACAACTGGCGGGCAGATAAGCCCATTACTCCGAAGGTGGTGTGGAAGGCCGTCAACGAAGCTGGCAAGCGCGCCGGCATCAACAAGCGCGTTGCGCCTCATTTACTTCGACACAGCTTCGCGACGCACATGCTTGAAGCCGGTGCTGACCTGCGCACTATCCAGGTTCTGCTTGGCCATGCCAAGATCGGCGACACGGCACTCTACCTGCATCTGTCCCGCCGCCATCTGCAGGCTATCGCCAGTCCTCTCGAAGCCATCGAGGTCTCGAGCCCTGATGAAGTGAAGCGGTCCAGGAGGTTGATGAAGCGGTGAGCCGGCCCACCCTCGAGGTGGCCGACATCGTCCGCGCAGCGGGCAACAGATTCTGGGAAGGGCACAAGTCTCACCTTGCATGGGCGCATCGCAAGGTGCTCGATGCCATCGTCCGGTGCCGCACCGCGGCACTGGGCGGTCATCGCGATAAGTGCATCCGCTGTGGCCATCTGACCGCCTCTTATAACTCATGCCGCAATCGGCACTGCCCGAAGTGCCAGGGCAACGTGCGCGCCAAGTGGCTGGCCGCGCGTTCTGCTGAACTGTTGCCTGTACCGTACTTCCACATCGTCTTCACGCTGCCGCACTCGCTCTCCGCCTTAGTCCTCCAGAACAAGCGGCTGCTTTACGATTTGCTCTACCGCGCCAGCGCCGCCACCATGCTCGAACTGGCTCGCGATCCCAAGCACCTGGGAGCAGACATCGGATTCCTCGGCGTGCTCCATACCTGGGGACAGAACCTCCAGGTTCATCCCCACGTCCACTACATCGTTCCCGCTGGCGGCCTCGCCCTCGATGGTTCCAGATGGATAGACTCTTCGCGCCGATTCTTCCTGCCCGTCAAGCGACTCAGCCGTGTATTCCGCGACGACTTCTGCGGCCAACTCCGTGAACTGTTCAACCAGGACAGACTGCAGTTCCACGGCTCGCTGCGACAGCTTGCTTCACCTGATGCATTTAGTCACTTCCTCTGGCAGTTCGGCCAAAAGGACTGGGTCGTCTACGCAAAGCCACCCTTCGGCGGCGCCGAACACGTCCTCAACTATCTGGCCCGCTACACTCATCGCGTTGCTATCTCCAACCATCGACTCGTGGCCTTTGAGAACGATCGCGTCTCCTTCCGCTGGCGAGACTATGCGCACGGCGGCAAGAACAAGGTCATGACTGTTTCTGCAGATGAGTTTCTGCGCCGATTTCTTCTTCACGTCCTGCCCAAAGGGCTGGTCCGCATCCGTCACTTCGGGCTGTTCGCCAACCGAAGACGAGAGACTGCCCTTGCATGCTGCCGCCAGTTGCTGGGCACAGCGTCCTGCACTGATCACCCTGAGACAGACAACCTGATGCGCTGTCCGGTTTGCGCCGGAACCATGTTGGTCATTGAACGGGTCACCGGCGCTCAACTTTACTTCCGCTCCGAACAGTGTCCCGCAACCCCGCAGAGACGCAGCATTGACAGCTCATAAAACATCCATGGCCCACGATTCATCTACCCCCGTCGCCCCGTGGCACGCTCGAGCATGCAACGCCGTCCTATGCCCGCAAGCGGCTCACGCATTCTGTCTTCGGCACTCGCGCACACATTGCAGCACGCAACTTCCCTCACTGAAGGGCTTCTCCTCACTCGGCTGGCTCAGTTCCGTGCTCAAAAAAGCCACGCTCGGCGTGACGGCGTCATTGAAAGTACATAGGTAGATCACCGCATCCGCCGCAAGCGCCGCAGGCTCAGTTCAAACGATCCTATCGAAATGTATGGTCCGCCGCTTGGTTGCAAGCGAAAAGTGACGAAGGCGGTGTGGTCTGCGCAAATGTATCCGGCCTCGGTTGAGCAGAAGCGCTCAGGGCACTCGATGGAGTACGCTGCGCTCTCGTCCTGGATACTGCCGCAGCCTCGAAGATCGGGCCTGGTTTCGATAACAGGTTCTCGAGAGCGCTGGGTTCGACCATTTTGCCATCTCAAATTTCGCCAGCAGACCTGGCAGATCCTTTTCAATTTTGAGAATCAAAAACAGCTCGCCGTAGCCGCTGGGGTGCAATTGTGGAAATCGCGAAGCGATTTCCAAGCCTGGCGTCCTTTGCCAGGCGTCAATTGCACGCCAGCTGTGATCTCAGATCCTCACCACCGAGCAGCGCAGGCTTGTAAACTTCTCCTTTGGTCAGCACCGCCCATGCGATGCGGGCCAGTTTGTTGGCCAGCGCCACGGCTACGACATTCTTGTGAGCGCGGGCAGATAGCTTGGCGAGCCAGGCACGAAGACCGGGTGCCTGGTTTTCGCTGCGCTGCAGCACGGCGCGTGCCCCATGCACAAAGAGTCGTCGCAGATAGCTATTTCCCCGCTTGCTAATTCCGAGCAGTTTCTCCTTGCCGCCGGTCGAATATTGTCTCGGAACTAATCCAAGCCATGTTGCGAAGGCTCTGCCTTTGCTGAACTCCACCCCGTTTGCGATGGCTGCGACGACGGCCGTGGCGGTGATGGATCCAATGCCTGGAATCGTCATCAGCCGCCGGCAGGCTTCATGTTCGCCCGCCACCTTCACGATGGCTTCGTCGATCTGATCGATCTGGCTTTGAAGGTGTCGAAGCTCGCCCTGCAATTGCGCCAGCACTGTCCGCAGCGGACCGGATAAACACGTATCCGCATCTTCGAGGATTCCTGGCAAAGCAGTCTGCACATGTTGGCGACCCTGGCGTATGGTGATACCGCGCTCCAGCAACAGGCCGCGAATCTGGTTGATCAGCGACGTGCGTCGCCGCACCCAGCGGTCACGCACGCGATGGAATGACTGCAGATCCAGCTGCTCCTCGCTTTTGATCGGTACAAAGCGCATCCTCGGCCGCCCCACCGCTTCGGCGATGGCCTCCGCATCGATGTAGTCGTTCTTGTTCGTCTTTACGTATGGCTTGATGTATTGGGCTGGCATCAGGCGCACGTCGTGTCCCTGCTCGCGCAGCGCACGGCCCAGGAAATGCGCGCCTCCGCAGGCCTCCATGCCAATCAGTCTCACCCCCAGGTTGGCTGTCAAGTGCAGCAGCTGGCTCCGCGTGAATTTCTTTCGGATCAAGATCTCGCCTCTCTTGTCGAGACCCACCAGGTGGAATACAGTCTTGCCAAGGTCGATGCCGATCGTGTCGATTTCCATGAGCGCCCCCTCCTCCTGTGTACCTCTCTTATACCTCCGGAGCTTGGCGTGTACTCAAAAGCGGCGGACCATTCCATTACTGCCCCGGACGAATGCAGCGGGCTCGAACTCGCCTCGTCTGCCGGGGCAGTCCCGATAGGAACCTAACGTTTATCAGGACTCATCCGGCACGAGCCCGTCAGTGACAGATCGGTGTCGATGACTGCTTTGGGCCGTGAGTGTAAATCGACCACCATGTGCAGGCAAATTAGCGCACATTGGCCGATTCTCGGGAAGTAACCCGAGAGAGCACATGCGGCAGACAAAAGAACCGAGTTCGCAGTTGCGTCAGATGGAATCACCACAGAATCTTGTGAAACTGAATGAGTCCTTTGCGATTCTCGCACAACCCCAAGGCTCCCGAAAAAGGTCCTTGCACCCAAGGCCAAATCGTCCAAGCTCTCCGATGTGGGCCAGCCACAATTCTCCGCGGATTACGGCGCCTTCGGCAATACGGGCGCGAAGCAAATTTGGCTAAGTACCAGTGGTGACTACGACAGCTGCGCAGGGTCCCGGGCCGCGACTGCGATACGCATGCTTTTGAACGGAATCAAAGTAGATGGCATCCCCCTTAGACAGCTGGTAGATCTCGGTTCCAATGGTTATTTCCAGCTCCCCATTGATCACATAGAGAAGCTCCACTCCCGTGTGATAGTGAGGAGCCATCTTCGCAGGCGGTAAATCGTGGAAATGCGCGAGGAATGCATTGAGCTTTCGCTCGGTCGCGCGAAAGTTGAGGCTCTCAAAGTCGTAAGCTGCATCCCGAGGCTTCGCGTCCGCCGGGAACTTTATCCGCTCATCTTTTCGCGAGATTGCTACAACATGCCGCTTCCGCGGGTCTGTGAAGAAGTAATCCAGGCCGACATTGAACACGGTGGCAATGCGAACCAGGGTTGGGAGAGTCGGCACAAGCCGCGCGTTCTCCAGTTTTGAAAGCATGGCCGCCGACAGACCTGTATGCGCAGCCAATTGAGCCAAACCCATGCTCTTGCGCTGCCGCAGGGACCGCAACTTCTCGGCAATAGCATAAGGGCGGATCGACTCCTCGATGACGTCCGTTTTCTCGTGTTCACGGGCTGATTTCGTGTCTTTCAAAATTACCTCATATCTTTTCTTGGCAGTTAAGCGAAGTGAGTTTGGTGATTCGGTATTAACAGATACTCAAGTTATTTTAATTTACTGTCAAGTATGTGCAAGGCACAATCAGCCTCTTGTGGAGCAATAGACATGATCAAGGCTGATTCAGCAAATCAAACCAAACGAGGTATGTCTCCTATGCGTCTCACATCGCGTCTATCCATTGCGGCTCCCATCGTGGCACTGGCCATGCTGGTTTCCGCCAACAATGCGTTTGCACAAAAAACCGAAACCATCGAAGGTGGTCGCACCACTGTTGCGCTCGCCAGCGGTTTTGTCTCCGCACTTGGAAGCCTCGACGTAACACCCGGCACCGTCGGCCCCACGCGGCTCTACAACGGCACCGTCAACTTCCCAGTAACCGGCGGCGCAATTGATCTAGACACGGCAGCCAGCCAGATACTGCACTCGGGTGGGCTTACCCTCACTGCCGGACAGACAACAGTCACGCTGCAAAGCTTCATCATCGACACCACAGGCACGCCTGTCATAACAGGACTGGTTTCCGTGGACGGAAAGCTTCTCGGGCGCTTGCCCCTTTTTGATCTTGCTCTTCCCAGCGGGATTACTCTTCCACTCAAGCCCCATGACGGCCAGATCATCCTCAAGGGTGTTGGCGTCACTCTGGACAGCACCGCCGCGGGCGCTCTCAACAGCGTCTTTCATGTCTCCGCATTTACGGGCGGATTCGGGATTGGCACTGCAAAGGTCATCATCGATCTTCCCGGTTGCTACGACGAAGACAGAGACTAACTTTCCTCGGGGGGCGTCGCCTGTGTCATCTGACGCCCCACCTCGTGGCACCCTTTGAAATCATGACAGCCCAATCAAGCTGGAAAAATGAAACTTTCAATTCAAGGAGAAATCTCGTGAAACGAATTTACGCTGTGATCTGTTTTGCCCTGCTGGTTGCGTTGAGCTTCAGCGGCGCCACACTCGCAGAATCCAAGAAAGACATTGTGGACACCGCAGTCGCCGCAGGGGACTTCAAGACACTGGCTGCAGCGCTCCAGGCAGCCGATCTAGTAGACACGCTCAAGGGACCGGGTCCGTTTACAGTTTTTGCGCCAACAGATGAGGCATTTGCGAAGCTGCCTCCGGGAACAGTGGAAGACCTGCTGAAGCCCGAAAACAAACAGAAGCTGATTTCGATCCTGACATATCACGTCGTCGCTGGGAAGTTAACGGCGAAGGATGTGGTGAAGCTGCATGAGGCCAAGACTGTCAACGGCCAGGACGTGAAAATCATGGTGGAGGATGGCAAGGTCATGGTGAACAACGCCAACGTCATCAAGACTGACATTCAGTGCACCAACGGCGTTATCCATGTGATTGACACCGTGCTTCTGCCCCAGTAAAGCTCGTGCAATTTTCGGCCCCGCGGCTGGAGACTCCGTATCCAGCCCCATTTTTTCTGAACAAGTGGGTTGTGCTCTACTCCAGGCACTTCACCAGGGGCTACCGGATCGAGGCGCGCAACTCCCAGCGCGGCCAGCCACTGTACGAGCAAGAAGGCGCCGTCGTGCTTGGTGTCTGGGTGCAATGCGCGGATACCCACAAGCAGTTCGGCACTGAAGAGGCCTCCAACGCAGACTCCTGGCAGGCCCTGATTACAAGGTGTCAAATGACCATGGCCCCGATAGCAGGGTTCGAGGGTCATTGGAGACGGTATGAACTACGACGCCATTCTGGTAGCGTCCTTTGGTGGCCCGGAATCGCCTGAGGACGTGATGCCATTCCTGGAAAATGTCTTGCGAGGCAAGAACGTGCCGCCGGAGCGCATGCTCGAAGTGGCCGAGCACTACTACCACTTCAGCGGAAAGAGTCCGATCAACGATCAGAATCGGCAACTCATCGCGGCCCTTAAGGCGGAACTGGCTCAGCACGGACCTCGTCTGCCGATCTATTGGGGAAACCGCAACTGGGATCCGATGTTCGCAGACACGCTGCAAAAGATGACGGCGGACGGAGTGCGCCTCGCTCTGGCTTTTGTGACTTCGGCGTATAGTTCGTACTCGGGCTGTCGGCAGTATCGGGAGGACATTGCCCGCGCGCAAGAGATAGCCGGCGAGGGTGCGCCGACTGTCGATAAGATTCGTGCGTTCTACAATCATCCCGGATTTGTTGAAGCAGTCGCAGATCGGGTGAAGGAATCGCTGGAATTGATCTCCCAGGACAGGCGGGAAGCGGCGCATCTGATCTATACCGCACACAGCATTCCGACGGCGATGGCGCTAGGGTGCGACTACGAAAAGCAACTCAGGGAAACCAGCAGGCTAGTGGCGGAGAAGCTGGGGCGCGAAGAATGGAGACTCGTATACCAGAGCCGAAGCGGGCCAGCCTCTCAGCCCTGGCTGGGCCCCGACATCCTTGATTGCCTCCGCGAAATTAGGACGCGGGGTGGCAGTTCAGATGTTGTCATCGCGCCGGTCGGTTTCGTCTCAGACCACATGGAGATTCTTTTCGATCTTGATACACAAGCGCGTGAACTATGTGCGGAGTTGGGCTTGCGCATGGTACGGGCCAAGACCGCGGGTACGCATCCCAGGTTCATAAGAATGATCCGCGAACTGATTTGCGAGCGAATCGACGACAATTACACGCGACTTGCCCTGGGTGCGCTCGGCCCACGCCCGGACATTTGTCCCTCCGACTGCTGTCCCACGCCAAGACGTTCGCAAACTGGGGCTGCTTAAGGCTTAAGGCGCGAGGGGGTGAGCGCTCTAAGCAAGGGTCTCCTGCCTTTCGACTTCGAGCGTGGGCCGCCACGGCTCCTGAAAGAGAGAACGCGGATTGTAATTCTTCGTGAGAAGCAACTGAACGTCGCTGATGTGGCGTTCGTAAAATGCGCCCTCGCAGAAGGCCAAGTAGTAGTCCCACATCCTTATGAACCGATCATCGAATCCCATCGCTTTGACTTCACCGATGGAATTGAGGAAGCGCTCGCGCCATGCTGCTAGCGTGCGGGCGTAATGGGCTCCCATGTCCTCCGCGTGGAAGAGCGAGAGCCGGGTTGCGCGGGCGAGTGAATCCAGAACTCCCCGCAACGACGCCAGTTGAGCGCCGGGAAAGATGTACTTCTGTATCCAGTCGCTTTGTTTCAGGTATTGAGCGAATCTTTGTTCGTTCATCGTGATCGTCTGCAGCAGCATGGAGCCGTCGGGTTTGAGCAGCCGGTCACAGGCGCCGAAAAACTCGTCATAGTGTTCAAAACCCACTGCCTCGAACATCTCGATGCTTACAATCTTGTCGAAGCTGCCGCTCAACTCACGGTAATCCTTCAGCAGAAGCTCAATGCGCCGCTCCCTGTCCGCGGCATCGAACAGCGCACGCGCATGCGCATACTGTTGTTGACTGATCGTCGTGGTCGTAACGTGGCAACCGTAATTGCGCGCAGCATGCAAGGCCAAGGCGCCCCACCCCGTTCCTATCTCCAGCACGCGGTCCCGCGGCTGCAGTTCCAGCTTCCGGCAAATGCGATCCAGCTTCTGGAACTGGGCTGTCTCAAGTGAGTCCACGGGGGTTTCGTACCAGGCGCAGGAGTAAACCATGCTTTCATCGAGAAAGAGCTGGAAGAACTCATTGCTGAGGTCATAATGCGCATGAATGTTGCGGCGACTGCCCTCTACAGTGTTCTTTCTGAAGCGCTGGCTAAGGCGGTCAACGAAGCGGCTGAGCGATGAGAAAACCGTGTTCGACGTCTCCAGCTGCGCCAGATTCCGCACCGCCAGCCGCGTGAGCGAGACCAGATCGGGCGTTGACCAATCCCCATCCATGTACGCTTCGCCGATCGCTGTATCGCCGCCCAGCAGGGCACGCGTGAAGAACCGTTCCCGGTGCACAAAGAGCTGTGCGCTGAGTTCTGAACGGACGTCTCCGAAGGTGAGCGTCTGGTCCGAGAGCACCAGTTCGAGCGAGCCTCCCTGCAATCCATCGAGCATGGACAGAAACAACTTCTTGGCTGTGGATCCGAAAATCTCTTTCATCGCTTCATACCTCGTTTGCGTGGCCGCGCCGATGCGTGAATACCGGCACTTTTTTCAGATAGAGCCGCAAGGCTTCCCAGTGAATGGCGCCGATCACCTTGGCGGTCATCCAGGGATGGGAGAGAAGCGCGCGATGCAGGGACCCCGCGCTCCATGCTCTGCGCTCAAGATTCAGCGTCGCGTCGAAGAACGGCTTCCCGTTTTCGATGGTGTCCATGTGCACAACGAGCTTCCGGTCCGGCGGCGTAAGGGTGAATGTGTAGTCGAGCTTCATGCTCATGAAGGGCGAAACGTGGAGAGCCTTGGCGCGGCGATAACGCTTTGCATTGGACGAGGGCAGTTCGTTTTCTTGCCAAAGCCAGTAATTATGACTCTCACCGAAGGTGCTGTTCACCTCGGCAAGAACCAGCTGGAGCCGCTCCTGTGCGTCATAACAATAGAAGAATGAAACCGGATTGAAGTTATAGCCGAGATACCGAAGGTGGGTTAACAGAAATACCGGGCCGTTGGGCAAAGAAACTCCATGAGCGGCAGCGTCTCGTTCCAGCCGCTGTCTGAGCGAAAGGCCGGGGTCTCCGAAATGATCGCGCTCATCGTAGCTGGCCCAGTTGAAGCGGTTGTAACTCAGTAACCGGGAAATTCCGGTGAGTTCCGGTATCCGGTCAATATCCAGAAAGGCCATGAACACGCCGTAAGAAAACTTGTGCGGCACAGGACGAAACCTGCGGTGTCTCACGGTGCCGAAATAGATTGCGGAGTCCATGGCCTAATTCACCGCAGAAAGCGCGCGGGCCACGCGCAATGCTGAGTTCAATCCATCCTCGTGAAAGCCATAGAACCAGTACGCCCCGCAATAATGCGTCCGGTTCTGCCCGCTGATCTCGCTCCACCGCGCCTGTGCTCGGATCGCCTGATGCGTGTAGACCGGGTGATGGTAAACAATCTTCCGCAGCACCTTGGCGTCATCGATCACGTCTTCCCCGTTGAGCGTGACGCTGTAGTCTTTATCCGAATTGAGCGACTGCAGCCGGTTCATGTGATAAGTCACCGCGACCGCGCTCTTTACATTCAGGCCGAGATTGTAGTTCCAGCTTGCCCGTGCTGGAAGGTGGCTGGGCAACAAAGAAGCATCCGTGTGCAGTGTTGCAACGTTGCGGCTGGTTCTGAAATTTCCCAGCACGTCGCGCTCAACCTCGGTTGACTGCTCGAGCAGCGGCAGAATCTGGTTGCCGTGGCAGGCAAACACGACCTGATCGAAATCCATCGCAGGACGACCCTGGAAGTTCAGGGTCACGCTGTTCTCGTGCCGGCTCACCGATGCGATGCGCGCATCGAGAAAGATCCTTTGCTTGAATGGCGCCGTGAGCAACGGAATGTATGTGTGGCTGCCGCCACGTATTACCTTCCACTTTGGATGAGTATTGATACCCAACATGCCGTGGTTCGAGAAGAAGCGCAAGAGAGTCAACGCCGGAAAAGAGCGAATGGAATCGATCGACATGGACCAGACAGCCGAGGCCATGGGAAACAGGTATCGATCCGTGAAGACCTTGTGGTATCCGCCTTCATCAATCACGTCTCCGATGGTGGCCGATTCGGCTCCCGGCTGGTCGAGCAGTTTCGGTGCCGTGCGATTGAATCGCAGGATTTCTGTGAGCAGCAGGTAGTGCTCGCGCCGCAGCAGATTTGAACGCTGCGCAAAGAAGCCGTTGATGCCGCGGCTCGAGTACTGGAATCCAGTCTGGCGGCAGGAGACGGAGAACGACATGTCGCTGGGCTTTGTTTCTACTCCGAGTTCCGACAATAGCCTCACCAAATTGGGATAAGTCCGATCATTGTGGACAATGAATCCGGTATCTACAGGGATCGGGTCGCCGCCGTTCTCCACCGTCACAGTGTTGGTGTGTCCACCCAGGCGCGGTTCTTTCTCAAAGAGGGAGATCTCGTGCTTGCGGCTCAGGTACCAGCCTGCCGCGAGGCCGGAGATGCCGCTGCCGATAATCGCGATGCGCATCAAGCGGCTCCCCGGATCCTTTGGCTTGAATCTCGAAACGGCCTCAGGTCGCGAGCGATTCCCAGAAGGCTTAAGACCTTCAGCACGGCAAAGGTAATGTCCACTTCCCACCAGCGATATCCCTGGCGGCAGCTGGCCATTGAAAAATGATGGTTGTTGTGCCAGCCCTCGCCGAAGGTGAGCAAGGCCAGAAACCAGTTGTTGCGGCTCTGATCCGGCGTTTCAAAGCGACGGCTGCCGAAGACATGGGCCAGCGAATTGATGCAGAAAGTAGCGTGATAGAGCAGGACGGTGGAAACCAGAAATCCCCACACAAACGCGGCCGGCCCCCCGACGAGCAGAATCAGGAGAGCGAAGACAACCGCTGGAACCCAGTGGTAGCGGTCGAGCCAGCGCAACTCGGGAAACTTTGCGAAATCTGCAATCCGTTTTTCGTCGTAATTGTCGTACTGGTTCGACAGGATCCATCCCATGTGCGCCCACCAAAAGCCGCGCAGCCCCGGCGAGTGAACGTCCGGCTCGTCGTCAGAGTAGCGGTGGTGCCAGCGGTGATGGGCCGCCCACCACAACACGCCTTTTTGAGCGGAAGTCTGCGCCAGCGCGGCCATGCAGAACTGTGCGACGCGGCCCAGCTTGTAGCTGCGGTGGCTGAAATACCGGTGATAGCCCGCTGTGACGGCGAACATCCTGATGGAATAGGTTGCCGCAGTCCAAACCAGCAGGCGAGGAGAGAAAGGAACAAAAAACACCGCAAGTACACCCAGGTGTATCAGCACAAACAGCGCAACCACGCGGAACTCGTAGCGGCCTGATCGCGATTCCACAACAACCTCCCATGCGCCCCTGGCAGGGCACAGGAACCCAGATTAGCGGAGGATTGGACGTATGTCAAGCATTTGTCCATGACAGAAGCTTGACACAACAAAAATGAGTAGGTTATTGTTGCACTATGAGTTCCGAGAGCGTGGCGCACTATCCCATTCGGGCAGCGGCAAATCTTACAGGTCTCAGCATTGATACGCTGCGGGCCTGGGAGAGGCGTTACAAAGCGGTTACGCCCATCCGCGGCGAAAGGGGACGCGTCTACGGCGAGGGGCACATCCGCAGGCTCATCCTGCTGCGCGATGTAGTGGCGCGGGGGCACGCAATTGGACAGGTGGCGGGGCTGGAAGACAGTGAGCTGGAGAAACTCTTGCTGAGTCCGGCAACGATCGCAAATGCCTCAGTGCCCGGCAGGATTGAGCCTCCCGCAAGCGATGCTCTGACACCCGTCGTGGCAGCCATCGAGTCGTTTGACTACGCAACGGCCAACTTCCTTCTCGGCAGACTGGCTTCGTTGCTGCCCGCTGACAAGCTTGTCAGCGAGGTGGTGTTTCCTCTCATGAAGCTGGTTGGCGACCGCTGGCACGACGGCACCTTGAGCATCGCCCAGGAGCACATGACCTCGTCGATCCTGCGCAACCTGCTGGGCGGCCTGGTTCGCCTCGACACTTCCTCAAATCAGTCGCAGCGGCTTCTGTTTGCCACGCCGTCAGGTGAGCTGCACGAGTTCGGCATTCTGGCCGCGGCCATGCTGGCAGTTGCGGATGGATTTGAAGTGCTCTACCTCGGGTCGAGTCTTCCGGCTCTGGAAATTGCAGCCGCTGCCGAACAGACTACGCCGCGCGCGGTCGTGCTCGGAATCAAGGCAAGCGAGCCCTCGCCCGCGACCATCGAAGAGCTGCGTTTGCTCGCTGCAAAGCTGCCGACGACCGTGGAGCTTTGGGTCGGCGGGACCGATTTGAAACAGGCGAAGACCTCGATCGGGAATGCGCGGACGATTGCGCTGGAGGACTTTTCGGAATTCAAAGAGCATCTGGCCAGACTGAAAAAGGAGGGCCGATGAAGACGTTTCTCAAGCTCTTGTTTGGCGGGATCTTCCTCTTCATGGTGGTGATGACCATCCGCACCGGCCTTTCCGTCAGCCTGAGTGCGGCGTGGCCCAGCTACGCCGCCAATCCCTGGGCCATCGCCACGCTCTATGACGCATACTTCGGCTTCGTAACTTTCTATGCGTGGGTCTTCTACAAGGAGCGGCAGGTTTTGCCGCGGGTCTTGTGGTTCCTGCTGATCATGGGCCTGGGCAACATTGCCATGTCTTTCTATGTGCTGATCCAACTCTTCCGGCTTGGGCCAGATGAGCCGGCCGCGGCAATCCTGCGGAGGCAATCGGCATGAGCGAAACACTTTGGCGCCGCAAAATTGTCCGGCCCATTGTTGCGCTTCTCCGCCAGGGCCTTAGGCCGGAGAAACTCTCCTTCACGATTGCGTTGGGGATCACGCTTGGAGTCATTCCGGTATTAGGTTCCACCGTGCTGCTGTGCGCGCTGGCGGCGATCGCATTTCGGCTCAACGTGGCGGCGATTCAGCTTGTCAACTGGTTGGTGTACCCGTTCCAGCTCGCTCTTTTGATTCCCTTCTATCGTATCGGCGGATGGATGTTCAAAACTCCTCCGTCCCAGCTATCAGTGGTTCACATCCTGGCGCTAATCCGCAGCAATGTGTTTCAAGCCGTCGCAAATCTCTGGACGGTCACCGTCCACGCGCTTGCGGCGTGGCTCGTGCTGGGAAGCATCGCCACGGGGTTGCTCTACCTGGTGCTGGTTCCGGTGCTCTGCCGTATGCGCGATCGTTTTCTTCCCAAGACAGGAGAGAAGTCTTGCTGACTTTGATCCTGACGGGAGCGGTCGCAGTCTGCGCTGTGATGTTCGTGCTGTGGCTCATTCTCTTTCCTTTGCACAACGCGGCGATTGTGGATTCGGGTTGGGCCGGAGGGCTGGCCCTGCTGGGCGTTCTTTACGCGTACATGGCCACTGGCTGGCCGCCGCGCCGCTTCGCGATTGCTGCTATGGCGCTGGTCTGGGGATTGCGCCTTGCGATCTTCCTGCTCTTGACTCGCGTCATCGGCCATCCAGAAGAGGGGCGCTACGTCGAGCTCCGCAAGCAGTGGCGTACCAACATCCCGCTGAAGTTTCTTTTGTTCTTCGAGTTTCAGGCCGTGTTGTGCATCGTGCTGGCGACGCCATTTCTTCTTGCTTCACAAAATCCGGCGCCGTCGTTCTCCATTTTCGAATATGCCGCGGGTGTTTTGTGGGTCGTGTCGATCGCGGGCGAGATCACGGCAGATATGCAGCTCAATGCTTTCAAGTCCAACGCCGCCAACCGCGGAAAAACCTGCCGCGCAGGTTTGTGGAAACACTCGCGCCATCCCAACTATTTTTTCGAGTGGCTCATCTGGGTTGCCTTCTGCCTGTTCGCAATCGATTCCAAATACGGCTATCTGGCGCTCGTCCCGCCCGCGCTCATGCTGTATTTTCTCTTCCGGGTCACCGGTATTCCGGCCACCGAAGCGCAGGCACTGCGCACCAGGGGCGAAGATTACAAGCGTTATCAGGAGACCACGAGCGCGTTTGTGCCGTGGTTTCCCAGGAACAACTACCATGCAAACTGAAGCTCTCACAGCGTCACCTGTCCTTGAAGCGGGCTACAACACATGGCTCGAACGCGGCCTCTTGCCTGACTGGCTCATCCGCAGCGGCATCCGGCGACTGGTAGCCGCGCGCCTGCGCAAGGAACAACAGGGATCTCCAACGCAGCAGGCAGAGCGCCTGATGCAGTTCATCGGGCAACTGCGCCAGAGCCCGGTCGCAATTCGGACGGACGCCGCCAACGCGCAGCACTACGAAGTTCCCGCGGAGTTTTTCCGTCATGTACTCGGGGCCCAAATGAAATACAGTTGCGCGCTGTGGGACGCCGGCACGAAGGATCTTGCCGAAGCTGAGGAGGCGATGCTCGATCTTACCTGCCGTCGCGCTCGCCTTGAAGATGGCCAGGATGTGCTCGAACTTGGCTGCGGCTGGGGCTCTCTCTCGCTTTTCATGGCGCGCCGCTTTCCCGGCAGCCGCATCCTGGCGGTCTCGAACTCAAGCTCGCAGAAGCAGTTCATCGACTCCGAAGCCGCTCGCCGCGGAATCGCGAACCTCACCGTGGTCACTGCGGACATGAACGATTTCAGCACCGACTTGCGGTTCGATCGCATCGTCTCGGTCGAGATGTTCGAACATATGCGGAACTATGCGGAACTTCTGCGGCGCATCGCATCCTGGTCCCGGCCCGGGGTATTGCTTTTCGTTCACGTGTTTGCGCACAGCCGCGACGCGTATCCCTACGAAGTCGAGGATGCGTCCGATTGGATGGCGCAGCACTTCTTTACTGGCGGCGTGATGCCCAGCGACGATCTGCTGCTTTACTTCCAGGAACACTTCAGCATTCGCGAACACTGGCGATTCAGCGGCGTTCACTACCAGAAGACCTCCGAGGCGTGGCTGGACCGTCTGGACAAGCACAGGAAGGAAGTGCTCGCAGTCTTCGCGGACGTCTATGGCAAAGGCGAGGCCGAGCGCTGGCTGGCCCGTTGGCGAGTCTTCTTTATGGCCTGCGCTGAGTTGTTCGGATTCTCCGGCGGAAACGAGTGGATCGTCTCCCACTATCTGTTCGAAAAACCTGGCGCCCACCTCATTGGAGAAAAGGTCTCATGACGATGCTGCCGACGATTCTTCTGGCGTCCGCGTTGATTTCCACGATTCAACCCGGCCAGACACTGCCACCTCTGCGCGGCGAGTTTCTCACCGGCCGCCAAGCACAGCTTCCAGATGCAGCCTCAGGCCGCGTTGCCTTGCTGGCGCTGGGCTTCACTTACAATTCGAGATTTCCGGTGGAGGCCTGGATTGGCCGCTTTCGCAAGGACTTCGGCAGCAATCCTCACGTCACGTTCTACGAGATCCCGATGATTGGCGGCGTGGCGCGCCTGGGAAAGTGGTTCATTGACAGCGGCATGCGAAAGGGCACGCCCCTGAACGATCAGGAAAATGTAATCACGGTCTACGGCGGCACAGATTCCTGGAAGCAGCGCGTGGGCTACGCGTCACCGGATGCGGCCTATCTGGTTTTGCTAGACAAGCACGGTGTGGTGCGCTGGCGCCACAGCGGCGCGTTCGATGAAGAAGCCTACAAGGATATTTCCGCTCAAGTGTCCGGTTTGCTTCGTGAACCGTAGCAGCACAGTCGGAAGCGGTGGAAAGGAGTGAGTGCTGTGACCTACATATTGCTTCGTGAGCATTGGATTGCACGTCCCATCGACGAGGTATTTGCCTTCTTCGCCGACGCTCACAACCTTGAGGAGATCACGCCCCCTTGGCTGGGCTTCAAGATCCTCTCCATGAGCACCAACTCTATTTCTGAAGGAACCGTGATTCGCTATCTCCTGCAACTGCACGGCATACGCATTCACTGGCGGACGGAAATCTGCGAGTGGAATCCTCCCCATTGCTTTGTCGACGAGCAGACGAAGGGACCGTATAAGCAATGGCGGCACACGCATAGATTTGAGTCGCACGGCAGCCGGACAAAGATGATAGACGAAGTGCAATACTCGCTGCCTTTCGGTGTTCTCGGGCGGATTGTTCACGCGGTGAAAGTACGCAGGGAGGTTAACCGGATTTTCGATTACCGCCGCCTGCAATTTGATGCGCTGTTCGGCCAGCCGGGAGAGAACGCGGCGTGAAACCCCTTGTTTTGATTGCTGGCGCCACGGGGTATGTTGGTGGAGAGTTGCTGAAAAGGCTCCTGGACGCGGGCTACGCAGTGCGATGCCTGGCGCGGCGTCCGGAAGCTCTCAGAGCGAAGGCGCTTCCCGGGCTCGAGGTCGTCGAAGGAGATGTTCTTAACTCCGCATCGGTACGCGCCGCGATGACCGGCGTCGGCTCTGCCTATTATTTGGTCCACTCCATGGGCTCGACTCAGTCCTTTGAAGAGCAGGACCGTACGGGGGCACAGAACTTCGCCAATGCTGCCCGCGAGGCTGGAGTTCGGCGCATCATCTATCTCGGCGGGCTCGGTCACAGTACCGACCAACTCTCCGCCCATCTGCGCAGCCGCCAGGAGGTAGGCGAGATCCTCAGGTCGGCTGGAGTCCCAGTCATCGAGTTCCGCGCATCGGTAGTCATCGGATCGGGCAGCCTCTCTTTTGAAATGATCCGCGCGCTGGTGGAGCGGCTTCCGGTCATGATCGCGCCGCGCTGGGTTTCCGTCGACGCGCAGCCGATCGCGATTGCCGACATGCTCGCCTATCTGCTAGCCGCTCTAGACTATCCAGTTGCATCCAGCAATATCTTCGAAATCGGCGGCTCGGATCGAGTGTCCTACGGCGGTCTGATGCGAGAATATGCACGGCAGCGGGGATTGAGGCGTCTCGTAATCTCCGTGCCGTTCCTCACGCCCCGCTTGTCCAGTCTTTGGCTCGGTCTGGTCACTCCCCTCTACGTGCGGGTGGGCCGAAAGCTGATTGACAGCATCCGGCATTCGACAGTCGTGGAAGATCCGAGTGCACTGACTGAGTTCGGCATTCGGCCTTACGGATTTCGCGAAGCCATTTCGGCCGCCATCAATGCCGACACAAGGCATCTGAAAACCGATTCCCGAATGATTCATGTGAACGCATCTCAGGCAGATGCGTTCGCACCGATTCGTCGGATTGGCGGCGCGGGCGGTTGGTATTATGCGAACTGGATGTGGCAACTGCGTGGGTGGATGGACAAGTTAGTCGGAGGGGTGGGAATGAGACGCGGCCGCCGCGATCCAGATTCGCTTTGTGTCGGCGATGTTGTTGATTGTTGGCGCGTGGAGGCGATCGAACCCGATCACTTGTTGCGCCTAGTCGCGGAGATGAAGCTCCCTGGCCGCGCCAGCCTCGAATTCGAAGTGACGCGCGATTCCACCGGATCCGTCATTCGCCAAACTGCCTCCTTCGATCCTTTAGGGTTGCTTGGCCGCATCTACTGGTATTCCGTGCTCCCGTTCCACCACTACGTTTTTAGGGGCATGCTTCAGGGGATTGCCGTCAGGAGCCAAATCAAGTGATGAACGTTCATCAACTTTCTCAAAAGGGCTCTACAGGGTGTCTGGCGAAAAACAAGCAATCATTATGAGTCTGGCTGGTCAGGTGACGGAACACAAAGATGCGCACGAGAAGTGCGCTGTAACTCAAAACCACGCGAGGTGGTGTATGTATCAAGAGCATGCCGACGAGAGGTCTCCCGCATGCTAAAGAAGAGCAAAGAAACCCACGCCTCAGTCCTAACTACAGAGAGTATCTAGGGCGCAAGCATAACTTGGAGAAACCCGTGAATGATCGATTTGGGGCGCTGTTCAACTGAACGCTGCTCGAATCGTGCTAAATACCACATCACCCATTGACCCGATTGGTACCGCGAAGTCGCCAAGGGTCTAGCGATTGCCTGTGCCCGGGAATAAACGTTTCTCAGACACCGGCCACTGAGAATTGAACCCTCTCAGATGCCAGAATCGCCGCGAAATGCACCGAGGCGTTGCTACCCGTATCCTTTTCGGGTACAATTGACTCCGGAATGGGTACAATAACCACACTTTCGAGCACGCTGTTTGGGCAGACGCGCGGTGCGGTGTTGGCCGTTCTGTTTGGGCATGTTGGCGAGTCCTACTACTTAAGACAACTTGCCCGGATGACGGGGATTACACTGGGGCCCGTGCAGCGGGAGGTGCGCCAGTTGGTCGACGCCGGTCTGGTGACAAAAAAGACTCTGGGAACCCAGACCCTCTTTAGCGCCAACGAGGCCAGCCCCATCTTCGCCGAGATGCGGGCCATTGTCGCGAAGACGGTCGGAATTCGCGACATTCTCCTGGCTGCGCTCAGCCCTCTCCGAGCGAATATCGACCTTGCTTTTGTCTATGGCTCCGTGGCGCGTTCCCGTGAGGGCCAGCAAAGCGACGTCGATTTGATGATTGTGGGTGGGGTGCAATTCGCGGATGTGGTCGACCGAATCGCAAACGCACAGAAAACGCTGAACCGCGAGATCAACCCTACGGTTTATACGGCGAATGAGTTCAGAGGCAAGCTGCGCGGCAACTTCCTGAAGACGGTGCTTGGCGAGAACAAGCTCTTTCTGATCGGAGACGAGGATGTCCTTAGAAAACTGGGCCAGTAATCGGTGGCTTGAGAAACTCGGGTCCGATCGGGAGGAGATCGAGCGTCTCCTCGCGAATGCGGACGGGCATCTCGACGACTATCGAAAGGCGGTCGCGAGCGAAATGTCTTCCGATGCGCAACTGAGCCTAGCCTGGGACTCGATCCGTGCTTCCGCGACAGCCGCCTTACGCGCGGCTGGGTACCGGGTTGTCCGCGGCGGAGGCGAACACTACCGCACGATCGAGGCTCTGGAGTTTTCAATCGATCCGGAGAGAAAGCTCATCCCCAGGCTCGATGCCTTACGCCGAAAGCGAAATACGGGCGCCTACGACGACTACGGGCTTGTGGCTCAGGGTGAGGCTGATCTCGCGGGCAAACTAGCTACGCAAGTCCGCAAAGACGTCGAGGACTGGATCCGCAAGAACCACGCCGACAAGATTACATAAGAGCCCATTGCCCCAGGGCGCCTCGGCGACGAGATGGGATCTGCGATGGGCATCTGAGAAACTCATGTTCTCAGAGACTGGATCACTGCTACTTGATTCTCAGGTGCCATCCCCGCCGCAGCTCTGCGCCTGGAACCTGTTCCTCGCGCTGGATGGCCGCTTTGATCGTGTTGGTGTCTGGCCTTGACTCTTCCACAGCACTCTCGATCATTCTGCCGAGTTCGTCGGGGAGATTTGCCAGAACGGTTTCCCAGAGAACGCCGCCGATACGCGCATCGATCCTGCGAAAGGCGGCTGGTAGCGCCGCCTCATCGGTGATCCGCACCGAGTCCTGGCTGTTCTTCTGCGCCCGCAGGGTGAACTCGCATCCTTCGATCGCTTTGAGGTCGCGGCTCATCAGGTAGTAGAGGACCATTTTCTTGGTTCGCTCCGCTTTTCCGGCCGCTGCTCGTGCCCGGTCGCTGAGGCGGGCAGCCTCACTGCGACAGAACTGTTCGCGCACTTCCATTTGGCGCAGAAAGCGTCCGATACGGTCCACCTTTTCACCGTACGCCGAACAGAATCCTTGGAAGCGGGCGACGAGTTCCCCTGCGGGTTCGCCGCCCTGTGCAGTTTGCTCCTCAATCTCATCGAGAAGGCTATCCAATTCCACGTCGATCTCAAAAAGCGAATTCGTTTCGGCAATCGTTGACATGGTTCTTTTCCTCATTGGGTTATGGTCTGCCAGCAGCATCAGGCGGCAATTCGTTCCTGTACGGCAACTGCTCTGGCGGCTTGGTAGGCAATCGCATCGGCACGGGATTGGATTGGATGGCCGCTGTGCCCTTTGACCCATAGCCAACGAATCGTTCGATCCGCATTCAGCAGGAGCAACTCGCGCCACAGTTCCTGGTGTTGCAGGTCAAAGCCACGGCTGTTGCGCCATCCGTAACGTCTCCAGCGGAAGACGCGGAAGCGCATTCCGTGGATC